>Ga0315288_10000033_pt1 | contig 155414 bp, 149 predicted proteins | sample YL17G11_20_MG_FD_203454 | JGI IMG/M metagenome (GOLD analysis project Ga0315288, IMG submission 203454) | Sediment microbial communities from Yellowstone Lake, YNP, Wyoming, USA - YL17G11_20 | ecosystem: Environmental > Aquatic > Freshwater > Lake > Sediment | place: USA: Wyoming | collected... | reverse complement strand
AGGTAAACGGTTATATGGAAGATATTCAAATTCAGATATCTTTATTCTTACATCGATCTACGAATCATTTGGAATTGTCTTAATTGAAGCAATGGCTTCTGGACTTCCAGTTATTGTGTCAGATATCCCCTCAGTTAGAAATGTGGTAATAAATGAAAAAACTGGAATGTTAGTTAGTCTTTCAGAAGTAGAGTTCGCAAAGGTTATCAAAGAAATAATAATAAATCCTAGTTTAAGAAAAAAACTAATTACTAATGGTTTGAAAGAGGTAAAGAAATACGATTGGGATAGTGTGGTTAAAAGATATGAGCATTTGTATTCCGAGGTGATAAATGAAAATAACTAAAAATAAGTTTTTTGGAACAATACTACTCTACGGAATAATTACAGACTTATTAGTATTGACCAACATTCATTTTTTATATATAAGAGCAATAATCGCCTTTGGGTTCCTTGTTTTTGTTCCGGGACTTTTAGTCTTGTTATCGCTCAATATAAAAAAACTTAATTTATGGGAGTCTTTAGTCTACATAGTTGGCCTGTCTATATCTTTTTTAATGGCTATCGGATATACAATAAACTCAATTCTTCCCTGGTTACACATTACAAACAAACCTTTATCCCTAGCCCCTGTACTGATAAGTTTAAATATTATCTTACCTGTTATCGGGTTTGTTGCTTATAAGAGAAGTAAACTGATACTGGCAAATATAAAAATACCCAAGTTAAGCCTCATCAACAAAATATTTTTTTTGATACCGTTATTATTCCCGATAATTAACACTCTAGGAGCAATAACATTAAATAATGGTGGTCCAAATTATTTAACAAAAATTAATCTTATTGGAATTGCAATATATATTTTTTTGATAGCTTTGTTGAGAAACAAACTTGATGAAAATATTTATCCCTGCACAGTCTTACTAACAAGTCTTTCATTTCTGTTGATGTATAGTTTAAGATCTTGGTTTATATCGGGTTGGGATATTAGTCGAGAAATGTATGTGTTTAGACTTACTTTAGATAAGGGTATTTGGTTGTTCAAAAGCTATGTGGATACTTACAGTTCATGTTTAAGTTTGTCTATACTCCCTACAATAGTAAAAGTAGTTATGGGTCTAGGAGGAGGGGTAATTTTTAAACTTATATTCCAAATAATTTTTGTATTTCACTCATTAACAGTCTATTTGATTTTTCGGAAATATTTAAAGGCAGTTCTCTCATTTATCGCTTCCTTTTTATACTTCGGTGGTGTTTATTACAACTCTACTTTTCCAACACTAACAAGACAAGAAATAGCATTTTTATTCTTTAGTCTGATGTTTCTCGTCTTATTTAATAAAAAAATAAGTCTAAGATCCAAAAATCTCCTATTTGTGATATTTGGTTTTTCGATGGTAGTAAGTCATTACTCTACAAGTTACATAGCTGCTGGTATTTTCTTATTTACCTATATTTTTACACAGTTATATAAATTCATTCGAGTTAAAATGAGAGGCGTTAAAGGAAAATATAAAGATCAGTTTTATTTATCTTGGAAGACAATATTATTATTATTTGCTTTTCAATTTTTGTGGATGTTCCAGTTTTCAGTGCTTTCTAATGATGTTATTTTTACTTTCAAAAATACCTATAAAAATATTCAACATATATTATCGGAAGATTTAAGAATATCTTCAGTAACAAATTCGATTTTTGAAAAATTAAATCCTAAAAAATATACTGATAAAGAATTAAGAAGTTATATTAATGATAATAAGTATTTATACATAAATTCAGATACATACTCTGATAACCAAACTGATAGTTATTTACCAACCATAAAAGAAAATGAATTGGTTGAGTCTAATAACCCCTATTTAAAATTTATTTTCGTGAATCTGTATAGTATTTTGAAATATTCATTAATCCTATCATTTTTAGTAGGATCAATAATTATTTTTCTAGATAATAAGATTTTAATTGATAAAGAATTTTCAATTTCAATAATTGTCTCGGTAGTATTAATGTTGTTAATTTTTCTTCTACCTTATGTCGCTCATGTATACAATTTTGAGAGATTATTTCAACAATCGCTAATGTTTTTGTCAATTTCGGCAATAGTATTTTTCCAAAGGGTGTTGAGGGGAATTTCAAATAATTTATTAGTTTGTGTTTTATTGCTAATTTGCTTGGGCTATTCTTATTACGGTATGGGTTTAATGTTAACTTTAACTGGGGGTTCACCGACACTAAATCTTTATAATAAGGGTTTTGCTTTTAATACCTTTTACTCACATTCAGAAGAAATCAGTTCAATAAATTGGCTGAATAGACATTACAATGGGGATTTGGTTTATACGGATCCATATTCACAACTTAAATTTTTTGCTTTTGGTGACCCGACAATAAAAACTGATGATAAGGTGATTCCTTCTTTAATGCTAAAAACATCATATGTTTACTCTAGCTACTCAAATACTATCAAAAAAACAAATTATTTAGATGCAAGAGAGAGATTTACTCGAGGTGTTTTATCTTTTAATTTCCCAACAGAATTTTTTAACGATAATAAGAACATCATTTATAACAACGGGGTATCGGAGATTTTCAAATGAGAATAGCACTGTATTATGATTCGTTAGTATCAAGAGGGGGTGCGGAAAGAGTTGTCATACAACTAGCGAATCAATTGGGCGCAGACATTATCACTAGTGGCTATAATCCTAATATAAATTTATGGATGCCCATAAAAGGAAACATTATTAATTTGGGTAATTTTTCGATATCTTTTTTTAAACCGCTTGGGATTCTCTTTGAAGCACCGTTAAGATTCTTTTTTAATAGAAATAAATTTCATTACGATATAAACATTTATTGTGGATTTTCCTCAATATATGGGGCAACTAAAGTAAATAAAAACAGAAACATTTGGTTTTGTTTAACTCCAAATAGAGTACTATATGATTTGAGAAAAATAATAATAAAGAATGCAAAATTATTAGCAAAACCGATTTTAATTTCTTATACGATGTTATTTTATAAATATGATCAATATATTGTAAGGAATAATTTTATAGAGATTTTTGCCCAAACAATAAATGTTGCCAAACGAGTCAAAAAATATTACAACAAAAAATCTAAAATTATTTATCCACCTATAGAACCATATAAATTCAAATTCAAAAAATTTGGAGACTTTTACTTATCTGTTTCAAGATTATATCCAGAAAAAAGAATATCTTTGATTGCAAGAACATTTACAAAATTACCTCAAAAAAAACTAATAATTGTTGGGGATGGACCCGAAAAAAATAAAATATTAAAAATAATAAATAATAATAAAAACATCCAATTACTAGTTGATGTTAACGATGAAGAACTGGTGAATTTATATTCAAACTGTTTAGCAGTAATATATATGCCAATCGACGAAGACTTCGGATTAGTACCCCTAGAAAGTATGGCTTCAGGTAAAGCATGTATCTCGGCAGATGAAGGGGGTTGTAAAGAAACTATAATTGACGGGAAAACTGGATTCTTAATAAAAGCCATGGAGAAAAATATCATAAATATTATAAATGACTTTAATGTAAATCAGGCAAAAAAGATGAAATCTGACTGTATAAATCAAGCAAAAAGTTTCAGTATTGAAAAGTGTATTAGAGAATGGAAAAAGGAATTAATAGAAAGGCTTAAATGATAGTAAATACGTATTCCATTCAATAGGAGAACAATTAGAGAGAATTTAGAATATTTACCGTTAAGCAGTAATAAAAAATATCTAAAGAAGTTTCTTAATAAAAAATAAGTATATTGTCGAGATTGCTCCTTGTCCAACAATCCAAGCGATTCCTATTCCCAGCAAATTTTGATGAGCTAGAATGACGCTTAAAGATAAAGTTATGAAAGCACCGATAAAATTTACGAGGATAATTAATTTTACCCTATGTTTGATATATAGTATTGAGTTACCGATATAATTTATAGAAAGAAATATGCCGCTGATTGCCAGTAGCTGAAGAAAAATAACTCCTTCGCTTGAGTATTCCTTTCCAAAAACCAGGAGAATATATTTCCCAAAAAATATAGTTGCCAGAATTGCCGGAACAAGAATCAAAGAGATGATTTTTACCGCTTTCTTTAAGTGTATTTTTAATTCCGTTTTGCCATTTGATCCTTCGGCAAATAGTGATTGAGAAACGGCCAGGGGCACAATATAAAGAAGGTTGGCGATCATCATATCCATATAAAAATAGGCTGAAAACTTGGCGCCAAGGGAATTGGTTATAATTATCGGTAAAACCATAGCGGGTAATCCACCAATAAATCCTGCTAAATAGCTTCCAAGAGAAAATCTAAACATGCGTTTTAAGACACTGCTGTTTATAATAAGTTTTAGAAAATAATTAAATCTTCTGGTAAGAAAAATAAAACTTAACAAAAAGGCGATCGCGTTAGCGATACCCACAGAAGTAAATATGCCATAAGCACCCCAGGTTATTAAAAAAAGCGGAAGAATTAATTTAATTATGCTCCAAACAATATTTTTTATTAACACATATTTTGCAGAGCGGTAAGCAATGAAAACATTTTCTGCAATCGCATTAAGTGAGGAAAAAGTTATGAATAATATAAATAGAATAATAAAATATATATTTTCCCTGACAAATAATAATTTTGGAGAGAATGTTTTTAAAAAGACTAAAAATAATATCGAAATTAATATTGAGGTTAATCCGACTAGAGTAAACGAAGTATTTATCTTTTCATTTTTTCTATCCGAAGAGGGGAAATACTTAATTAAGCTGTTCCCCAGTCCTAAAAAACTGAAACTTGAAATTAAGGTCATGACCGAAATAAGAGTTGTTGCTATTCCTACCTGCTCGGGGTTAAATAATCGGGCATTGATGATCCAGAAGAAAAATCCGAGGAATGCCATCACAGCGGTACTCATCATCAAGTAAATTGAGTTTCGATAAAGGGAATCATTAGAAAAATACTTATAAATTCTTAATATATGTTTCATAAGTTATCCTATAATTATATATTAGACAGGTAATAGGCACAACTTTATATCTTGATGCGAAGTTACTAATAATGTAAACTAAGATAATGAAATTAATTAGGGCGTTGTCTTTGACCTTATTTGTTTTTGGTCTTCTTGGCTGGTTGTATATTGTAATTAGTGCGACTTTCCATCCAGAAACCCTGTCTTGGCAACTAACTCACTTTGCTCCCTGGCCCAGGGAGGATACCTTTGGGGAAATTTCCTTTGCTGTATCTTTCGTCTCCTTTTTTATCTGGAATCTGGTAAAAGACAAAAAATAATGGGGTAATAATGTCTTTGAGATTGAACCGCCACAAGAACCTAAAGCTTCTATTTATGATAATATAATATGTATGGACGCAAATCCTCTAAGGGAAACTTCTCCGGGTATTTTTTTAGAACAACCTGTTTTGCCTGAAAGGGTTAGATTTAGTCTTTCTGAGGTGCACTCAAAACTTTCCGAACATCTATTCTCTACGCTAACAAATTTAGGCTGGCAGTGTTATGAATTTAGAGATTCTGACTTACCTGAGATTAACATTTTTTATGCTCTTGATAAAGATACCGATGAAATTGCCTTATTAAAAACCGCCAAAGCAATTCCTGCCAGGCTCAAGCGAGTTTTAGATTTTATCGGGTTTCCTAAAAAGGAACTAAGACCATTTTCCGTATTTCTGGATCCTGTGGCTAAGGAATATGAATTCGGTTGGTGTGCTTTTTGTACTTTCGAAACAAGAGACATTTGGTGTAAGGCGCAAACTGATGCTTTGGCCTTAGAACATGAGGCAATCCACTTCATGACACAGGATATTGCCAAGGTCAAGCAGTTTCCCGTCCTGCCTTTTGAAGGGTTTGCCACCTGGGCTAGCTGGAACGTAAAAAATGATGTGGAACAAAGACAAAAAGCCAATGAGAATTATCTTCTTGGCCCTAAAATAATTGAATTTCATTCCGGTATTGATATTAACCACTTGTCTTTGGACCAAGGCTTTTCTTCCACGGAGCAAAGTGCTTTTGGAGCGGTTTTATTTGACGTTCTCAACGAAGAAAGCAGTGGTACTGAAGGTAAAATAAAAGACGGAAGGAAGATGGGCGAATACTATCGCCGATTATTTACAAAAGAATACGATAGCGTAAGCACTTGGATTAGCGATCTTGGTTTTGATTCTCACGATATAGAAAACAAGTGGAAACAAAGACTTCATATGCTTGTTAATACACCCATTAATAGCTTTTGAAAACTCTACCTCAATACTGCCCATCTCTTAGGGAAGTGGTCTAACCTTTTTAAATCAAGCCTGTGGTTCTCAATGCCTCTCAACAAAAGCTCTAACACAATCAGAACACACACCCACACGGGCCTCACTGCTAAATCCTAAAGCTCTAAGTTTTTTGAAAGTCCAAGTATTTTCTGCTGCTTCCAATTCGTTGCCCGCTGCTTTTTTATATACTGCCATAAACTTTTTCCACTCCGTTTCGTTACGGGTCCAAGTTGCCTGAAATAAATCAACTGGTATTCCTTTTGCCTCAAAATAAGCCAAAGCTAATTCAAAAAATTTACTTGCATTAAAGTCTGGATGACGTCCACTATCATTTAAAAAATCGTACTTTTCAGCATCTTTAGAATCAGGCCTTGTATAAAGCCCTAGTCTTAGAACATTTTTTCCTTGTCGCTTCATCACTTCTGCCCAAAGGAAAAAATATGGCTGTTCCTTATCTTGAATTGCAATATACCTCCCATTTCGACGCATAGTATAATTAATCTCTCTGCCTGATCCGGATCTTAATATCCCCCAAACCTCAGATAAATCGGTAGTTGAAAATTTTTTTTCAGCTTCAGTAAAAACATCCTTAAATGGAATACCGGAAACACCTTCCTCATATGGATAAAGACTCGCAACCTTTAAAAGGTTACCTGGTAAGCTGGGGTAAACCTCTGACTGGGGCTGGCTAGACGTTATTTCGTTTCTTTTTTCTTCATCCATACCTCAATTGTATCAAAAAAAACTCGCTTCAGTTACAGTTAATTGAATAGAAAGTAATATTAGAGTATAATACCGTTTTTATGAGTAAAGAGCGAGTGTATCCTCCCTTGCCGGTGGGAACAATAAGCTTTGAAATTTCTGAGGTTGACTTTCCAAATGCGCCTCCGGAATTGACTGAAGTCTTGTCGTTAGTGGGCGATTACAACATTGGTCCTCTGCAGAACATAATGATTCTGCCGAAAGGGTTCAGTAAAAGCAGAGCCATCGCCTTATCTGGCGAGGAAAGGAAGCTCGTATTCAAATATGCCCCACCTTTCTCCAGCCCAATCGAGTTGGACAATTGGATTCAATGGACAGTTAGTTTAGATGCTGCATTAAGGGAGAATCAGAGTACTGTAACATTTGCAGGACCCGTTGCGCGTAAAGACGGCAAATTTCTTAGCGAGGCGGGCGGGCGCGTCTACGTTGCCTATCCGTTCCTTGACGGCGAGTCGATGCCTTTTACGTCGTTGCCGGATGATGACCGGCGACATCTGATATCCTCGGTCGGTAAACTGCTTCTTGCCGGTAAATCGCTAAGTGGTCTGCCGGAGAGTTCCGAGAATCGCTTTGATAAGGCAAGACGTTGGGCAGAGCAACTCGGCGATCCGGCATTTGGGATATTCCCAGGTGAGAGCTTGTCCGCCGACTACCGCGTTTTTTTAAAGGGTCAACTGGAAGCTATTGAGAGAGAACGCGGGCAGATCGGCTATGACACTTTGCCTAAGGGAGTCGTGCAGACAGACCTTTCTGTCAAAAACGTCTTCTTGGCCAGGGGTTCCGATGGAGCGATGTCTATAGCGGGCCTGATCGACCCCGATATGGTTCGTTTGGATACGGCTGACGCCGGCCTTCTTCAATTCTTGCGCAAGTTAGATCATTCTGATGAGGAACTTCAAAATAACTGGAGTCGACGCCGTATGTATGAAGACTGGTCACCGAGACTTCTCACGAGCGATTGGGTCAAAAGCGCCATAAAACAGCTTCTTAATGAGGGTGCAATATCGGAACAAGAGGTCCTATTACTTCCAACGTCCTACAGGCTTTTCATATGTTCTGTATTTTTCTTCGAAGCGGCGAAACTAGACTTGCCTCAGGCGCTTGTCAGCAATGAGTTCCCGGGGATTGGGCGCAGGCTGCTTGCCGAGTTGGATGCCATTGATTGGCAGGCTGAGTATAGAGGGTTGATGCCAAACGAGCCCGAACCGGTAAAGAAAGAGTTTTTGTTAACTTTGGGTTCTGGACTGGAAATCGACGAAACAGTTGAGTGTGAGCCGATCGCCTTAGAGAGGATTGCGGTTGTTTTGGATGAGTTGGAGCAAACTGCGCAAGAGCTTGAAACTCACGAGGAGCGACGGATTGCCGGGCTAGCCGTTCAAAAATTGCAGGAACTGGCCAAAGCGGGCAAGCTGGTGCAATTTTCGGCACAGACACGCTCGCCGCAGACCTATGCTTTCGGATTCGGCTATGCCGATGAGGTTGGTGTAGCAAAGGAATTTTTCGAACCGGGAGTCTTATCCAACCAACTGAAGGGAACATTAATGACGGTTGGGACGATGGCGGCGTTCGCTGAAGATCCAACGCGCTTTCAAAAGCTCTTTGGTCTATACGAACTTGTTCCAAGGTGGGATAATCTAAAACACTTTATGAGCTTTTTTATAGAGCGTGTAGTTGAACGCAAAAGTATGCTAGATATTGTCTTTTCGAACCTTGCGATGGGCTATCAATCGAGCCAAACCATGGCAATCAACACGTTTCTGCAGGAACGTTTCCCGGAATATGGAGTGCAGAAACGCTCTGAGCAAGAGTGGGCGACAACCTTGCAGGAGCTGACGCCGGAAGTCGCGCTTCGGTGGTACGAGCAGCATTTAAACGCGGCAAGAGCTTTTCGGGAACAGGGAAGAGATTTTGAAGCAGAGGATGAATACCTAAAAGCATGGAATACAATGGAGGTGCTAATCGAGATCGGGAACTACAAGTCAGAGCATATCGAAGAGCTAAAACGCTGTTTTCACGAATTACAGGATCACATTGAAGAAGCAGGCCTGCCGGTGCGCGAACCTGACATAGTGCTGACCGTTCCGCTCTATCATGCCGAATGGGAGAATGGGCAGGACTTGGAAAACTTCCTGAGCAGTCTCCAACAAGAGTTAGAATTTTTCGGTTACGCGAGACATCACCGTGTCAAGGTCATACTTGTTGACGATGAACCCCTTCAATTTGAAGAGAGGTACCACGCCCGTCTCCAACACACCATTGGCGATTTTCAGAGCTTTGCAAAGCGCTATGGAGGCAATGTAGAACTCGAGTATTATGGTGCTGAACGCATACAATCGCTGTTGCGCGATATGGAAGATAGAACCGGAGTCGATCTGTCACCTCACATCGGGAAGGAACCGGGTCTAGTCAGGAACGGCGTAGCGAAGGACATGCACTCTTTTGGCTATGCGGGTTCCTTCAATGCCGCCATGCTGGTCACCGAAGCGGAGGCTGCCAAGGACGCTTTGCTATATCCGAATCGTCAACGCAAATACGGCATTCACGATCAGGACACGGAGTTCGGTATAACAGGCCTCTCCAAAGACGGCCGCTTTGTATATGCTCATACCTTTTCGTTCTTTGACCGTGTGGCCGAAGAGTTCATGACTCACCCTCAACTTGAGGTAACGAGTTCAGTGCTGGAGCACAATCTCAAATACACCGGTATGGAGCCGACAGTGGCACTTAAAGGTATGGCTTCCTTCCTTGAGGAGGCCGCCGCAACAAAACCCGATGACGTAGTCCCTCCTATACAGAATAATATCCCCAGTCTATGGCAACCCCCCGAGAGAATATATCCGTATCCTGATGAGACTGCTGCTGCAACCTATCAAGAGATGATGGAACTATTCGTTCAAGCGGCTGGGAATTATAGTCGTTTCGTGTTTCGTAACCTCATAGCCGTGCACAATGGTTGGTTGATCGGGTATGATCTCGATACGCATCACGACCGCAGGCCATCCATAACTAAGGTATCCGTCGTAGCAGGAGGCAATCAGTACAAACGCGCACCGAGGGCCGGAGTGCATTATCCTCTTGCCGGCGGCAGATTTCCGGACCGTCCCTGGGGTCACTTTGAGTGCCAGGTTGCTGGTCCTGGATCCTCATCATTTTCTTCGTTCCATCCTATGAGTCATGCAAGATCCATGACACAGACGAAGGATAGTTTTCCGACAGCTATGGCGGCCCAACTGGCCGACTTTGGCATAGTGCAATTGATCTTATCTAGAGTGCCGTTCGATCTAAACGATCGCACTCGATCAACGCCTGAATCGAGAGCTGCGCATTTTTTGACGGCAGATCTAGAGGCATTGTCGTCGCTTGAAAATGACCGGGAGTTTTTTAGTGACCTGTGGAATCTCATGCGCCAGGGAATGGATGCTGAGGTGGCCGAGAGTGCCCGCAGAATCCAGACTGTCCTCGACAGTGGCGCCCTGAAAAAATATGGAATTGATGACACGCCGTTTCGACAAGTGATAGAGCCGTTCCTTAAACCGGATTTCGTGAAAGATCTTTTCGAATTCTTTTACGCACGGATTCGGGAGAAAACGCCTGACCTACAAGCGTATTTTGAAGAACTCATCAATTGGCGTCGCACTCTGACTAAAAATCTGCAAAGATCCACTGTATGACAAATTAGATATTATTGAAGGGGTCGTCTTGCTGACCGACATCCAAACCTATTTTACCTCATTTGATCTAAAACAATTAAATTCCAAATAATAATCTCCAAAAAGATTTTTTAGTTTTTTAGAATAGAAAAAGTTCTTTTAAGAATTTCTTTTAATTGCCTATGCCCATAACCACTTTTAAGAAATATTTCTCTGGCTTCAGCATCTTTTTGATTAATAAAATATTCATAATGAATAAGTTTTAAGTACCTTCTTTTTTTAGTTGATTGGACATCGCCTCTAGTATGTTCTTGAAGACGTTTTTTAAGATTAGTAGTTAAGCCTATATAAAGCTTACCGTCTTTTAAGCTAAGAAGGACATAAATATAATAGTGAGTCATTTATAAGCGACGTCTGACGTCGCAAATTAAAATAAATAATATACTTTGACAGGGCCTCGTCAAACGAGGCTCCTCGTCAAACTCAGGGGGAACCGAGTTTGACTCGGGGGTGGCCAACCGGGATCGAACCGGCAACCTCGTGCTCCACAGGCACGCGCTCTGACCAATTGAGCTATGGCCACCATTATTTATCTACTATCTCATTTCTTAATTCTCTTCCTATACCACTTTTCCAAAACTTTTCACGCTGACGTGCTTTTATTCTTCCTTCACATTCCTCAAGATGTACTAATTTAAAAGGACCTCTATTTAATGTGGATGGAGTATTAATTTTACCAAAATTATGTTCTTTAAGCCTTCTAATCCAATTATTAGTTAAACCAGTATAAAACTTTCCATCCTTACTACTTTTAATTATATAAACATAAAACATTATTTGCTATCTAACGCGCCCTGCCTGCCGGCAGGCAGGTCTGACCAATTGAGCTATGGCCACCATTACTTATACTTATTTTACCATTTTTCTATCAATTCCCACATCATTCCAGGAAGCAGAATCATTTAATGGTTCTAAGTGAGTAGTAACAGTGACTTTAGGAATACTGCTGACAATCTCTTTTTCAATTTTTTCAATAAAACGATGGCCTTTTTTTACTGACCAAGAATCAGGAACCAAGATATGAACCGAAACAAAACGCCGAGTGGCTGATTGACGGGTACGTAAACCATGATATTGAATTTCTTGCTGGCAATATTTAGCCAGAATATTTTTAATTATCTTTTGCTCTTCTTTAGTAATAGAAGAATCCATAAATCCCATATAGGAACGCTTAATTAAATTAAAACCAGTTATAACAATATTAATCGCCACGATTACACCAAAGATTGGATCTAATATTACTAAACCGCTAATTTTAACAAGAATTAGAGCACTGATCACGGCTATTGAGGTCCAAACATCAGTCATAAGATGATGTCCATCTGCCTCCAAAGTAATCGAACGCTCTTTCCGGCCGGTTTTAATTAAGATACGGCTGACAATAAAATTAATTAAAGAGGCAAACGTACAAATAATAAGGCCGATCGATAATTGCTGTAAAGGTTTAGGGTTAATAAAACGATTGACTGCGGCAAGAGCAATGCTTAAGGCAGCCATAATAATTAAAATGCCTTCTAAAACACTGGAAAAATATTCTGCTTTGGTGTGGCCATACATATGTTCGGCATCAGGCGGTTTTTCGGCTAATTTAAGCATAAACAAAGCCATTAGCGCCGCCGCAAAATTAACGACTGACTCTAAGGCGTCAGACAGTAAACCAACTGAACCAGTAACTAAATAGGCAATTGATTTAAGACTAGTCGTAATAATTGCCGTAAAAATAGCTAAATAAGCGTAGCGGGTAAGTGACTTATAGGCCATAATTATTTATTCTAAGGCTTTTTTACTAATAAGCAAAGGTTGTTATTATATTTTCTCTTAATGATTGTAAAACCGGCCTGCACCACCAAATTTTCTAATTCTTTTTTGGTAAAGCCATAATAAAAACGATTAACTTGTTTAATCAGTTTTCCCTCTTTAATTATTTTATAAGGAACTTTTAGCCACTTAAACTTAAAACCATTAGTTACTTTCCACCATAATTGCTTTAAGTGAAGCGGATAAAATTTTGGCTGATATAAATCCCAAACAGATAAAATTAAATAGCCGTTATTGTTTATGGCTTTATAAATATGCTGTAAAACTCTTAATTGCATATTGGGAGCAGGGAAAGTATGAAGAACCGCTAAACAAACAGCAATATCAAAGTTATTTAACCTTTCCCAGGTTTTGCTATCTAAAACATCGGCAATTTTAAAATTAATCCCAGGATATTGTTGACGAGCTAATTTAATTAACTGTTCACTAAAATCTACGCCTAAATAGGCTATCTGTTTATCTTTTATTTCTCTATAAAGCCGGCCATTACCGCAGCCAACATCTAATACTTTGTCTTTGCTTTTAATAATCTCTAATAAAGGTTTAATTTCTGACCACATAAAACGCCGCTTTTGGGAAAAGTCTTGAGCAATTGCATCATAATCTTTTTTATTTTTGGCAATAATTTCAGTATAATGAGGCATTATTATGAATCTTAATGAATTTATTTTTAACCTACTAAAACAATCTTATCTAAATGAAACTGGACTGGCAAGTCAAAAGCGCAAGTGGGCAAAAGAATCTGGCCTGATGGTTAGCAACAGCCAAATTATCACTGGCTATAGAAAGTTAGTTGCTCAGCAACAAATTAGGCCCGATAAAAAATTCGAACGATTGCTAAGGTTAAAAAAAATCCGCTCTCTTTCCGGTATTGTACCACTTGCCGTTCTGACTAAACCCTATCTCTGTCCGGGTAAATGTATTTATTGTCCCACTCAAAAAGGAATGCCAAAAAGCTATTTAAATGATGAACCAGCCGTGATGCGGGCAAAAATGGCTAATTTTGATCCTTATTTACAAGTAACCAGACGGCTAAATCAATTTAAGACTATTGGTCACACAACAGACAAAGTTGAATTAATTATAATGGGCGGTACTTTTTCTTCCTTGCCAAAAAATTATCAAGTATGGTTTATCGCCAATTGTTTTGTGGCATGTAATCAAACTGCCCCACTTGTCATTTCGATCCCGAAATTCCGGGAGAGAAATCTAGTGAAACGTAAAACACGGTCCGATAATATCGGACCTAGATCTCTCATTTCATTCGAGATAACAAGAATGCTGACAGAACAAAAAATCAACGAAACAGCTAAACATAGAATTATAGGTTTAACTTTAGAAACCAGGCCTGATCAAATAAATATTAAAGAGATTAAATTTATGAGGCAGTTAGGCTGTACTAGGGTAGAGATTGGCGTTCAGTCGATTTATGACAGTGTTTTAAAAAAAGTTAATCGAGGCCATACAATTAAAGAAACTATAAAGGCAACCCAATTACTTAAAGATGCTGGTTTTAAAGTTTGTTATCATCTAATGCCTAATTTACCAGACAGCAATCTTAAAAAAGATTTCCAGATGTTTCAAGAAATCTTTACTAATAAAAATTTTATGCCCGATATGATAAAAATTTATCCCTGCGTTGTTTTGTATCAAGCAAAACTTTATGACTGGTATAAAAAAGAGGAATTTAAGCCATATACTGATAAACAACTAATTGATCTTTTAATTGAGATTAAAAAAATTGTTCCCGAATGGATAAGAATTAACCGCTTGGGCCGGGATATTCCTGTTACTAATATTGCTGCTGGTAATAAAATAAGCAACATCCGCCAAGTTTTACAACAGAAATTAAAAGAAAAAAATTTACAGTGTCAATGTATTCGCTGTCGAGAAATCCGAGCTAGAAAAATTAGTAATTTGAAATTAGAAATTAGAAATTACCGCGCTAGCGGTGGAAATGAGTACTTTTTACAATATGTTGATAAAAATAATCGGCTTTATGCTCTTTTACGATTAAGAATTCCCAGTCAAATATATACCAAAAAGAAACATTTTTTACCGGTTTTGCAAAATAGCGCAATTATTAGAGAACTGCATACTTATGGTGAAGCCCTGCCAATTGCTAAAGAAGATAAACAGGCTAGCCAACATCATGGCTTAGGTAAAAAATTAGTGAAAAAAGCAGAGGAAATTGTCAGATCGCTCGGAATTAAGAAAATTGTGGTCATTGCTGGAGTAGGAGCAAGAAAATATTATAAAAAATTAGGTTATCAATTAGAAGATAGTTATATGATTAAAAATTTATTTTGAATCCGTTATTTTTTTCGCGCGCGCGATTTTTGCTCGGCTTTCGGCGAGCACTTTTATTATATCTAAAACTCAACTAGTTCCAAACTACGGAATGATTGATAGTTTTTTGGATTAAGAGTTATATTTATTACATGACGATCTTCTTCTCCCACCTGACTATCATTTCCCTCTATGACTTGAGCTCTTTGAAATTTTGTGTTTGGATTAGTTGTAAGAATATCTGCCATATATTGCAGTATTTTTTGAGTAATTCTGTCTATACAATATTTGCATGCACCAGGGGCGGTGGTTTGTACGACACCTATTTGGTGTTTACCTTGTTCGGAAAACAATAAATTTTGGACTGGGTGTTCTCCATCACCAATCATGCCAATTTGAGCAAAGGGAACCTCTAGATTCCTTACAAGATTACAAATTGATAATAATGAGTGGGCAAGCACAAAGCCACGAAGTTGAGTTGTCCAACATCTGGAAAATTCTCTCCTTGGATCAAAAGAAACTCTTTCTGGCAAATGCATCACTGTTTCGTCAGGACTTTTTGATCTTATCTGTTCAATCTGTTCAAGTACGCTTTCTTCCATTCCTTGCATATCAGGGTGTTTACCTCTGATGAGGGCTGGTTTAACTTGAACCCAATCAACTCCAATATCTTTCATATCTCTTAGAAATTTACCTACTAAAAGGTAATTTTGTGAACCATATATAAAACTCGCCCCAATAAGTAATCTGGAGTCTCTCTCTTTTAAACTGTCTGCTAATCTCCTTAATCTTGACATATTCGCAATAAGTTGATCATACGTATGGCTATTATCTTTTGGTCTATGAGAAACCAGTCTGGTTTCATTATCACCTGAATCAACACTGAAACGTATTCTGTGTGCGCTTTGAGCAATTGCTTCACTATATCCAGGCTTACAAAGATAATCGCCATTTGTGTCAATAACAGTTCGGAAGTTGGCTCCAGAGTATCTTACTAAGCCAACGAAATTTGGATGCATCAGAGGATCTCCTCCGCCGGTAAATCGAACACAATCACAACCAAGATGTCTAAGATCATCTAGAAGTCTTACCGCTTTTTCATAAGGAATTTCAACAGGGTATCTTTCACGAAGCTCTCTTGCAAAACATGGGGGACAATCATCATTACAAGCATTTGTAAAGTCAATATCCATTCTTACGAGAGCATGGCTCATTCCCTCTTTAATTTTTCTTAGCCCAGTCGCATAAGTTTCTGGATCCTGAGGATCAAAGTCGATAATTGAGTTAACTTGGAATACGCGCACTCTATCTGTTTCTGTTGGAGCACACAAAGCGTTATATCTCCCAAAAGTTTGATTTGCAATTTCTGTTGAAATAGTTGGTGGAATTAATCTTTCACTCATAATAACGAGTGTATTATATAAAAATTACGTTGTGATAGCAAGAAACATAAAGAAAAAATTCCTTAGTGAAAACATCGAGTACGTTTAGTCAGAAATTTAACTAAAGAAGAAAGATTTAACGATGGAGTTCCGGTTTTTGAGTTTGAACTAGGGGACCGCGTTGTAGTACTAAGCAGATTTAAAGTGAGTCCGAATATGATACCCTTCCTTAAACAGATAAATGCGGGAGAGATTGAAAAAAATAAGATAAGTGAAGGGGGCGTTTTTATTAACTTTTCCTTCGCAGATAAATCTGAAGAAGGAAGCAGTGATGAGGTTCGGGATAAGTTGCAACCTGGAACACTTGAATTTTTAAGGACTATCAAGAGTTTCATACAAACGATAGATACTGATGTTTTCATTGGACCTACTGACGAAAGGAGAAATCGATTTTACCAAGCATATTTGCAAAGGATTCCAAAACCACGAATATATATGTTTGACCTATTAGGTTTTACCCGCTTAATAGCCGCTTAAAAAAGTTGTGAAACCCCAGACTAACTGCTATTATGAACCAATTAAGCTTGGTAAGTCTTTATTTTATTCGTTCCTACAACACTGTTACTTAAGCCTGTGCCCCCAGAAAGAATCGAACTTTCATCTTCCGCTTAGAAGGCGGGTGCTCTATCCATTGAGCTATGAGGGCTCTTTGATAATACTCAGGATGAATTTTTGAGCGGGTGATGGGATTCGCACCCACGACCTTCTCCTTGGAAGGGAGACGTTCTACTGCTGAACTACACCCGCCTATTTAAATAATCTTTTAATCTTCTTTTTAAATAACCTCTGCCAAAACCTGTTTTCAACTGAGTTTCCCTTTTAACAGCATCTTTTTTACTTAAACATGCCTCATAATAAATTAAATTTATTCTGTCAAATTTTTTAGTAGTTCTTATTTCTTTTTTTAAATGACGTTTAATTCTTTCTTTTAGATCTTTACAATAACCAATATATAATTTTTGTAATTCTGAACTACTACATTTTAAAACATAAACATAATAAAACATTTTCTTCAGCTTGCCCAGCCAAAATCACTTTGTGAATTTTGGCTGGTCCGCCTAAATGCTTCAGCTTTTGGCAGAGAAAGCTGACGTTGAACCGATCAACTAATCCCGCACTTCGTCGTTATACTCCTCAGTGTAAACTATTTTTTCAATTTACTTAGTATTAGCTTGCTAATACGACTATTATCTGCTTTACCAGCAAGTTTTTTGACGGCGATGCCGATTAATACTCCGGGATGAACAAGATCAGGATTATCTTTAATAATTTGCTCTATTTCTTTTTCTAATTCCTCATCAGATAATTGTTTAGGTAAATAATGTTTTAAAACTTCAATTTCCTGATTGTTTTTATCAATTAAATCTTGCCGATTGCCTTTTTTATATAATTCATTAGCTTCTGCTAATTTTTTTATGTTATTGCTGATTAATTTAACAATTTCTTCATCAGTTAATTCTTTTCTTTGCTGTTTAATCTCTTCATCTTTTATCTGGGCAAAAATAAAACGCAAAACTTCCAGCTTCTGCTGGTTTTTAGCTTTCATTGCCTCAATAATATCTTGTTGCATTTTAGTTCTAAGATTCATATCTGTCGGAGCGCAGGGAATTGAACCCTGTACCTCTCGGTCCCAAACCGAGCGTTCTTCCGGTGAACTACGCTCCGAATAAGCTTATTTTAGCAAAAAAATTGAAGAAAGAGAATTAATTAAATTAAAAATAAAGAGTGCCGCGAGAGGGAGTTGAACCCACACAGAGTATTACCTCTACGGGATTTTAAGTCCCGCGCGTCTGCCAATTCCGCCATCGCGGCATTCTGTTTGTCATTGCGAGCGCCAGCGACGCAATCTTAACTTTCTTAAGAGATTGCTTCGTCGTTTCACTCCTCGCAATGACAATATTGATTAGTTTTATTTTACACTAAGATCGTATTTTCTTAAAGTAAGTTTCTTTCTTCTGGTTAACCAAATAAAAGCAAAAATAATTATTAATAAAGAAGGGGCAAAAATATTGGCATATTGAATAATCACCGGCTGAAGGCTATTGGTGAAAAGAAAAACTGCTCTAGCACTAGTCTTAATCGGAATCGCCGCTAATTCTTTATCCGCTACCAGCCAATCAACTAACCCAGTGACAAAACTTAAATTTTGCGGACTGTTATTAACAAACTGATCGCTGGCTAATATTTGATCAGCTACCACTGCTAAGCGCATTTCTTCTTTTTCCAAAACTGCTCCAAGAACAATTTTTTCCCTAATCGATGGCGCTAATGACCCAATGCTATTAGGAGAAATATTAAAATTTTCAGTTTCGCGTCCGGCATTAAGGCTGGTTTCCAAAATCGCTTCCGGTTTAAAATTATCTTTTTGGTTTAGTTTAAGTGAACTTGGCCAGGCCATAAGGACACTGTCAATATGAGCAGTAAAAGGAAAATTAGTTTTACTAGGTAAAGCTTTTAACCAAAAAGGGTAGGGTAAAAGATAGCGAACTGCTCCCTGGCCTAAAGTAATAGTTTCATTAAGTTCCAAGTCGTAAACAAGATCATTTTGTAAATCAATACCATAACTAGCCAATACTTCGTTTATTTTTGATTTACCTTTATCAACAACTAATAATTGCGGGTCAACAGTGATGCCTTTGGTTAACAGCAAAACTTTGCCTTTGTTGTTTAAAAAAGACTTAAGGTTGCTGCTGGTATCTATTTCTTCACTGCTGTTATTATCAATAACAATTAAACCGTCAACATTGTTTAACTCTTCTTTTTTGGTAAGATCAATATCTTTAACTTCATACTGGGTTTTTAATGTTTCTTGTAATATTTGGTATTGGCCGCCAATATTGTTGCTGTACCAACCTAAGGTTTTTTGTCCCTGATTAGTAACTTTTCTTATTCGTCTTGTCAGTTGATATTCTAAATCAGTGGTATTTTCCACAAAGGGAATAATTTCTTTTTTTTCTCCTGATTGAATTTTTATTCCTAAAAATCCGTTTTGGGCTTCAAACTTAGTTGATCCCACGCGATTAAAAGTTACTTCCTCAATCCCTTCTGTTTGTGCTTCCTCCATAATCTTACTATCAGTATCAGGGTATTTATAAACCAACTCTATATTTTTACTTAATCGTTTATAATCTTTTAAAATATCGGTTAATTGTCTTAAAATAAGCTGGGCCTGACCAGGAAGGTTTTTAACTGCATAAAGAGTAATAGTTACTTTATCAGGAATTTTATTAAGTGTTTGTTTTGTGCCTTTAGATAAAGTGAAAAGACGATCTTTGGTTAAATCAATTCTTAGCGGAAAAAAGTTAAATAAAATATTAACTCCTAAACAAACTATCACTAAGCTTAAAACAATAAACTGCAGTTGTAATCGTTCCTGCTTATTATCCTTTGTTCTTCTCTGGGTTAATTTAACTGTTGTTAAAGCCAAAAAAATTGCGGTTAAACTAAAAAAATAAACTAAGTCCTTAGCTTCTAAAACACCGCGGCTAATTGATTCTACGTGAGGCAATAAAGCTAATTCTTGGATAAGACGACTAAACGGCCAGGGAATAAATAAAACCATAATATCCAAACCAATTAAAATTAAAACAAAATTTAAGACTAAAGCCATCAAAAAACTGCCAATATTGTTTTTGATATAAGCTGAAGCCATTAAACCAACGGCTAAAAAAGTGGCACCTAAAAAAACTGCGCCTAAATATTGACTAATTATTAAGCCAGGGTCAGGTTTGGCAAATAAAAATAAGGTTAAAGGTAAACCCAAAGTCATAATTAGAAGAACCGCAAAAAAGGCCACTACACCCAAAAATTTACCTAAAATAATGTCTAATTCTTGTAAATGATGGCCAAAAAGCAATTCTAAAGTTCCTTTTCTTTGTTCATCACTTAAAAGGTTCATTGTTAAAGCCGGAGCTAAAAAAAGCAAAAACCAAGGTAAAAGTTGAAAATATGATCTAAGGCTGGCATCGCCAGCAACAAAAGCCGTTCTAAAATATAAAAAATTAGAAATAATTAAAAAGGGGACAATAATAATATAGGCTAGGGGAGAGTTAATAAAACCTAAGAATTCTTTTTTGGCAATAGTTAAAATAATTTGTTTATTCATCTATTCATCGTCTGCAATATTGATTTAACATAACGCGATCGCTATATGTAAAATCAAGTACTCATTTTTTATCTCCTGTTAACTTAAGGAAAACGTCTTCAAGGGCTAATTCTTTTTTAAACATGGTCAAAATTAACCACTTATTTTTTTTAGCTAAATTATAAATTGATTCCCGCAGATCCTTTTTTAGATTAGTTTCTAAAACAAAATAGTTGGGCCTAAGTTTTTTAACTTTAATAACTCCTGATAATTGCTTTAATTGATTACTAACATTATTGCCTTTAATTTCTAATTCGATTGTTTGCGACCCAGTAGCAAAATTTTTTAAATTAGCTACTTTATCATCACTGATTATCTGTCCTTTATTAATAATAATAACCCTGTCACAAATTTGGCTAATTTCGGAAAGAACGTGGGAGGCAATAATAATAGTTTTGTCTTTACCCAAAGTTTTAATTAATGTTTTGATTTCTCCTCGTTGGTTAGGATCTAAACCTTCAGTTGGCTCATCAAGCAATATTATATTGGGCTTGGTTAAAATGGCCTGACAAAGGCCTACCCGCTGGCGAAAACCTTTAGATAATTCTTCAATTGGTCGGTAAAATACTTCTTCAATGTGGGTACTTAAAACAACAAAATCAATGGCTGACTTTTTAGCTTCACCGATTAATCCTTTAATCGCTGCCCAAAAATTTAAAAATTCTTCCACTGTCATTTCATTATAGAGAGGATTATTTTCCGGCAGATAACCGATTGCCTCTTTTAGCGATTGATTCTGATTGGTTAATTTTTTATTGTTGATTAAAATCTCTCCTTGCGTGGGTGGAAAAACACCAGCCATTATCCGCAAAGTAGTGGTTTTACCAGCCCCATTTGGGCCTAAAAGACCAACGACTTCGCCTTTTTTTAGGGAAAAACTAATCTTGTTAACGGCAACAAATTGACCAAATTTTTTAATAATATTTTTTACTTGAATCATAATTAATATGTAAAATATAGCGATAAATTATAATCTAGTCAATAATGACAATAAAAAGTATAATAAGGTATGATTATTAAAAAAGAATTTATTCCTCTTTTTAAAGGCATTGATTTAGCCAATAAGCGCTTGCCTTTTTTAGTTGCCCAAACCGATAAACCAGGACCAATTATTTGGTTAACCGCCGCCATTCATGGCGATGAAGTAACGGGAACAGCCGTTATTCAGTCTTTATTTAAACGACTGGAGAAATTTCCTTTATATAAAGGCACGCTTTATGCTTTTCCTATTTTAAACATTCCTGGTTTTGAAACAATTTCCCATCAAGATATTTATGCCGGAATTAACTTAAACCGCTGTTTTGGCGGTGATGAAAAAGGTTCAACCTCCGAAATTCAAGCTTCATTAATTCTAAATAAGATTTTAGAGACAAAGCCAAATTATATTATTGATTTACATACCGATTCCCGAAATTCGATTGCCTATGCGATTGTTGATTATCCTACTAATCTTAAAACTTTAAAAACTTTTAAAGAAAGTATTTATTTAGCAGAAAATTTAGGTTTTTCTTGGGCCATTGATACGGAAAAAACTGCCGGTTACTCTCCCCAGAAATGTTTAACTGGTAGGCTAATTACTGAAGCTGTGCCGGCAATTACCCTAGAATTAGGTGGACCGTTAGTAGTAATGGAAGAATTTAGAAGATTTGGTTTGGAAGCAATCGGGAATTTCTTAAATAATTTAGGCATGTTTAGTCAAAAAGAACCGGTATTAAAAAAAGAAGTGCCGAAAGTAATTTATACTTTTTCGGAAAGAATTAGAACTAGATCTACCGGCATTATTGAATACCGCGTTAAACCGGGAGAAGAAATTATTAAAAGACAGGTATTAGGAAAAATAAGAGATGTTTTTGGTGACACAATTGAAGTAATTAGATCGCCTATTGATGGCATACTTTTTTCCCATGAAGATCAATCAGTCACTTTTCCCGGCCAAACTCTTTTTACTTTGGCAGTTAAGTCTGATTTTAATCTTTTCTTATAGCTTCATTTTCCAAGGTATTTCTATTTAATTTATTTCAAAAAATGAACTGAGATCCAATTATTCAAAGATTTACTAATAAACATCACAAAAATAGCAACGGCAATATGCTCAATTATTAAATTCTGCGGTTTTAGATGCCTTTTTTGAGCGATAATATAACTAATAACAGTTAATATCGTTAGTCCATATACCATTGATAATATCTTTGCCAAATGGTTATCGGTAAAAATGACAATGGTTATAAAAACTAATGAGGTACATAAACGGGTTGAAAAATTAATGATCGTTGAATACCAAACGCCCCGAACATTAGGACCTTCAGCTTCTTGGTGTATATGAATTCCTAAGGAATCAGATATATTATCCGCTAAAGCGATAACCAATAAACTACCGATAATGTTGTATTTAGAATTAGTATTATTATTAAAGCCAAATATAAGCGCAAGGTTGGTAATAATAGCGGCTACTGCTCCGAAGCTATAATTTGTCAAACTATTCTTCAGTACTTTTATAATGGTTCTAAAATAATTCTTAAGATAAATACACATTTTCATTATTACCCTTATAACATTGTATCAACTTTTAATCAACGAAGAATTAGAAATATCGTCAAGCCGTCAATAAAAACAATGTACAACGGGTAAACAAATTCTTGTATCGTCCAATGTTGGAGAGCGGCAAGACTCAACACCGCTGCTAATACATCTATGAAATAGAATGTTCACACTTCGGTTTCGGGGAAGCGATAAGTTTTGATGAACATCGGGATCTGGCCAGCCAAATCAGCCCCCATCGAAGCAAAAAGCGCATAAATGGGATGAGCAGTTACTTTCCAGAAAATAATCCCGATGAACGATATCACTAGGCACAAAAGATCGGTTTTTGCCCATCCACCCATGCCATACTTCAAACTTAACAGGAAAATAATGAGAGATCCGAGAGTGAATATTCCTGACAACCAAATGGTAACAGTACTACCTTGAGCAAACAGCGAGACAGTTACAAGGCTGGTAATAAACACAAGAACGAACCTTGTTATCCGATGTGGTTTTGCCTTACCCTTGAGAATTGCTACAACATAAACAATGTAGGAAACAAATGCCAAAATACTGCTTAATATGATAAGTATACTAATCATAAACCTAAATAATTTTAACATAAAAATAAGATTTCGTTATAATATGCAGATCTTATTGTTTAAATAGACTAATTTTGATAAAATTTTGGTACTGGCCAGGTGGTGGAATTGGCAGACACGTACGGTTCAGGGCCGTATGCCTTAAAAGCGTGAGAGTTCAAGTCTCTCCCTGGCCACCAAAAGGCCTGAGGCATGTACTAATGCTGTTATGAGAAACTGAAAGCAATTAAAAGTTAGCAGACTTTTTAAGTCAACATTAACTATATGACAGCATTAGTACATGCCGAGGTGGTGAAATTGGTATACACGCAGTCTTGAGGAGGCTGTGCCTTCGGGCGTGCAGGTTCAACTCCTGTCCTCGGCACAAAAAGGGATCGGATGGGTAGGCGACTGCGGCGAGCCTGCCTACCGACAGGCAGGAAAAAGGGAATCGCCGTAGCCACTTCCGCTCTCCCGCCCCGCTTTGCGGGACAAAAAAACGCATACCATAAGAAAAGAAAAATCGGCAAGAAAGAAGGGTACAACCACCCTTTATAATATTGAAAGAAGGAAGAAATTTTGTTAGTTTATGATAGACATTAATTTGTATGAAAGTAAAAACACCAAAAACAACCCAACGATTCGATCCGATTGAATTTCTGGAAATAATCGGATTAAACGAAACACAAAAGGTTGTGTTGAGAAAGAAATTGGAAATCAACATCTCGGAATATATTCTGTTGCGCCTACTTGATGAATTACCCAAAAAAGTCGACCAAAAACTAAAGTCTAACAAAGTTACAAATATTGAAGATTTGGAGAAACTTTTCAAATCACATATTCCAAACTTTTATACAAAAACTAGTGAATTGCTAAAAGAATTCAAAAAACAGTACAAATATGGGTGAAACTAATTTAAGTTTAGAAATACAAACCCCAGCTTCTCAAAACGATGGATCGAAAGTTCTGCAAGCTGCCCGTACCGCTCACCCAAAGGGTATAACCAGAAGAAATTTTTTAAAACTTAGTGGAGTCGCGTTTGCTTCATGGTTGTTGTCTGGTTGCATGCCCGGACAACAGCAAGCTGACCAAGAAAACGCTTCTCTACCAGTAGAAAAATTTCTGCCGCCAGAACTTGTTCATAATGTTGAAGTTTATGGTTTAAATAAAAAAATCACTTCAGAAGAACAAATTATCAATTTATATGATCATATAAATGAACAGTTTGCCACCCAAAACGGCATTGCCATTAGCAATAATATTGCAATGCCGTTTAAAGTAGAGCAGAGAAAGAAACTACTAAACCCAAACGAAAGATATTTAGAAGTAGTGGTTCGGCAATCTGCTTATGACAGTTTTTTGCAAAGGAAAGATGAAACCCAAGTTGATTTTGTGGAATGGATCCAGATGCATGTAGATGCGATGAACATGTGTTTTGAAAACGCAAAACCACCTTCAAAAATGAAATCAGTTTTAAGAAGAATCGTTGTTGTGGACGACAATTTGGCCAGCAGCTTTTGGAACGAATCAGCATATCGACAAGGTAAAGCACCAGCTCTAGACGTAGAATGGAGGACGAAGTTTTCTGACAAATACCCTCTAGATACAGATGCGTGTTGGGCAATAGCTGACGATTATCGAGTAGACACAAGACAAGAAACCATCCAATGTTGTCTTTGGAGTGTACGCCATCAGAATGGAAAAACGATTTTTGGTTGGCCGCCTGGAGCAAAGGATTATAAAAGAGTATATGAATTTCCTGAGAGGAATAATTCTTTAAGTGGTAAAAATGGAGTATGGTTAGATTTTGCTCTTATTCACGAATGGTCAAATTATCTTACAAACCTTCCAGATCAGTATTTTTTTGATATCCACGACAAAAACCCCTCAAGGTTTGCTAATTTTTTAGTAGAAACTGGAAATAGCTTTCAAGAGCCTTATTTGTCTCCCTACTTATCCATGTTTTTGACTGAAAATATTAGAAGAAAATCTAGGTCATGGTCACGGTTTTTTCAAAATGAGGTTTATAACTTGTCAGAACGACCCACCAATAACACAATAGTTTTTACCGATAATACAGGAGAGGTGAGTAATATTAAAGTACATAAGGTAGTAGCAGAGGTTGGTTATATAGGAAGAAAAACGTTTCTTGACTTACCAAATCAAGAACAATCCGGAAACCAAATTGTCTTAGGGAACGAATTATTTGACGATCGTGTGGAAAATGGAGCCCATGTGTGGTTGTTTCGGGTAGGGGTTAACGGCGCAGAAAAACAACTTTTTTTTCCGGCTGCCACTTTTCAAATGAGTAAATTTGCGGGAGTTGATAATGCTAATTATCGGGTTGAGTTTACGGGTTATGATAACCAAAATAAAAAAAACCAAATTATGGACATGGTAGACGACACTGATTTGCACCAGTATCTTAATGATAAAAATAAGAATGGGGATCAGTTATATGCAAAAATGAAGGTTGACGGAACTAATACTTGGTTTGTTTGGTTTTTACGAAATTGAACCGGGAGTAATTGCCAGCGTACAGGCAGGCTCCCCGCAGCCGCCGGAGCTAACAAATTTTACGGATTTTTGATAAAATATGTTCAAGCTTTGTTGTAAAGTTTGCACACAGTTTGGCCGCTTAGCTCAGCTGGTTAGAGCGTTCGGTTTACATCCGAAAGGTCGGGGGTTCGATCCCCTCAGCGGCCACATAAACGTATTATGTTTATATATTAAAAAGCTCTTTAAAAAAATTTTATTATACTGGATGTACTGATAATTTAAAAAAACGGTTAAACGAACATAATAAAGGGTTAGTTTTATCAACTAAACCATATAAGCCATTTAATCTGATATACTATGAAGCTTGTTTGACAAAAAAAGATGCGTATAATAGAGAAAAGTATTTGAAAAGTAGGCTCGGAAAAAGATATATTAATAATAGGCTTAAATATTATTTTAGAGCCTAGGCATGTACTAATGCTGTATTTGCCTGAGGCATGTCTAAATGCTGTATTGTAAGACTGAAAGCAAATTAAAGTTAATCGATAGTTTTAGATCAACTATGACCATATTACAGCATTTAGACATGCCGAGGTAGCCAAGTCGGTCACGGCGCGTGTCTGAAAAACATGAGATAAAGGTTCGATTCCTTTCCTCGGCACTAGCACTTTAAAATTTAGTATCAACGTTATATAATTTTTCTAGTAATAGATCAAAAGTTCAATGTTCAAATTAAAAGATAAAGCCTTCGAGTTAAGAAAAAAGTATAAAAGTTATAATGAGATAAGTCAGTTATTAGGCATACCTAAAAGTACTCTTTCTGGTTGGTTTAAAAAAATTAAGTTATCATCAGATATTAAGAAAATACTGATTAAAAGATCTAGACTAAGAGCTATTTATCAATTAAGAAAAATGTCTCTTGCTAATAAGGAAAAATGGACAAAAATTCATTTATCTTATCGCAGGAAGGCTCAAGAACAATTTTCTAAATTATTACCAAGCCAACTGTTCTGTGCAGGATTAATGATTTATTGGGGAGAAGGTGATAAAAGATTAAAAAATGGTGTAGTCCGAATTGCAAATATAGATTATAGAATGTTAAAATTATTTACTGCCTTTCTTATAAAGATTTGTAATGTAAGGAAGGAAAAAATTAAATTTTGGTTACTTCTTTATCCAGATCTTGAAGAAAAAAAATGTATAAAATATTGGTCTAAAAAGTTAAATATTTCTCAAGCCAAATCTTTAAAATCTCAATATATTAAAGGAAAATCTAAATCGAGAAAAATAGATTATGGAGTTTGCTATATACAAATATGTAGTAGAGAATTAAAAGAAAAAATACTTGAATGGATAACTCTTTTTAATAATTATTTATTAAATGCGGGTATGGTATAGCGGTATCACACGTCCTTGCCAAGGATGAGACACGGGTTCGATTCCCGTTACCCGCTCAATTCAAATTGTGGCGCGTCAACGCGCCACAGCAACGTTTGACATTGCGGGGTCGTCTAATGGTAGGACAGCAGCCTTTGAAGTTGCCTATCGGGGTCCGAATCCCTGCCCCGCAGCAACTGTTGACGCACGAAGCCAAAGAACGGTGTTTGTTGCGTAAAATCAATCTCTTTTGCAGGTTCGAACTCTGGGGCTTCGGCTTTTATGGTCTGTAGACACTTCTCAATGAGGTAGAACGGTTTTTGACCGTCAACTTGCAACTTTTTATTGTTTATTGTTAGGTTCGAACCCAAAGCAGCTAAAATACGGGTTTTTGTTCTCAGATCGCCATTTTCGAACCAGTAACGTGCATAACAGGCGAAATTAAATGTTCGTTCGCTTAAATCCAACCAATCGTCAATTCTTTTATTGGTCTGGTTGATTTTGGTAAGCATAGACTCTTTTTCTATTAAAAGTGCTTGACGTTTCTGATTGTATTCATTATCTGATATTTGCTCATTTAATCGCATGTTTAGTAACTTGTCCAACTGATTAACAGATTCGTTGTAGGCTTTTTGCTGATCCTCTCGTATAATCTCACGATCTATTCTCTCATTGGCATTTAATTCTTGAAGATACTTAATAGCCCATGTTTTGAAGCTTTCGGATATTTCAAAGCGGCTTAATTCTTTTTTTATCTGTTCTTCGAGTTCTTCAATTTGAATACCGGGCTGCTTACAAGCTGGATCTTTCTTTCGTGTGCAGTGCGCATATGTATAATGTAAAAATGTGGCTCTTTTCATTTCTTCAACAGGAGTTTTACATTTTGGACAGCAAGTCGTAGTTTTTCCTTTATTAAATTTTAATTTACAATCATTACAGTAAATCTGGTTTTTGACCTCAAAAGTTATTGAAGCATGGCACGAGGCGCACTTTAGGATCCCTTTATATGGAAATTGGTGTCTGGTAAATGAATGTGAGTTATGCGCCCCCAACCGCGCCTGAAGAAGATTAAATTGATCTTCAGTGATTATTGTTTCGTAGTTACCCATAATGCTGCCCTCGCTTCTCGTCATTTTGCCATAGTAAAACGGATCATTCAGAATCTTGTAAAAATTGCTTTTCCCAAGCGGTTTATTGCCCATTTCCTTTGTTTTTCTGGTACGATAGCCCCAGCTATTCAACTCTTTTAAGGCTTCCATTGGCGTATGGGAGCCAGACAGAATAAGCTTTATTGCCTTTTGTAGTAGTGGTAAACGTTCTTTGTCTGTCACAACAATCTTTTCCCGAGTTACGGGATCAATTGTGTTCAAATAGCCAGGTTTGGCCATTCCCAACCACTTTTTCCGTACTAAAAAATGGTGTTTATTGCCTCTTTTTACCGCCTCACTCAAGTCGTCAGAGTACTTTTTTGATTGAACAAGGCCAGACCCAATACTAGAAACGTCTTCTGAATTTTTTCTATATGTACGATTAGGCGTAACAATACTTTCAAGATACCCATTATCCATTAGTTCAATAACGATAGCGGCATCCATAGGATTTCTCGCAATTCTATTCAAATGCCAAACTAAGATTCCGTTCGCTTTGTTTTGCTGAATCTCGCTTATCATCTGATTAAATAATGGTCTACCCTTATGATGTGCAGATTGTGACTCTCTAAATATTTTTCCTACTTTGAGTTGCTGAATTTGTGCAAGGTCTTTTAATTCTCTTTCCTGTTCTGGAATTGAAGCTGCTTGACGGTCTTTACCTTCTGAACTTTTTCTCAAATACATGTCGTATATTATTCCCATTTTTATATTCATCTATGAAAAATTGCAACCCTCAATAACAAGAAGCGGTTTTATCCGTCCTCCTTTTGTTAAAGGTTACTGATTTTAATACTTTTAGGCTTTTGCCTTAACGAATTTAATCAACCATCTATCCGTGAACAATTGTCTGTCACATATTGCCGATCCGTTTTTGTTCGTCTCGGGGAAGCAAGGTCAAACACCTAATCATATTTGCGGGGAATACCGATTTACTCGATATCCTCAGAAAAAAACACAGGTGATCCCTGTTCTCCGTTTCTAAATACTTGTTTTCGTTTAAGTATGTGATAGATCTGAGTCAGCATCTTCCTGGCTGCAGCTACTTTGGCTTTTTTCTTTCCTTTCTTGTCTGATATACGAAGATAGAAATCCATCAGTTTTTTGTCTTTCTTGATAGCTTTAGGAACTGCTTCCAGGAGTACCCACCTGATATAACTGTTTCCCTGTTTAATTTTCCCGTATCTGGTTTTGTCTCCGGATTGAAAGACGCTCGGAACCAGACCAGCATACGAACAGAGTTGCTTACTGGTGTTGAATCTGTCAATTGGACCAATCTCGACAGCTAAAATCAAGCTGGAATATTTTCCCAACCCGGGTAATTGTTGTAACAGTTTCGCCTGATCATTTCCGGAAAACTGCTCATCAATAAGCTCGTTTCCTTCATGGATCTGCTTTTCCAACTGGTCAATCAGGTTCAGGTATTGCCGAAGGGCAAACTGACTGTTTGAAGGAAGAATCAGATTGTTTAAAAATTGTCTGCCTTTCTTCCCAAATACGTCAGTCAACTCTTCAGGTTCCCGGATATTAAGCTTATCCAAAAGTGAGTGAATTCTGTTTTTAGTTTGGGTTTTGATTCCCACCAAGGATGCCCGGAACCGTAACAGTTCTTTTTGATCCCGAATATCCTTTGGCGTGTAGTACGCCGGAGGAATCAGGTTTGCCCGTAATAGTTGTGCTAATATTTTTGAGTCCACTTTGTCTGTTTTGATTTGGGCAGAAGCTATGGCTTTGACTCTCTGGGGGTGAGCCAGAGTGACTCCGATTTTACGCTCTGAGAGTAAATCTGCCAACCATCCCCAGGAAAATGTAGCTTCAATTGTTGCTTTTAATGGCTGATTAAATTTGTTAAGGTGCTCATTAATCAATATGGGATTGTTGTCAATCCGGGATTGATCCACTACTTTTCCATTTTCTCCAAGTGTCGTGTATACTCCATACTTTTTATGAATATCAATGCCGATGTATTGCATAACTCTCCATTTCTTGAGCAGAAAATTGGTTAGTAATCTTTAGATTCTACCGTTTTCCGCTAAATGAAGAGTGTGCAAGTTTTAACATAGCATCATATTTTTTAGTCCCTAGAGGCTATAGAAACCCCCAATTAAAGTCAAGCTGCCCTTTATTAACTGAAAAGCCAAATAGACAGTCACAATGAAATAAAATTGATAAACCAATAGAGTCCAATGCTATCGGCTTATATATCAAACTCATGAACTCCAGCAACTCTATTCCTAACCGATTAGCGTTTTCATCAGACAGATCAACTTTATGCTCTTGGGCATATATTTCTTTAAATTCGTCTATAGCTTTTTGAGATAACTGAAACATAAATTTTAGTCACTATGGCCTTCATCAATATTTAATTTTTTATCGTTTTCAATTTTGCTTTATGTTTTTCCGGTTGAATTATTAGATTCGCTACAACTCACTTTTTGATTTTTACTTTCCTGATTTGAATTTGACGGGTGACCAATAAATTCTTCGGGGTGCATAAATTCATAGTTCGCTATGAAACGCCCAGTTTCTTCCTGATATTCCTTTTGCTTCTTCGTTTTTGGATTATTCGTGTATTGTAAATGAGGGACTTGATAATAAACACGGAAAAGCGGCTCAATAGGAAATAAACTTGTCATGTAGAATTTGTAAATAAAATTATCAATGTCATGTTTTAAAGACTCTACACTGAACTTAAAGATTTTGATTCCATAGAAGCTTGTATAAAAACTTATGGTGTCGTCAAATAGATCAAGTTCGATAGATGGAAGCTTTTTCCAGTCCGGTATTGGTGGTTTTAAACCCTTTAAAAATTCATCAACCTTTTGTTTTACAACAGATTTATCAGCTAATCTACTGATACGCTTGTCTTTATCAAACACACCTTGAAGTAGTCTAAACTCTGTACCAAAAGCTTCAAAACCATATTTAAATAAAGCTTCTGATAACCATATATCCCAATTAGGTTTGTCTGGATGTTTGGTAACCTGATACCTTTTTATTTTTTTGCCTTGTAAAAATGGCTTTAGTCGTAACAGTTGTCTGATGTGGCCTTCAGTTATGTCTCGTGACATAACAAGTTTTTGAATATCTTGAGGTAGAGTTAAAATACTCAGCTTGTGCGATATATAGCTTTGATCTTTATGAATAAGTTCAGCTAACTCTATTTGTTTGTGACCGGCGTCAAGAAACTTTTTGAATGACAACGCAAGTTCAACGTCGGATAAATCATCTCTTTGTATATTTTCTGTTAAAGCATACTGAAACGCTTCTTCGTCCGATGCTTTTATAATGTTGACCTCAATATCTTTGTAGCCTAACTTTACACAAGCCCTATATCGTCTTTCACCGGCTACTATCTCGTATTTATCCTGAATTTGTCTTACAAGAATTGGCTGGAGCAACCCTTCCTTTTTGATGCTATCTGATAAATCATTAAGACTTTTTTCGTCAAAATATTGTCTCGGTTGAAATTTGTTTGATATTATTTTCTCAATTTGTACTTTCATATATTTCCTTTCTAACAAAAGTCGGGTTGACCAATCGAACAGCTATAATCTTGTTTTTCCTAAGCACTCTAGTAGATTATGGCTATTTATCGTTAAACACCTCTTCTGTTCATAGAGTTAATAATTAAATAACAATTAATAAAAACTATTCATTTTTTTAAATTGATATGGGCTTATATATAGCTTTACCTTTGTAAATACTTTATATTCATATATGTATATTTCTTTAACAGTGCTATTCATTTTCTTTATTAGTTTTTTCTGATAACTTTTTGTAGTTTTCTATTAAAATATTCATTAGATAATCTGAAATACTGTAGTAAAGTTTTCCTCGATAGCCTCTAGGTACTTCATATTCACCGATAACGCAGTCATTTTCATCAATTCTATTTATGTATTCATTTGCAATAAGCCAATTCGTGTATATAGTAAGTGACGGTTTACTAATCCCGGTCCTTTTTTGAATTAGGCTGTATCTTAAAAAATCACTATCTCTGCGGTAGCCCAACGTTTGTCTAAAAATATACAAAAGTAAAATAAATGCAGTTTTGGGAAAAGTTATGCGATTATCAATAAGCCAGTTATAGCTAACCAACTGAAAGAATATACTTTTTGTTAAATCCGCATTTGTATTTTTATTTTTTTTATCCATATATTTTTATTTTTTAAAATAAATCATGTGTTTCAGTTTCTTCTGAGCCGATGCATAAGCAAGCGGTTCTACTTGAGCCTTTAGGGTCAAAAAGTTATCAATCAACTCGTCAAAATTAATGGTTTTGCTAAAAATGAAAGTAACTTTTCCGAATGTATCTTTTGTAGTGCCAACAATGGGAACGTTCTCGGTTAGGAGATATGAAGAAAGGTAAAAATCGTTAGTTTTATATAAATTTTGATCCATATTGTTTATGTAATAAAAAAGCAATCCTAGAACACGCAATTATGCGATGTCCGTTAGATTGCTACTTAAACAGTATGAATCTTAAACTTACGTTGAGATTCGGCAATTAACGTGTGCAGATATGGTTAAGTAAGATTGAAGATAAATACTTATCGGCTTTTTACTCTATTACTGCTTCTTTCGATATACAATTCAATAATAGCCATATCAAATGCCATTGTCAAGGGGAAAATATTGCATATTTTCAGATGTTTTGCTATATTGAATGTACAATTGATAAATTATGGTAACTGATAAAAAAACTGAACGGTTGCTAACAATAGAACAGGCGGCCATAGTCCTGAAAGTTAACAGAGCCACGCTTAGGAGATGGGATAAAAGTGGTAAACTTAAAGCAATTAGAATAGGCTCACGAAAAGGGGTTGGCGACAGAAGATATAAAGAATCCGATCTACTGGATTTTATGGTCAAAAAGATTGATGAGATCAAAACCAAAAAATAAATATGGCTAAAAATCAAAAATTAGAATTAACATGGTTCAATAAGGATAAAAGTTTATATTATGATCTTGAAACAAAAGAATATATTTGGGTAGACAAAAAAGATCCCCGAGTATCAGAGCCCCGAATACTAATAGAAAAAGAGGTTTACGGCGATAAAAATACACAAAATTTACTTATAAAAGGAGACAACCTCTTAGCTCTTAAAGCTCTATTACAAGATTATTCCAATTCTGTAAAACTTGTTTATATTGATCCACCTTTTAACACAGGACAAGCTTTTGAGTACTACGAAGATGGACTAGATCACTCTATCTGGCTAACCATGCTTAGAGATAGGCTTGCACTTCTAAATAAATTACTAAATAAAAATGGAGTTATTTGGATTCATGTAGATAATAGTGAATCTCACTATTGCAAGATTTTGCTAGATGAAATATTCGGAAGAAATAACTTTCTTGCAAATATTGCTTACGAACGCTCTGGAAGTGCAGGAATAGGACAGGGCGGTAAATTTTTAGTTAATACCCATGAATACATTCTTGTATATGCTAAGGATGCCTCTCAATTCTCCCAAGTGCAATTATTAACGAAGGTTCCGCTAGAAAAAAAAGTTATGGTTCGATATAAGCATGTACTTGAAGATATCGGAGAAAAGGAACTTGTAAAAGAGTTTATTTCAAGATCAAACAATGAGAAGGTGAAGGTGTATAAACATAAAAATTATAAAATCAGCTCGATTTCTTTAAAAGATTTTATCAATAGAGAGAATGAAATAAACAAAGAGTATGTTAAAAAATTTGTAAAAATCTTTCGAACAACAAACCCTCAAAAAGAAAATTCATTTCAACACGAATTGATTTCTATGATGGATAAACAATTGTATTCGGTTGACTATATCCCAAGTCGAGGAAAACATGTTGGAAAAAATATTACAAATTACTACGTCAATAAAGAAATATTTGCATGGTTGAAAGACACAGCTTCAGTAACGGATGGAAGAATTGTTAAACAAAACAAAATGACTGACTTCTGGTATCACTCCGATATTCCTAAAGCTGATCTAGCGAATGAAGGAGAAGTAGATTTTAGAAGAGGCAAAAAGCCAGAGAATTTAATAAAGCGAATAATTGATCTCTCAACATCAAAGGGTGATATCGTTTTAGATTCGTTTGCTGGATCTGGAACAACAGGAGCAGTCGCTCATAAGATGAATAGGAAATGGCTTATGGTAGAAATGGGCGATCATGCTACAACACACATCATCCCTCGTTTAAAAAGAGTCGTTGATGGTAAAGACCAAAGTGGCGTTAGTAAAGAAGAAAGTTGGAAGGGTGGAGGTGGTTTTAAATACTTCGAATTAGGAGACAGTCTATTTGTTCAAGATAAAGATTTAAGACTAACAGTCATAAACCCAAAAATGTATAACGGCCCTCTGATTCGTTCTGTACTAAAAATTGAAGGGTTTAAATTACTCAACCCAGATAACGGGTTACATGGTATTTCTGGAACGACTATAGCTCATGTTACGGAACAGTACTTAAGCCAAGATTACGTTGAGACGTTGATAAATGAGGTTGGTGACCAAGCGAAATATATTGTTATATATGCTAAAACAATATCTAGTAAGTTAAAATTACCGGATAACGTAGAAGTTAAACGTATTCCGGACATTTTATTAAAAAGGTTTACAGTATGAATACATTAGACAAAATTATTAAAGAGTTAAATTTAAGAAAACCTCAGGCAGAGTCTCTTATTGAACTTGACCGCAGATTAGGGTTGTTTAAAATCGGCCATCCCGACTTACAGGAAGTTGAAAAAGCTATGTTCAACAGCGTCAAGTTTGATACCGATTTTCCATCTTTTACCTTTGCTTTAGCAACAGGTATTGGAAAAACAAGACTGATGGGGGCAATGATCGCATATCTTTATTTAACAAAGGGGTTAAAAGATTTTTTCATTCTTACACCCGGAGAAACGATTTATACCAAAACAATCGAAAATTTTACGCCAGGTAGCAAAAAGTATGTTTTGGCAGGACTCACGGGTTTTCCATTCTTCAATTTAGTAACAGGTGAGAATTATGCGTATGCCGATTTTGGGAATCAGCTTTTTGACGCTCTAAATATCTATGTTTTTAATATTCAAAAAATATTCAATGAGAGAAAAGATGTGGAGTTTAGGTTTCACAAGTTCCAAGAAACATTGGGATCTAGTTTTTCTGAGCTATTACAGAAAAAAGATCTTGTCATAATGATGGACGAAAGCCATCGTTATCGTGGTGTTCAATCACTCAAAGCAGTAAACAATTTAAAACCAGAATTAGGACTCGAATTTACAGCAACCCCCAACAGCAATAACGTTGTTTATACCTATTCATTAGCTAGCGCAATAAAAGACGCTAAAAACGCACTGGAGAGCCTCAAAAATGATTCTAGTGCTGATGGTGGCTATATTAAGATTCCTTATGTTATTGCCCGAAGCGATAATTATGCATACAAAGGCGATATTGAGCAAGTAAAACTTGAGGATGGAATACGACTTCATCGAGAAAAGAAAGCTTTGATAGAAGAATATTGTAAAAATAACAAATTGCCATATATTTTACCTATTACGTTGATTACTACTAAATCAATTCAACATGCCAATGATGTCAAAGCAATGGTGACAAGTGACGATTTCTTTGGAGGCTACTACAAAAATAAGGCTTTGGTTGTTACCAGTGAAAGCGAAGTTGACTCTATCAATCAACTTTTACACCTAGAGGAACCATATCCTTTAAATAAAAATGAAATAGTCATACACGTTGATAAGCTCAAAGAGGGTTGGGATGTAAGAAATGTTTATACAATCATTCCGTTCAGGGCCTCTATTAGTAAAACATTGATTGAGCAGACAATTGGACGAGGTTTGAGGCTTCCCTTTGGCCAATTAACAGGTGTTGAAGAATTAGACTCGCTACACATTATGTCACATGACAACTTTTCAAGAGTTATAGCTGTTGCTCATGAGGTTGCTGAAGGAATAGAAGTAAGGCTGGCTGAAAAAAGAGAGGAGCTTAAGACAGTAGAAATTAAACCAACTGAAGATAAAAAATTATGGATTAAAGTACCTGCTGTTGAAACGAAAGTCTATTCAAGGAATGAACTAAAGTTTTTCCCGATTGTAATGAAATTAGAAGAGCTTAAAAAAATAACTCCCAAACTGATTAGAGCCGATATAGTCTCGAGAGAAACAGAAGAAATAGCAAACATTTCAATGAAAGAGGACATAGATCCTGTAAATCGGATTGTTCGATTGATTATAAAGGAAGTATTGGAATTAGACGTTACTTTTAAGGCAGTATTACAAAAAATCGTTAAACATTATCTGGATCAAATTAAAGCTGATAAAGATCTTTTACCTAAACTTGTAAAATTGCATGAGCAAACGATTCTTGATGATATTCTTCCTCAGATTCAAGCAAAGCTTCAAGAACAAACACAAATTAAATTTAGAGTTTTGGATGAGGATCTTCCTTTTGAACCTTATACAAAAGCAATTAAAGCATCCGCCGTTCCATTAGACAAAGATGAAGCAAGCGAAGCAGATGCCAGAGGCAATATTATTGAGGGCTATAAGAAAAGCGTTTATCCCGCTTATGTCTTTGATTCTACTCAAGAAAAGTTATTAGCTGATTCTTTGGAAAAAGACAAAACCGTAAAAAGCTGGTTAAGACTACGATTAGGCCAATTACCGATTAAATATGTGTATGGAAATTACAATCCCGATTTTATTGTTGAAAGAAAAGACGCAAATTATCTAGTTGAGGTAAAAGATAGATCACGATTAGATAAAAAAGATCCCGAAGTATTATCAAAAGCAAAACAAGCAGAAGAATGGTGTGGAATTACTACTAAAGCAACAGGCAAAAAGTGGATCTATAAATTAGTCCCACATACTGCAGTAAATAAAATAAATAGTTTTAATGCGATCATAAGTAGCGCATATAAATTTAAATAAAATGGCATTCATAAAATCAATTTCTATAAATGAATTTAATGGGGCTTTTAACCAAACAGTTAGTTTTAGTGAGGGCCTTAATATTATTTCTGGAGTTAATGGTACTGGTAAAACTACTGTCCTAAAACGATTAAAGGAACAATTTTCCACAGACAAGGTTCAAAAAGATGGTGTTATATCTAGAGTCCTTGCTTTTAGTCCTAAAAGAAATGCTGAAAAAAGAACAGTCTTTGCAGCAATTCAATATATTAGGCAACAAAATAGAACTTCAGAGACTGTTCTCAATGATGCAACCAATAAAGCAATTGTTGATAGTACATTTGAACGGTACGAGTCTTTTGGGGATTTGTTTGGATATGCGTTTCAGGATATGTGTAGGAGTGGCGAAAACCAAATTGAAATAATGAATAAATTGACAGAAGAATATAACACTGTAGTAAAAAATATATTTCCAGAATACGAAATCAAAACTGAGTGGAACAAAACCTCAGGGTCTCCAGATGTAAAGCTAGTTACTAAATACGGTGTTCCCCTTGATTTATCTTTTATGAGCTGTGGAGAATCAGAAGTTCTAGCTCTTATCTTTAATATTTACTTCAATAAAAGTAACACAGATGTCTTTTTGATTGATGAGCCAGAAGTTCATCTGAATTGGAGTCTCGAAAAAGGTTTGTTTACTTTTTTAGATAAATTTTCTTCTGAAAACAAAAAGCAAATTATAGTTACTTCCCATTCGAGAGTCATATTCGATCAAGCCTTTAGAAATAAAACACAATTCTTGGTATTTCGAAATAAAAAAATTAGTGTAGAAAAAAGTCCTCCTAAGGAGACTTTAGAGGAAATTGCAGGGGAAACCGTCTCAATTATTTCTACTACTGCCCCAACACAAAAGACATTCTTTGTCGAAGACGAATTTCATAAAACTTTAATCGAAGAATTACTTACTTTCTATACGAAAACAGCTGAAATTGTGATAGTAAAAGATGCCTCCGGCATGATAGCTAACTTATATAAACTTCTTAAAAGTAATTCCGAACTGAACCAAAAATGGGTAAATGCATATTTGATGATAGATGGAGATGGATTAGAAGAACAATATAAAAACGAGTCTCATTTTATTCATTTAAAAAGATTTGCAGCCGAAAGTTACTGTTTCCGCATTGAAATAATGTCAAAAATACTTGGAAAAACAGATGAGCAACTAAAAGACAGTATTCTTGAAGCAATTGTAAATAACAAAAAATACTTCTCTGGACATCATCAAGATTTTATTGATAAATTGCTAACTAAAGTAAAGAAGACTGATATTGATTTAAATTTAATGAGTAGTTTTGATTGTTCAGATTTGTTCAAGAAATTACTTAAATCTGAAAATAAAAAATGGTCAACTTTTATTAACGAGTATATAAAGGAGTTAAATAAAGCTAATCTTATAGACTCAGTATTTGATAAAAAATTGTTAGAAGCTATTAAAAGTGTTTAGACACGCATAATTTTAAAAAAGCATATGAAAGCAGAAGAAAAACCAAAATATGTAGAACAATCCCGAAAACTTTTAGAGTCAATAGATATTGATAAGTTTGTTGAAAATCCCAATGATCTAACTTTATTATCAAAAATAAACCGTTTAATCGCTATATTTACAAACTTTTCATACAACGATGGGCAAGAATTAAAAAGATTGCTTTCTGTATTTCAAAAATGGGCTAGAGCTAGCAGTCATAAGGGAACAACTAAAAATCGAGCCGTAGATATGGTTCAATTTATTGGCCAAAAAATTGAGGAAATGGATATTTATGTTATTGATCCCCCAATAAAAACCACGCAAGACAGAATCATAAAAAATCTTAAAAATGAAAAACTATGGGCACGTTCAAGTTTGCAAGGTAAAGATTTACATTTGCTTATTGGGGAAAGAGAAGGTGGGCAGGGTGAACATGTCCATTTGATTAGCGACTCTGATACTGGTGAAATTAGAGTTGACTCAGACGATAAATCTCCTAGTAGTTTATTAGAAAGAGTTGTTGTAATAACAACAAAGAGTGGAGCAACTATTGGTGTTTCTCAGCAAGGTATCAAAACCACTATGGAATTTATTGAAAATAATAATATTAATGCGGATAACGAAATACCGATCTTATATGCTACTGGAATTAGACACAGCGGAGGACCCGCAGGTCATATTGAATATATAACTTTAAAAAATATTGGGAAGGAAATTGCTTTAGATATTCATTGGGGTATTCGTGCCTTCGGTTATGAATGGCGACCACAAGAGGAACCTTTTGAACTTGAGCCAAATAATGAAAAGGAAGTTATTTTTCCTGTATCAGAAGAGGTGGTTTTCAAAGAAGCTACTTCCGAGTTAAATATCATAATGGAATATAAGGATGGAAAAGGCAAAGGGTTTTTTACAAGAAGAGAGATAATACAAGAAAAGGTACCAACTGGAGCATTTTATATACTAAAGGCATCGACATTTCACCCACCGTCCGTGTTGATAGATGATGGTTTAAGATTGGTTCGTGAACCATATCATAATGGCGATAGAATCGAGGCAGTTTTTCAAATAAATACCAAAACGGGCATCCAAAAAGTAACCATTGGTATAAGTAGGAGTCTTTTAGCAGTTCTAGGTTTTGAAAAAGATAATCAAATTAAACAGGCTATATTAGAATTAGCACATAGAAAGATACGAAAAATGGTTAAAGAGAATAGTTTAATTGATCACCTATTTACAACATATGAATTACCTACAAATAATCCCGGTGGTTTCGAAGCATATATTCAGTTACGTAATTCTGTTACTTAATTAACTTACTCAATTTTCTTAGAAGCAATTCATTCTGTCTAATCAAAATCCAATTTTGGGATACAATATCCATAAGCCTCATTATCACTAATCTTTCGGCACTCTTAAGACTAGCGGCAATAATAACATTAGCGGTAATGCTTTGTATCATACTGGTTTTGACATCTAATACGTCTCTTTTATTTCTTTCCTTTATTTGATCGTCTGAAAAAGATTCAAAATCCACTCCAAAAGCTAACAGAGCCTCTTTAATCTTTTCCTGTTCGGCTTTTAGTTTTTTTAATTCTTCTTCCTTTTTCTGATCTTCAGATTTACCAAATATTCCCATTTTGTTTATATCCCTTCATAAATTATCTGCTTAGTCTAACTTAGCATAAAATATACCCTTTTTCAAGGCAATATGCTAAGTGTGGCTTAGTGGTGTATTGGTTTGACGTTTTAGACAATAAGTACATGCGAAAAAACGCCAAACTGCCTAAGGTGTTAGGTAAAAAAATTCAGAAGCAAAGAAAAGTTAAGGAATACACCCAAGAGGAATTGGGTGACAAAGTTGGCATTAGTCGTGCATATATGGGGTATATTGAGCAAGGCAGATATGCTCCATCACTCGAGGTTTTAGAAAAAATAGGTAAAGTTCTTGGAGTTAAAGTCAAAGATCTAATGCCCTTCTGATATCTTACTCGTTTTGAAGCTAAATCTAACGCCCAGCGTCATCCTACGACGCCTGGGAACGATCCTGGGGTTAAGAACGGGATGTAACGAATTGATATTTAACCTGTGGAGTTAGTACTGGAATCTCGAGGTGATTTTCGATAAAATAGGTTCTGATCTCGTCTATAGTTCTCAGCCCAAGGCTTTTTATAAAAAGCCGAGATCCTGAGCGAGGAACGAAGTAACGAGTCGAAGGACATATTTTGGTATACTATATAGATATTATGAAAAATGAAAAAATAAAAATAACTTGGTTTGGAAGGTGTTGTTTCTTAGTAGAAATCAACAAAAAAAAAGTTCTTTTTGACCCCTATGACACATATTGCAAAGTCAACATCGGAATAATTGAGGCTAATATATTGCTGAGTAGTAGTAGTTGGCATGACCATGGTCATATCGGTGCATCTCCAAATGCTTGGATTTTTACCTATCCCGGGTCTGAAGAAAATTCTGGTTTTCAAATTACTGGAATTGAAGCTAAAGAAAATAGGGGAACACCAACCGTTATATTTAATTTAAAATACAATTCTTTTTCGATAACAAATTTTGCTGATTTTGGTCCTGAACAAGAGGAAAGTTTTAACAAATCATTAAGCCAAGCTGACAGAAAAATACTTTCAGAAACAAATATTGCATTTATTAGACCTGATATCGTTGGTGATGAAATAAAGGTTTATGGAGATAATATTCATAATGAAAATGCCTTAAAATATTGCAATCCCTCGGTTATTTTTCCTGAACACTATTTTGCTGAAAGTTTCATTCAGGAACAAGTTGAAGAAAACCAAAAAGAAAACTTTTTAAAACCTAATATTATTGTAAGCGAAATGATTGATATATTTAAATATCCTGTTAAAGAGATAAATGATTGTTGCGTTGAAATTAAAGAATCTGAAATCACAACAGGAAAGGTGTTTTATAAATTTCTAAAACTTCATCCTCAAGTCAAATATCAATTATGAGAAATAGAACAAGAAATAGTAGGATAATAAAAGGATATTAATAAAAAGCCCCTAAATAACTAGAGGCTTTTTATTCTTGTTTTTTAAACCCCTTCTATGTAACAAGTATCGCCTGCCCGATGGTCATTCAGCCAGAGGCAGAAGCTCATTTCGCTCGTATCTAACCCTTGAGCAGGGCGAGGGATTCAGGCAAAAATATTATATCATTAAAATTGCAATTCTTCAGCTGATTTGTTAGATTATGCTTGCATGGAAGGAGATGAAGTTTTACCACCGCCAGTTTCACTTCAAGGAACAGAACAAACAGAACGGCATTTTTCTCACTCCAATTATCATATTTCTCTTGAAATTGGCGGCAGGAGAGAAGTATCCGGCGTTGACAGGATAGAGACTTCAGCTTTGGCGCTTAATCCTGAATTGCAAGCGGCGCTGGAAAAAGAATATTACGCGGATTATGGTTTAACGGTTCATATTCCGGAAGCAACTTTGCGTTTATTGGACATAAAAAAGCCTAAAACCAAAGAAGAATATTTAAAGTTAGTCAAAGACTTAGCCGCCAACCAAAGAGTGGTTAAATATATCGATGTCCACGGTTGGAATGCCACCGGCGATGTTTGGGATATAGATACCAGCGAAGATAAAAACGACAACAACAGTTGGACTGCCGGACAAGTAAAAAGATCTTTAAAAGAACGAATGCCGGTGATGGTAATTAACCCTGATGTCAGCAATTGGGGTCGATCACGTTTAACTGAAAAAGGCCAAATTTCTTTGAAAGGAGGGCTTGAAGAATTTTATGCTAGCTTTATGGGAAGAGATCAAGAGGAAGGGGAAAAATCTAAAAAGAAAAAACGCATTTCTCTTGCATCTCGAATAACCGAACCCTTTGTTAGGGAAAGCGGACCGGGTAGTGTTGGCAGAACCGCTGAAGCCTTAGCAATTGTTTTGAATGATTGTTTGAAAATTGACGGTTGGTGTATTTTCAACGCTCACTCTCAAGGAGTTAGGGTCGTTAATAAATTATTGGAGATTATGGAAGATATTGAATCGTTTGGAGTTAGTGGTTCAGAAGGAATATTTCAAATTGGTAAGGCGTTAGCTGGAACTGGTAATAGAGGAATAGAAATTTTAGATAGGCTTGGCAAGAAAAAACCTAATAGAAAAGTAATTGCTTTTAGCCTTGCCGGCGCCGAAACAGGACATGACAGAAGGGAAGAATTAGGGGGAGCTTTACTTAATTTTTTAAAAGGAGTTGAAAAAGCAAGACTAGGTGTTGAAATTGCACAAGCTATTGGTATTGATAAAGGACCAGCAGAACTGGTTAATAATTTTTTAACGGAAAGTCTAGCCTTAGAAGGTTTACCCGATGATATTAAAAAAGCAATTATGAGTATCCATAGTACCAGCGGAGAAGGTTATGAAACTGTTTTAATGCTGGATTTATTGTATTTTCAAGCTGTCGGTTGGGCTTATACTTCCGGAAGTCTTTGTCGGCCTGAATGGGCAGGCCACTTTTTAGCTAGCAACGATAAATTAACGCCTCCGAAAAATTACATTGAATGGTTAGAGAATTCAGAATTTGAATCTAGCCATGCTGCCTGCAAGACAGAAGAAACACCAGTTGGCGTTGATAGAATGCTTAGCTTTTTTCCGACATCCCAAAGAGAAAGAACAATACAATTTGAAGGACCTCATTATTTTTTTCTTAGACAGGAAAATAAAGAAGAAATACAGGCTTTAATTTTTGAAAAAAGCTGTGCGGCGATGGTGGCTTACGATGAAATGAGTCACCAACTTTTGCTAAAACCAGAAGCTGAAATTAAGGCAGAACACCAAGGAGAATGGCCGACAAGCGAAGCAGACTTAGATAACCTTACAAAAGGATCTTTAAAGTCTAGATTACGTTATTTTGCTGTTAGTGATGACATTGTTCAAGGCAAGTCTTTTGATCAAAGAATGAAAGAGGTAACTGATTTTTTAAAGCGTGAAGAAGGAAAAAAAGCAAAATCAGAATTTCCGATTACCGTGCCGATAACAGAAACGGAGATGTTGGCTTTAAGAATGATAATGAAAAAATTGAGCCTTAGAGAGTTATTGGCTTATGGCAGGGAAAATACGATTGGTGGTTATATGCAGGATCGGTTAGTTTCGGTTTTGCCAAAAACAGATGAATCTCTTTTTACTTCATTAAGGAAAGAAACGATTAAGGATATTTTTATAGCCATAGATACTTTTCCTTTCCATTTTTTTCAATGTAGTTTTTTAAGAGAGGAAGATCTAAACAAATATCTAGAGCAATTGTTAGGACCATATAGGCGTTATGAAGAAATGGATGATGTTCTTTCACCTACAAGAAGGGAAGAGATGAAGAGAAAAGGCTTTGGTGAGAAACTTTTAGAAAGGGGCGCGATAGATAGAATAATTACGGCGATGGAAGAATATTATAATGATAAAAAGATGAAAGCATGAAACCCCTAATAAATATTAGCTCATAAAAATTGCAATTCTTCAGCTGATTTGTTAGATTATGCTTAATATTATTTAAAATATTTCTATGACAGCAGAGATAACACCTTCTCCGGAAGACAAACCAAGTTTATTAGGTATAACTAATGTCAAAGAAGCCCAAGAGGGCAAAGTTTTTCTATATCAACAGGATTTAGTGATTAATGTCGGAGAAGCAAATATTGAAAGCTTGAGACAACAAGGAATAGAGTTTAAGGATAAAGAGTTAGAGGTAATTAGAACAATTGAGCAACCGACCTTAAGAGTATGGTCAGAAGGTCAAAAAATTACTAATTGGGAAACAGCCATAGATGAAAACACCTGCGTTCTTTTGCTCCCCGAAGGTTTAGCTTCAAACCATGAAGAATGGACCAACTCAGGCTGTTCTTTTGTCCACCGGTTTTACCAGTATTTTGATGCCAATATCCGTTCCCAGCTCGGAAAGAAAGGGAAAGATTTAAAACTAGTTTGTATTGCTGTCAGCTGTCCCGGTTTCGGCGGTTCAAAAATAAAAGAAGGCTTATTTGGAGCTAACGCGGAAGCTAACGCGGATTTAGTCAGTGACGAGCGCTATGCTTTGCTTTTAGATGGTTTTAGTAAAATATTAAAAATCAGACAGTCCAAACCTCTAGGTGTGGTAGCCGCCGGCCATTCAGCCGGCGCTGAAGGCTGTTTAAGGTGGTGGCAGCAGGCTTCCGAACTTTCAGAGTGTCCGGCAGTGGTGGCTCTAAATCCGTCTATAGGACTAGAGAGACAAAAAATATTTGACTTAGCAAAAAGATTAACAGATGTTGGCGGTCGGGCTAGAGAAGCCAGTGGATTGTTCGGAAAAATAGTTAGTCAAGGCGCTGATGTAGCAGTTGGTAAAATTGAGCAACAAATAATTGATCGTTTAGTCGGGATAAAAGGAAATTCTGAAGCTGAAAAAGATCAGAGAGAGAATCATTTGCTAGAGTTAAGAACTAATAGGGCTGCTTTTTTGGCCAAATTAACAGAATTGGCTCGCCCCGATGAACTAAAACCTGAACAAATACAACAGGCTTTGTCCGAAAGAACAGTAATGCCGTTAGTATTATCCGGTTCAAAAGATGTTTTGACCACCCGATATCATACCAATAAATGGCTGGAGTTATTTTTAAAAAGCGCCCAAGAAAAGTTAAAACAAATAGGACTTAATTTATTTCAATCAAGCGGTGAAACCACGGCGACTGCTGTTGAAACCTATATCCAGGAGAAATCTGATTTTGTGGCTTTAGCGGACATACCCCACGACGCAGTTTTTATTGACAGTCAAGCCCAAGATATTGCATTTGGATTACTTAAGCGTCAGTTTGAACCTCAACTGGCAGCCAGACTGCCAGTAATAGCCGAAATTAGAGATATAATAACGATGCTTGCGGAATACAGAATTCCTGTTGAAAGCAGGTTAAAATATGTTCCGGAATCAAGTTTGATTGGCTTTGCCGGGGAGCTTTATAAGAAAGCTTTGGCTGAACCTAATCCGGATGAAGCTCTGGCGAAGCTCATTTATGAATCAGGACGTCCTGAAACAGATGAGTCCGGGATCGGTGGTGAACTTATGGCGGCGATGAAATATAGTCAGGCTGGTGCACCAGATGAAGCAATTGAGGAAGTAAGTGGGATAGAGGGAGCTTCAAGAATAAAAGAATATTATGATAAATTTGGTTATACTTCATTTTCATATCGTTTGAGGCAAGCAGAAGCGTTATGTCGATTCTTACAGATAAATAATTTAGTTGCCGGTTGGCAGGAAAAAGCTGATAATTGGAGAGACCCCTTGAATGTTGAAGATATAATAATGCCGGACGAAGAGAAAGAAAGATTGTCTGATTTACTCACGAAGAGTTATTGTTTTGGCGCCTATTTGAAAAGCAGGGGTATTAATAGTTTGTTTGACGAAATTAACGATACTTTTGATGCTTTAAGCGACTTGTTTTATGCCAATGTTACTCCTTTTAGCTGGGTGGATAATTGGTTAAAAGTAAATGGGATTTACAAAATAAGGCAGATTGACAATTTTAAGAGCGCATTTTCTAGGTTAATTCTTTCTTTATATGAAGGAAAGTTAAAAAGAAACTCTTTTGATGAATCAGTAAAGGAATTATTAAATGTCGGTTATCAGGATTGGCTTGAAATGGTTAGACAAGAAGGCGGTTTAACCATCGATATTCCTATAAGCCTAGGGGATTTATCCCTGCTTCAGTCAATGGCTTTGGAAAAGCAAGCAGCACAACCTTATCTTTCTTTTGTTGACACCCAAAACTAATTTTGTAATAGTTCTATAAGAGTAGTACAATATATCCCATAATAAAATATTATTTATTTAAAGAATTACCTAGATAAAAATAAAATAATGGTAAAATTGTTTAATGATAAAAAATAAAAAAGTATTGGTTGCTGGAGGAGTTGTTTTAGCTATTGTTATAGGTTGGTTATTTGTTTCTTTTATATTATTTAATTCCCCACAGCTTCAATCCCAAAAGGAAGAAGTTTTTACAGTTGCATTGCAAACTGCTGAACCAGGAATAATAAATAAGCTAAAAAACCAGGGATTTATTAGAAATACTTGGGGATTTAACTTGGCGTTAACCATCAAGGGTAAACATAATAAAATCGAGCCGGGCGGATATTATCTTTCAAAAAACTTAAACGTTTGGCACGTGGTTGAAAAACTTAGTACCATCCCCGATATGAAATGGGTAGTTATTCCGGAAGGGCTAAGGAAAGAAGAAATTGGTGAAATCCTAGCTAAAACTTTTAACTGGAGCAGTGATGATTTAGATAAATGGAATAACACCTATACAGTCATGAAGTTCGACTATCTTGAAGGAGTTTATTTTCCTGACACTTATCTTATTCCTTCTAAAGAAAATGGATTAGATATCGCTAACCGCATGATTAATCGTTTTAATGAAAAATTTGCTCCATATCTTGACCAGTTTGCAAAACAAAATATCATTTGGACAACTGGATTAAGACTTGCTTCTGTAGTTCAGAGAGAAGCAGCAGGTAAGGAAGATATGCCTCTTATTGCCGGAATCCTTTGGAATAGACTGTTAAAAGAGATGAAATTAGAGATAGATGCTACGGTTCAATATGCACGAGGTAAAACCGATAAGGGTTGGTGGACACCTATTAAACCTGAGGATATAACAGGAATTGATTCTCTATATAACACCTATAAATATAAGGGGTTGCCTCCATATCCAATTGATAATCCAGGTCTTGATGCTATTGAGGCGGTTTTAAATCCTATAGAAACCGATTGTTTGTATTACCTACATGACAATAACCGACAAATACATTGCTCCAAAACCTACGAAGAGCATAAAACAAATATTGAGAAGTATTTAAAAAACGAAAAATAGGAAAGGAGTTTCAATAATGTTAAAAATCAAAAACGAGGGAATAATTTTAGAGAAAACAAGTCTGAAATTTGAAAATAAGGCTGTTCTCAACCCGACCTGCATCCAGGTGGATAACATTACTCACATGTTCTATCGGGCAATTAACCATAATAATCTTTCTTCCATCGGTTACTGCCAGCTAAAAGATAATAAAGTTATAAAAAGACTTAAAAAACCGGTTCTTTTTCCCGAACATAATTATGAGAAAAAGGGGGTAGAAGATCCAAGAATTACTCTTTTAGAAGGAATATACTACCTTTTCTACACTGCCCATGACGGTAAAAATGCTCTTATTGCCTACGCCACAAGCAAGGATCTTATCCATTTCACCAAACAGGGCCTTATCTCGCCGAAAATCTCCTACGATGAAGCTGAAGACATTTTTCGCGAGTCAAAAGTCAGAGAAAGATATACCATGTTTGAGATACTTTACAAAGAAAGAGGAGGCAAAAACATTTTACTGTTTGAAAAAGACGCCTCCCTGTTTCCCCAAAAAATTAACCATAAATTTGCTCTTCTCCATCGTATTCTGCCTGGAATCCAAATTATTTACTTTGACAAATTCTCCGAGCTTACTGAAAATCGCTGGCGCAATTATTTAAAGAATTTAGGTGATTTTATTGTACTTGATCCTCTCTCTTGGTTTGAAAACCGCAATATTGGCGGTGGTTGTCCTCCTATTGAAACAGAAGACGGATGGCTTATTATCTATCATGCGGTGGAGGATAACCCTTTTGGGAAAATCTATCATGCTAGCGCTGCCCTTCTTGATCTCAAAAATCCTCTAAAAGTTTTAGGGCGATTAAAAGAACCCTTGTTTTCCCCAAAGGCTTCTTGGGAAAAAAGTGGTGTTACAAATAATGTTGTCTTTCCTACCGGAGCAGTAGTAAGAAATAAAAGACTTTATATTTATTATGGGGCTGCTGATAAGTTAATCGCCGCGAAATCTATTAACCTAACAGAACTATTGACTGAACTCAAAAAAAGATAGGATAAACAAACAATGTAGTTTTTCCAGCTACCAAATATGACAAAAAACTTAGAAAAACTTTTAATTTCAAAGTCTAAAGAAATTAGGGTTATTTACCTTTCTTCATACACGCCCCGTAAGTGTGGTATTGCCACTTATACAAAAGATCTGACCAACGCGATCAACTTACTCAATCCTCATTATTTGGCAGAAATTATGGCCATCACAAGGCCGAAAGAACGTATAAATTACCCGTGGGAAGTAAAATACAAAATTAAACAAGAAGAGTTACAGACTTATCTTGAAGCAGCTAATTACATTAACCAATCGGGGACCGATATTATCTCACTCCAACACGAATATGGCCTATACGGCAGTCAATGTGGTGAATACATTATTCCTTTTGTAGAATTGCTAAAAAAACCGCTGGTAACTACCCTCCACACAGTACCAGATGATTCGAACAGTCGGGAAGGAGCAATTCTAAAAAGGTTAATTAAAAAATCGGATGCTGTAGTTGTTATGATGGAAAAAATTAAGGAGAAATTGCTCAATAAATATAGCGCCTCTAGAAAAAAAATTATCGTCATCCCACACGGAACACCCGATCTTCCATTTACTCCGACAAATACATATAAGGAGAAAAAACAACTTAGCGGAAGGATAATCCTTGGTAATATTAATCTATTAACTCCAACTAGAGGAATTGAGTATGCTTTAGGTGCTGTGGTTACTATCGCTAAAAAATATCCAAATGTTTTATATTTAGTAATCGGACAAACACACCCGGTATTTTTACAAACTAACGGCGAAGAATACCGCAATTTTCTTAAAAAGGAAATAAAAAGACTAAAAATAGAAAAAAATGTCAGATTTGTTAATAAATATCTTTCGCTTGACGAATTAATCGGTTGGCTAAAAACCATTGATTTTTATGTCACCCCTTATCTTGATCCCCAACAAGCTGCCTCCGGAGCGCTTGCTTATGCCGTAGGCGCAGGAAAATGTTGTATTTCTACCCCATATTTATATGCAAAGGAGGTTCTAGACAATAACAGAGGTATTCTGGTTCCTTTTCAGGATACTGATTCGATTGCATCTGCGGTAATAGAATTGTGGGAAAATCAGGATAAAAAAGAAGAAGTCAGTAAAAAAGCTTACGATTACGGGAGGTTAATGACCTGGCCAAATATTGGACTTCGATACCTCGATCTTTTTAGAACAATTACTTTTCCAAAAAAATAAATTTAATGAAAATTGCTATTCTTTCATCAATTCATTGGAGAACCCCTCCGACTAAATACGGTCCATGGGAATTAATTGCCAGTTATATTGCAGAAGGAATGGTGAAATCCGGCCATACAGTAACTCTTTACGCAACAGGAGATTCAGAAACTACTGCCCGGTTAAAATGGGTCTGTCCTAAACCGATAATGGAAGACTCCTGTTTAGAACCAAAAGTTTATCAATACCTTCATACGGCTTCGGTTTTTGAAGACGCAGACCAATACGATATTATCCATAATCACTACGATGCTTACCCGCTTGTTTTCTCAAAACTGGTTAAAACTCCCGTTGTTACCACCATCCACGGTTTTTCCTCTCCGCAAGTTATCCAAATTTACAAAAGATATTTAAATACCCATTATGTTTCAATAAGCTATGCCGATCGAAAACACGCACCGGATTTAAATTATATAGCCAATATTTATCACGGTATTCCGGTAAACGAATATCCGTATAACGGTAAACCAGATAATTATTTTTGTTTTATCGGTCGAATATCTCCGGATAAAGGTGTCCACAATGCAATCAAGTTGGCAAAAAAACTAAACGTTAACCTAAAAATTGCCGGCCTTATCGCTTCAGAAAATAAAGAATACTTTGAAAAAGAAATCAAACCTCACCTAAATTCTAAAATCCAATATTTAGGATTAGTCGACGAGGAAGAAAAGAAAGCTCTGTTGAAAAACGCTTATGGCTTTCTTCATTTAAACACCTACTCCGAAGGATTTGGTTTAACTCTAATTGAGGCGATGGCTACTGGGACACCCGTTATCGGAATGGAATTGGGGTCTATTCCTGAAGTAATTGACGATCGAAAAACGGGCTTTGTGGTTAAAAATCTCAAAGAAGCAGAAAGTGCCATGAAAAATATTGACTTAATTTCCAGGGAAAATTGCAGGAAAAGGGTTAAAGAAAACTTTACTCTTGAAAAAATGATAAGGGAATATGAAAAAGTTTACTTAAAAATTTTGAAGGCAAAGGCCTGCCTGCCGGCAGACAGGGAAAAACATGAATAAACTAAAGCTTGATCATCTTTATCGAATGACCGACATGGTCGGGATAGCAGAGCATTGTTTGATAGCTACACCAGATTTGCGAGAGGGGTACTGCGTGGATGATAATGCTCGAGCTTTACAAGTGGCGCTTAGATTGAAAGAAGAAAAATTGGTTGATATTTACTTGAAATTTTTAGTATCGGCTGCTGGAAAAAATAGTTTTAAGAACGATCTGAATCAGAATTTGGTTTGGCAAAATGAAGGGTTGGGTGAAAATTTTGGCCGGGCAATGGCGGGATTGGCGGCTACCGCAAAACTGGGATTGAGGGACGACCAGAAACTGACAGGCATGTTTTTATTTGATCAATACGTAAAATATATTGAAAAGGTAGAATCTCTTAGAAGCAAGGCATGGTTAATTTATGGTCTGTTAGTGAGAAATCAGTGTAACCCCAAACTGGAATCGGTGTTAGAAAATTATATAAAAGTCAAAATTTCCCAAAAGAAAATTGGACAGATGAGTAAATATGACTTTAAAAAAATGGCAAAAATGTTAGCTGATGAATTAATAACAAGCTACGAAAAAAACTCTGACATCTCGTGGAGGTGGTTTGAAGATAAAATTACCTACGATAACGGAAGATTGCCGTGGGCTTTGTTTTGGGCTTACTCGGTTTTTGGTGATTTAAAATATTTAAATACTGCCAGGAAATCGTTAGATTTTTTGCTGAAACAGATTTATGACAAAAAATTAGATTGTTTTTCTTTTCCGGGTTATCGAGGGTGGTTTGAAAAAAACGGTAATAGATCTATTTTCGGGCAACAACCAATTGAGGCGGGTTCAGTAGTGGAAGCTTGCACAGAAGCTTTTTCGGTTACAAAAGAAAAAAAATATTTAGATTGGGCGAAAAAAGCCCTCGATTGGTATCATGGGAGAAATATTTTGGGGACTAAAATGGTTGATCAGAATACGGGCGGAGTATACGACGGATTGGAGAAAGAAGGAGTCAATCTGAACCAAGGGGCTGAATCATTATTATCTTACCTTTTAGCCCGCCTTTCTTTCGAAGACTAAAACAGAAACTAACCAATATAGGACGATATTCTTCTCATCAATTCAAATCCCTGGTGTTTTTGTTTTGAAGAGTATGGTATAACTTCTGAATTTTGATTTTCATGCTGTAAGTTCATAATTTGTTTTTCTTTTTGACCCATCTGTAAGTTGTCCACTTTGTTTGCAACAATAATATGATTTATATGGTACTCATAAAAAGTTTTGAGCATATCTGCATCATAAGGGGTAATACCAATTTTTGCATCAATAACGAGTAGTACAAGTCTATTTTTAATCTCCGAATACATAAGATACCACAATGTCATTTTCGCAAGTTTTTCCCTTTTTTGATAAGAATATTTTGCATACCCATATCCGGGAAAATCGACGAAGTAAAAAGAGTTATTGATAAGAAAAAAATCCATCCGGATTGTTTTACCCGGAGACGAGCTTGAGCGTGCCAGATTTTTTCTCATTGTTAGTGAATTGATGAGAGTGGATTTACCAACATTTGACCTTCCCATTAAAGCTACTTGGAATTTACCATTGAATAAGATTTCATCAGAACCTATGATACCTTTGACAAAAGTGGCTGATTTTATTTTCATTCTATTTTAATAAAGGTCTGCTCGATTTTGTTAAATAAAATATCTATTCCTTCACCTGTTTTTGCAGAAATAAACAAAGGAGACTTAAGGGTATATTGTTTTGCCAAATCCATTCTATTCAAAGAACCGGCTTTATCAATTTTATTGAATAAATATATCCGTTTCTTATTCGCAAGTTTCAATTCATTCAAAATTTCATCCACCACCCGTAATTTATGGGCAAACTCAGGGTCTGATACATCAACTACTATCAAGAGCAAATCTGCATTAGCTGATTCTATAAGAGTCGATTTAAAAGCTTCAATAAGATTTGGTGGGAGATTTTTTATAAATCCTATTGTATCTGAAACTGTAATGTCTCTACGTTTTCCGGATAAAATTATCTTTCCGACGGTGCTATCCAATGTAGTAAATAAATTATCAGAAACATAATTTTCTTTTTTTGTTAATCGGTTAAAAAGCATTGTTTTTCCGGCATTGGTATATCCAACTAATGATGCAGTGAGAAAACCAATACTTTTCCTTTTTTCGATTTGTTTTATTCTTTCACCCGATAATTTGGTTAATTCAGATGATATCCTTCTCATCTCGTCCCGCCAGTGGCGTTTCATAAGCTCGGTATTGGTTTCCCCAATTCCAACAGTTCCTATTCCTCCCCCCTGTCTGGATAATATATATCCCATACTATATGCTCTGGGACCCATATGATGAAGACTGGCAAGATTTATTTGCAGCTTTGCTTCTTTTGTATGAGCATGAAGAGCAAAAATATGTAGAATCAGATCCATTCTATCCCAAACTTTAATCTTTTGATTTGAACGGCACAAGATTTTCTCAAGTGCATAAAGTTGTCCCGGATTGGCAAGATCATTGATTACAACTATGTCTATTTTTTCTTTTGCAATCGTGTCAGCGATTTCCTCTGCTTTCCCTGATCCTACGAATTTGGATTTATAAGGATCGTGCGATTTTTGTACCGTAGCTGCAAAGACTTCTCCTCCATATGTTTTCACCAAAGACTTTGCTTCTTCCATTTCCAAAAGAATAGTCTCGTAATTCGTACCCATGGGTACGAGTCCTACCAGCATGAAGCGTGGTTGTTGCCTAAGTTCGTACATAACTTCAAAGAATTTGCTGAAATTGCCGCTCTGGTCGATTTCAACTGTGATAATAAAGCTTCCTATAGTATACTACTTTATTTTAAAAAGACGCATAAGAGTAAAGGATTATTAAAAAGCAAGAGCTGACAGCGTCTTTCTTGTATTTTACTTTTTAGTACTAAAAATTTAACAATGATGAGGAATTTAATACAAAGCTAGCTATGCGGATAAATAGATATGGAAATATCTATTACAAAGTTGCTTATAAATACAAATTACCAACAATAAGAATTGTGCCTTTTTTACTGAGATTAATAAATTAAGGCTAGCTTAACCGTTTAGGTCTCTTCTTAAATGTCCAAACGTTTGGACATTTATTCAAATATTCCCATTCCTAATCAGAGATTCAACCGCCTTTTTTTGTTCTTGATATTGATTTATATCAATAATATGACATCGGCAACGGGAGTTAGTACGAACATACCTAGTAGCAAGAACGTTATTATCTCCGGTCAAATCGCCTTCAACAACAAGAACCCATTCTTGATCAACTTGAAATGCATCATGTATTACGCTTGAATCTATCCCAAGATAGTTGCTTAATGCCTCTGCACATCTAAATAAAAATCCCTCTCTATCAGGTAAGTTATCGATTCTTTTCCCACTTGCTTCCATAATTGGCATTGTTTCCAAAATATTTAAAGCTCCATTCTCAATAAGAAGCATACCGCTTTGAGTAATTGAAGGAATAAAACCTAAACTAGAATATCTTCCATCCGGATCAATTTTACTGAGAGTAGTTTTAGCGTCACTTGCAGCCACTTCATTCGGCCGGTTATGAGCCGTAACACATTGACCTATTTGATCTTGGGAACATATATTTCCACAAGTGTGAAAGTTGGTTTGTCTACCATTAACCCAAAGAGCCATGCGATTTGCCCTTGGTTGAGAATATTTGACCGTTTCAATAAAAGCAACCGCACATGTTGCATGATCATATAAAGGCGCTCCTATTTTTTGTGGTTCAATGATTCGTTGCACCCGATCTCGGATATCATTGGGTAGGTGTTTTGCCCGAGTGTACATATATTTAACATATTCCGGATCAAGATTAAATCCTGCTTTGGCAAAGGCTTGAAGAGTATAATTTGGATCTATAAATAACCCACCATATATCACGGCATCAACATTCCCGGCGATACTATTAACAATGGTGCTAAGTGTTTCTTCTGAATCATTCATTCCTCTTATAATAGGACGTAGGGAGGCGATAACGGGAATACCGACTGCGTGAAGATATCTCATTGTTTTAATACGTTTTGGGTTTGAGGCTTTTTCGATTGTCCTTGGCATTTCAGAATAGGTCACAACAACTAGGGGCTTACCACCTTCTGCTTTAAATCCTTCTAATTCATCTAAATGAGATTGACTCATTGGCATTTTAGTAATAAAGATCGTTGTTGATTGATGGTCGATTTCTGAATGAATGCGATGGGCTAAACGTATTGATTCAGTCCAATTTAATCCAGGATCGCTAAAATTATTAATTACTACCGGAGTCGTAGGAAGCAAATATGGGTAAATGATCAGTTCTTGAATAAGTTCATCTTCTTCAATTCTAGCAACCTCAGTTCTATCCACATTTAAATGCGTGTTAACGGAAATACCTCCATCATAGGGGCTTAGATATGATGATAACCTCATTCCTTCATCATTACGATCCATAAATGCCTGATTGCAGTAAGTACAAGCAACTTCACAACCAGGGCCTTGTAATTTTAAGGCATTTGGATCATTAATTTTCCACTTTGATGTTGGGCGAATCATTTGATCATATTCGCTCAACCATATAGGACGCTCAGACATATTTTTTACACACAATTAATATGTAATATATGTATTATACCATCTTCAAAGGCTTTTCAAAATCCACCTAGGCAATTATTGACTATATCAAAATATATCATTAACAAAATGAGACTTTCCCTTTTTTATACTGTCTCCTTTCGACTAGTTTACACTGAGTGAAATCGAAGTGCTCAGTGTTAATATTTTTGCTAAAATTAAACCTGAATGGAGAAATTGATATAAGGATAAGAAGGATCTAGACCAACCTGCTCAGCTCGAGCAAGTAATCTTGCGAGATCCCGAGCGAATACTTAATTTATGAAGTATGAGTCGAGGGAACAGTTCGGGGCCTACCCCGTAGAAAGGATGGAAAATAATGATATACATCGATGATTCAAAAATCAATGAAGGTGGGGTTGAGATTATTGTTCCTTTTGGAAAGCGTGAAATTACCCATGTAATTCACGATATTGATGGAACACACAGCCTTATCAGAGATTGGCGACCAGTAATGAGTGTTTGTATGTATTGGGCGATGACATGTGGCTTAAAAGAAGATTTTGACTCAGAGGAAAATGTTCAACAGTTGATTAGCAGAGTGGGTAAGGAGTCTCTAGAAGAAACTGATCGGTACTGTATTGAGTGTGCTGGTTTTTCCGCGATTACCCAAATGGAATTTGCAATTCGGAGAGCAATTGAGGAAGGCAGGATTCCTGATAAGGTAGAGCTTAATCTCACCGCAAAAGAGAAGGCCAATAATTCAGCTATTATTCAAAGAGTTTGGAAAGGGGAAGAAACATTTGATGATGTTCGAGAACCCGAGAAGCTGATAGAGTTTTTAAGTAAGATGGCACCGCGATTATTTAAGCTCTACGAAAAAGTCCTTAATGGAGCCTGTCGTGATCGCAACGTAAAAGACGCCAGGAAAAATCCTGAAAAATGGCGTGTTTCTGGCTCCCTTGAATTTTTAACTTATCTTAATACCATCGGTTGCGTTAATTACTTTGTTACTGGAGCTGTGATCTATCATGAAGGAGGAATGTTTGAGGAGGTAAAGGTTTTGGGTTATAAGATAGGTCCAGGTAAAATTATTAGATCTCTAAAAGGTTCTTCTTGGAATAAAAAAATGCCAAAAAACGAGGTTATGGAAAAACTTTTTAGTGACGATGGGATTGATCCCCACAAGACGCTGATTATTGGCGATGGACGGACTGAGATTAAGGCTGGTGTTAATTTGGGAAGTATTACTATAAGTCGCCTCGCCGAAACAGAAAAACGCCAGAGAGAAATTCATATTAATCTGGGGACGAACTTGATCATTAAAGACTATCTAGACCCTAGCTTGAAGGAAATGATTTACAGGACAGATTGACAAACGATAAACTCAGTACAAGCAAGTTGGAAAATTAATACACCTAAAATTTGATATTATAAAAATATGAATATAAATATAAGTATAAATACAAACAAAAATCCTACGGCTGTATCCAGTAACGTTTCCCAAGATAAAAATCAACTTTCCCTTACTCCATTGGAAATTGTGTTTAACCGGTTTTTTGCGGTTTTACTGGTTTTATCCATTATTCCATATCTCTTAACCAATTTTTTAACACCAACAATCATTATTTATATAGCGTTTGTCTTTTTCCTCTGGTTCGGTAAAAAACATCATCCGTTTGCAAACATTATTTTTTTTATTATTGCTTTAAGCGTTTATTTTATTCCCATGGAGTCTATTGGCTGGGGGCTTTTCCGTTATCTAAAAAAGTTTCGATTTAACGGTTTTGATTTTCTAAATATTGACTTAATTTGTTTTATTGCCCCGCTTATTTTTGTTTCTTTTTCGGTTAAAAATGTTTTAAGCAATATTTTTACTTATTTTAAAACCAGCACGGCTTCTCGTAATGTTTTTTTTATTTCTCTGGTTATTGTTTTGGTAACACTCTTAGTTTATCCGTTTTTGGATAGCGTAAAGTTACGCGATCAATCTCTTCCAGCACAAGGAACCGGAGATTTGAGTCTCATTGTCATACGGCAAACACTTACTTTTATAGATCGTTATCATAAAGAGGACGGTTTCACTTCGAGGTTTGATTCCTCCACTAAAAAATATATTTATCGTTTGCGATTAATTAAGCCATTGGATCAAGATCTTCAATTTAAAAAAGTTGAGGCTGACGGCGAAAAAATTAATTTTACAACTGATAACCGAGTAAAATGTTTGAATTGTCAAAAGGACATAAGTGATCCTTACGGCTTAGTTTTTCCGGCTGGCAAAGACATTGATTTTATTATCACCAGCGACCAGTTGATTAAAGCGATAAAATTCACTGAGCCGGGAGACAAAGTGGCTGAATTTGTTTTTTGGAAATAGTTTCCCAAGAATAATGAGAAGTTGACACTGAACGAGCCTGTTCGATTTTACTGCTATAATACTTTAGTGAAAAAACCAATAACTTCAAAGCAAGCTTTAAGCGGATTTACATTACAAAATGAGAAAGAAGTATTAACTAAGCTTGACAGATTTATTCAAGACGGATCCGAACGGCTTCATTTAGTCATAGACTTCGACCGGACATTAACAATAGGAAAAAGTGAACGTGATGATGATATAACAACATGGCAGATCCTAAAAAGGCATCTTCCCAATACCGCCCAAAACAGATACTGTGAATTATTTGACAAATATCGCCCTCTTGAAATTGACAGAAAACTAACATACAGCGATGCGGTTTCATGGTGGGAAAATACTCTCAAACTTTATATTAAACATCGGATTAACCTGAAAAAGGTCGAAAAAAATTTCATATCTAAAGTCTCCATCCGTCCAGGAGCAAAAGGCTTGTTTTGTCTATGTAAAAAAGCAAGCGTTCCGACAATTATTTTATCCGCTGGGATAAAAGATGTGATTAATTTATGGACAAAGACTTTTCAAATAAAACCAACACTTGTTCTGTCTACAAAGTTAGAAGTTAATTCCAATGGCGATATTGTAGACTGGGAAAAGGATAGTTTAATTCATGTTTTGAACAAGAAAGAGATGGGGCATGCTGAACTATCAAGAATCAGAGAAAAGAGACCTAATATCATTTTAATTGGAGATACAATGGAAGACGCAGATATGGTTGAAGGCGTTGAAAATGTCCTAAGAATACGAATATGTGAACCAAGAGATGATGAAAGAGTAAATAGAATTACTTTCAATAGACAGACTTTTGATAAATACGATTTAATGATAGAAAATAACACTCTTGCTCCAATTATTGGAGTCATCAATTTAATGGCTTAGCATGAAGATTCTATAATATAACTTGCTCCCCTTAATGGTTTCGGACAATCCTTCTACATCTTGGCGATTTCATCTCCTTAGTATTTAGTTAAGTTGCTTCTAAAGATTTACTCCGTAGTATATTTATCTGAAGATTTGTTATCGGCAACCCATCGTTTGATCAACTTCTTTAATACTGAAACTTCTGTATCTACCAATCGCCGGCGGACAGATTCTAGAAGTTACACACATTGAGCCAGCTGAAGGAAGATATCTGCTGCCGGTTTGGCAACTATCTAGATAGTAGCCGTAGCACACCCGGGCTTTAGTTTTCTGGCCGCAGCTAGAAACACCTGTGGGTACCGAACCAACAAAGCCTGATTTTCCGCTTGGCATTGAAGCAGTACAAGCAATAGTTGATAGATTCGTCACGCAGGAGGTATCATATTGCAATTCGACTTGACCGTTACAATTATAATCCCAACTGCCATTAGCTTTGGGAGTAGGGTAAAAATAACTGTTAGGATGAACTTTTGGATTTTGATCATCACAATCCTCTCCATTTTTTGCTGTGATACAGTAACCACTAGAGATTCCCGTCACCCGATAGCCGTCATTATCATCATCCCGGCCGCAGATACTACTTTGGCATTGGCTACTTAAGATGCAAGGGCATGTTCTCGGCAGATTAGTGGAACCAATGCAGACAGGGGGTGACGGCGTGGGTTTGGTTTGGGCTGAAGGACTGGGCCCCGACGGACTGGCTGAAGGACTGGGTGACGGACTGGGTTGGGTGGCTGATTTCCATTCATCAGCACCATAATCACAAGAACCGCCAACAGGTCTTAACTCACCATCAACATCATAAGCTTCTAAAGGATAGGGTGTTACAAAACTACAACTAAACTTATTACAGGCAGCTGACGAAGTACAAGTTGATAAATGATATGAATCACCGGCTAATTTTGGGTCACCGGTGTAAGAGCTATTAACGGTACCGATATTTTCCCAGTTTGCATTATTGTTAAACCAAAGGTTGCCTTCAGCCGAAACCTGAGTTAGAGAATCAGAAAGGGCTTTTTTAACACCGGTTCTGTGACCTGAGATTATTGAATGGTTAATATTTATCGATCCGCCTCCTTGGGCAAAAAGGCCGTCGCCCAACTGATCGCTGTCTCCGGAGACAGCCGGATCGTCTTTATATTCTTTATTGCTGGAAATAGTATTGTAAGTTAAGTTAACCGAATTAACAGGACTCCAGTCGGAAGGGGAATTATCCACAAAAATACCATGGCCAAAAGTGGGTGAAGACGACCAAGGACTACCCAGCCGGTTTAAACCGATAAAATTGCCGGTCATTTTAACAACACTGCGGCCGATATAAACGCCGCCGCCATAAGTACCCAAATTCGTATTATCAGTAATAATATTTTTGTCTAAGGCGGCGTGGCAGCAAAAAAGATAAACGCCGGCGCCAAGACCCCATTGAGAGTAATTATTAACAATCCGATTATGAAAAAGATTAACATTAATAATTTCTCTGGAGGAAACATCTGTCTGACAGGCAAAAGTAGGATAAACCTGTACGCCGCTGGATTCATTTTCCGCCCGGCCATTAGTGATGGTAAAACCGTCAAGAGTAACATTTAAGTTAGAAGAACTATCAGAATCCTTAATAACGACGTTTTTCCTTTGATTCTGACCATCAATTTTAGTTTCGTTTGCACCCGGATTTTGTGTGTTCCAATCAGTCGTTAAATATCCACCTTTAACAACGAGTGATTTATTATCAATTAGGACTACGGGGTTAGCATTAGAAGTGTAAGTGCCGCTTGAAACTCTGATCTCATCATCATTAGTAGCTTGATTAATTGCCTGCTGAATAGTCTTACAGGGGCTGGCGCTGTTTAAACAATTGTTACTACCGCTATTATCATTACCATTGCTGGATACGTATCTGGTTGCAGCAACAGTGGTAGAAAGCTTGGAAATATAAACTTCCGGAGTTCTACTATTTAATCGCGCTTTGTAATAAAAAATAAAACCAAAGGTAAAACTAAAAACAAGAAGCAAAACCACTGACAAATTTCTTAAGAAATTCTTTTTTTTAATAAAAACTGACAAATTTCTTAAGAAAGTGTTGTTTTTAATAATCGTTGACAAATTATCAATCTTCTTCATTTATGAGAAGTATACATTTATTTTTTCACAAGCTTAAGGTCCTTGTCAATTATGTGTACGAGTCACCCCCATATAGTTTAATTTATTAAGGGACTCTTTTTTGAAACTTAATGGGATTTAAGAGTTAAGAAATCTGTTATCAAAAAGGCCTCACCGTATTGTTTTACTGAAGAATATTTTTTACCAAAACCGCCAAGGAGTTCTTTGGCCATTTCTCCCCGAAAGAGATTCAAACCTTTAATTGCTCTTATATAGTTTAACCGGTCAAGTTGGGAAAGATGTTTTTTTATTGCCTTGATTTTTACTTTCATTAAATTATTTGAGAAAGTAAACACAAAGTTTGGTTTGGTCAGCGGTGTCCAGCTATCATAAAACCAAAGCTTATTTACTTGGTAGGCCTTTAAAGCTTCTAAAACAATTTTTACTGTCTTTTGATGAGTGGGATGGCTATCGTTTTTTGGTGGCAAAAAAATTATTGAGGGCTTTTCTTGATCTAAAAGTTTTATAACTTTTTTTATGTTGTCTTTATTGAATTGTAAAGTCGGTTTGTCTAGATCCAAAAAGATGGGTCTGGCTTTAATAACCTTACAAGCCAATTTTGCTTCTTTTTTCCTTATTTTTATTTTTTCTTCTTTGGCAATATTCTTGGCCACACCGCGGGGACTGTTAGTTACATAAACACAAACGACCTGATTTTTGTTTTTTGCCAAACCATAAATCAAGGCACCAGCAGAAATAACATCGTCATCAGGATGGGGTGAAAAAAATAATACTTTTTTTCCTTGGGGAAGTTTATTTATCATAGGCTTCCTTATCAAGCATTATTGTAACATCTGGATGAAGTTTTAAAAACGAAGCGGGTAGGTCTTTAATAGGTTTTGTTTGTAATAATTTTTTTATCACTGACTGCTTTTTTTTACCATTGGCCAAAAGCAAAATTTTTTTAGCTTCAAGAACAGTAGCAATTCCCATCGTGATAGCTTTTTCAGGAACTGCTTTTCCCTTTTGATGGAAAAAAGCTTTGTTGGCTTCTATAGTTGAAGGAGCTAAATTAGTCAAATGCGTTCGGGAAAAAGAAGAAGAACCTTTTTCATTAAAACCAATATGGCCTTCTACACCGATTCCTAACATCTGTAAATCCACACCGTTAAGTTTCGTCAAAAGCTTTTCATAATTTTTGGCGGCGATTTTAGGGTTTTTACTCTCGCCGTCAGGAATGAAAGCTCTTTTTCGGGAAAAACCTAGTTTAAGTTCTTCAAGCGGTTGCCAAAAATTAACTTTCATTTCATAAAAATAACTATTCCTGTCACCTTTTTTGATGGGCCAATATTCGTCAAGATTAACTAAAAAAAGATTTTTTAAAGAAGGTTTTTTTATCTTTAATAATTTTAAAAACTCTTTTCTAAAACCAATCTGTGTTGCGCCGGTTGCCAAACCTAAAACAAATTTTTGCGATAATTTTTTTTCAAGTTCTTTAAAAACAAAAAAGGCTGCTCCGCGCGACATTTTTAAGTAATCAGAATAAATCAACAATTCAGGTTTTAAAAGTTTCATGTGTTTTTTTAACTAAGTTTAATAATTTTAAACCTTGTTCTTTGTTTTTGGCCTCGGCTATAATTCTTAAAATTGGTTCAGTGTTGGAAGACCTGATAATTATCCAGGACTCTTTAAAATCAATTTTTAAACCATCGCTAGTATTTATTTTAAAAACTTTTTCTGGCCATTTAATTTTTTTTAAAAGCTGCAAAAAAATTGCCAGCTTTTTTTCTCCTTCCTGCCAAGGAATTTTAGTTTTTACCATTTCGTAAACGGGAAGCTTTTCAACTATCTCGGAAAGCTTTTTGTTCTCAAAAGCCAAACATTCCAAAACCAAAGCCATAGCCGAAAAACTATCCCGGCCATAACAAATAGCTGGCCATATCACGCCGCCATGGCCTTCACCACCAACCAAAGCTCCTAGTTTTTTTTGAGCCTCAATAATATTTGTTTCTCCTACCGGTACTTTGAATAATTTACCATTGAATTTTTTTACAACATCATCAATTATTCGTGAGGTAGCTAAATTAACTACTACTTTTTTATTCTTTCTAGACAGATTTTTTAAAAAATGCAAGACTATTATTGCTAACAAAACTCCATCTTCTAAAAAATTGCCTTTTTCATCCGCTACTGCCAGGCGGTCAGCATCGCAATCTTGGGCAAATCCCAAATCAGCTTTTGTTTCTAAAACTGTTTTTTTTAAAAGACTAAGGCATTCTGGTAAGGGTTCAATTTTTCTTCTAAAACAGCCGTCTTGCTGGCAATTGATCTCAAAAACTTTACATCCCAGTTCTTCTAAAAATATTTTATCTAAAAAGGAAGCTGCTCCGTTGCCGGTATCAACTACTACTTTAAAACCCACTTTTTTAATTTTTTTTTGGTGAATTTCTGAAAATATTTTATTAAAATGGTACTGATAGGCATCTTTGGCTGGTTTTGTTAAAATTGAGCCTTTTTGAAAACTTAGACTTGAAAAAATTTTTTGTTTTTCATAAATATTTAAAAGTTGTTCTATTTGCTTAACGTTAAAAATCTTTCCGCTTTTTTCATAAAATTTTAAACCATTATACTCTGGAGGGTTATGCGAAGCAGTAATCATCAAAGCACCAGCTACTTGTCTTGAAGCAGTATTAGATTGAAGCATAGGAACAGGAAGAATTCCCAAATCGCAAACTGAAAAACCTTGTTGTTCAAAACAATGCTTACTTATAAAAAATATATTTTCCCCTGATTTACGAGTATCCCTGGCTATTAAAATTTTTTTATATTTATTTTTTTTAAAAATTTTCGAAGCTGCTAAACAAAGTCGATAAACTTTATTTTCAGTTAAGCCTTTTTCCCAAATTCCTCTCACGCCAGACAGGGAAATTATAAAATCATCTTCACGCCACATAGTTTTTTACCTTTTTTTCCATTTATTCTTCATTATTGTTCTAATCCTCCATTGGGGGAAGCATCGCTTGCAGGTGGGAAACAAGAGAATATAGATCTATTTGAGGATCGGGATTTAAAACCCATTGGTGGTCGTCTTCTTGTCGTAATAACCCAAAAGCCCCTTGAACCACCAAACTCTCAAAACCTTTATCTAGAAAATAATCTCTGATTGCCATAGCCGTCTCCGTTCTTACATTATCTTGCTCTTGACTTATTCCTATACCTTTTCGCTCGTCGTATCCAAGGTTCGAATAATACTTATCAAGCGCCTCAACTTTAGTGACCGAGTCCGCTGGCATTCCTCGCATCGCTGCAATTTCAGTAAGGCGGCCAAAAATCGAGTCAGTAAATTCACTAATGACTGCTGTTATCCTTCGCTCATCTACGGGTAAAGTATCTAAACTTGATAAAATTCGGGCTAGCGTATAAGGATCACAATAACCATACTGCAGTTTATCGTCAAACTGCAGTAAATCAAAAGCAAATTCTTGCACTTCCTTATCATCTTTATTAATTAATAAATAAAGCATTCTCTTTCTTGGATCACGTGTAGGGAATTTAATTCTTTCGCGTCTTCTTGCTCTTTCCCTTTTTTCTGCTGCAGCCATTTTGTCTCCTTTTATAATTTTGTAACTTAGCTTTATTTTACTTCTTTTTTATTATTTTTCAATAAACTATTTAGTCTCTGAGTTAACCATACATTTCCTACACTATGAGTATCCTTTTCGAAAATATTTAATTGTTGCTATCTGATTATTAATCCTTTATCATATGAATATGAGTTCATATAGTTGTTGTTCGACTTCTTTACAAAAATCGAAGCACGTTACAGAATTGTCTTCGTTGTTACAGCTTGTTTCCGAAGAGAGCAGGTTGAAGTTGTTGTGTATCCTTAGAAGAGGTAAGTATTGTGTTTGTGAAATGATGGAATATATTGGCTTGTCTCAAAGTTTAATTTCTCATCACCTGAGCGATTTGAAAAAAGCAGGATTAGTAGTTGATGAAAAAAGGGGTTTGCGTGTTTATTATTCACTGACAGACGAAGGAAAACGAATTACTAATTTGCTTTTTAAAATTCCCGATAAGGAGATAAAAGTATGAAAATTCAAGTTTTAGGTTCAGGATGTCCAACCTGTAAAAGGTTATATGAAACAACAAAAAAAGCGGTCACACAGTTAAATCTCAATGAGGAAGTTGAATATATTACCGATATTTCCAAAATTGTAGAAATGGGAGTGATGAGCAGTCCGGTATTGGCAGTTGACGGCAAACCTGTTTTAGTTGGTCAGGTGCCTGATGTTGAAAAAATTAAAAATCTTTTGGAGGCAACCAAAAAATAAACATGAGTATTTTTGAACCGATACAAGTATTGGCTGATCTTGTAACCTTTGGATGGCTTGGGATTGGCAAAAACACCTATTTAGGTAATACCGTTAACTTTTTTATTTATGATACGATCAAGATTGGATTGCTTTTGGTTGTCATCAACTATGTGATGGCAATAACCCGCTATTATTTTCCAATGGAAAAAGTGAGGGATATACTTACCAAACGCCGGTGGTTTGGCTTAGATTATCTTTTTGCGGCCTTACTGGGTGTGATTACTCCCTTTTGTTCCTGTTCTTCAATTCCGCTTTTTATTGGCTTTGTTGGCGCCGGCATTCCCCTAGGTGTAACTTTTGCTTTTCTTATCAGTTCACCTTTAATTAACGAATCGTCTCTGTATCTTTTCCCAGCCATGTTTGGAATTAAGGTAACTGTTATCTATAACTTGGTTGGCATCACTGTAGCGGTGCTGGGGGGAATGCTAATTCAAAGATTACATGTTGAAAAATATGTCAAACCAGAACTTTTAAAGTTTAAATCCCGTAAGCAAGTTGAAGCGGAGCATGGAGGTTCTTCATTACCTTTTAAGCAACTTATTAAATACTTCTGGCAAGATGGGATGCGCATCACTAAAAGTGTGTTTCCCTATGTTGTTCTTGGTGTTGGTATTGGTGCCTTAATTCACGGATTTGTCCCGGCTGATTTGGTTGAAAAATATTTGTCAATAAAATCCTGGTGGACAATTCCCTTAGCAACTTTACTTGGAGCGCCGCTTTATGCTAATTCCGTCAGTGTTATTCCAGTAATGGAAGCACTGGTTGGCAAAGGAGTGCCTTTAGGAACGGCATTATCGTTTATGACAGCCATTGTTACTATTTCTATACCGGAAGGATTAATTTTAAAAAAAGTCATGAAGTGGCAGTTATTGGCACTTTTTTTTGGAATCACTACCATAGGAATTATTATCATGGGTTACTTATTTAATGCAATTATTTAGTTATGATGCAGTAAATGAATAAAAATATTTTAATTATAATTATTTTATTGCTAATTATTTTATTGCCAGTAGTAATTTTTTCTAAAAAAGAAGCAAAGAATATTAATATTCAAAAAGAAGAAAAGGACACAAATATGTCAAAAACTCCTACAACACAATTTGATAAAAACAAAACCTATACCGCAGTTTTAAAAACTACTGAGGGCAATATTAAAATTTTACTTAATGCTCAGAAAACTCCAATTACAGTTAATAATTTTGTTACTTTAGCTAAGAAAAATTTTTATAACAATACTATTTTCCACAGAGTAATTAAAGGATTTATGATTCAAGGCGGCGATCCTAATGGTAATGGCACTGGCGGACCAGGATATAAGTTTAACGATGAGGCGTTTGAAGGTGAATATAAACGAGGTACGATTGCCATGGCAAATGCTGGTCCTAATACTAATGGCAGTCAGTTTTTTATTATGCATAAAGACTATCCTTTGCCAAAAAATTATGTTATTTTCGGCCAAGTAATTGAAGGCATAGAAGTAGTTGATAAAATTGCTGAAACACCAGTTGAACTAAATGCTTCCGGTGAAAATTCTAAACCAGTAAATTCCGTTACTATTAGATCGGTAGAAATTATTGAAGAATAGCTCTTTTCTTAAATTGCAAAGTCTTCTAAGTCTTCTCGTAAAACCTTTTTGCTTCTTTACTAAAACTAATCGTTTTATCAATTAGTAAAACTGTAATCAACCACCAAAAGCCCGCTAAATATCCGCCTAATACATCTGAAGGGTAATGAACTCCAAGATATATCCGGCTTAAGCCAATCAAACCTACCCAAAATGCAGCAATAAATCCAACAACGATACTGAAAGATTTATTTTTAGTGAAATGAAAAGCATAAAAAGCAAGTAAGCCATAAAGAATTAAATTATTCATTGCATGACCAGAAGGATAGGTAAAGTCATTCAGTTTCTGTAAAGGATCAATATCAGGACGTGGCAATTTAAAAGTAATCTTCATTAGATAATTAAAAATACAACTAATTATTAGCGCTAATAAAAAAATAAGGGATTCTTTTTTATGCTTTTTGTAAAGAATTATAATAATAATTAGAGATAATATTATTCCTTGGGGAATACTTGTAATTAAAGTTATGGCATACATAATCGTAGTCAATAAAGGTGTACGAAAAGTATAAATATAGCTAGAAATTGTTTTGTCATAATAAAAAACTTCTTTTTCTAGAACATTATGGGTTAAATAGATAAACAAAAGTAGTAAGGTAATATTCACGATTAAACCTACCATAATTTCAGTAAATAAAAGTCGTGCGAGGGAAGTTTTTCTAATTAAGGAAATAAGCCGTTTTATTTTGAGATTTAGGTTCATATCAAATAATAAAAGGAAATTATTATTTCTTTCATATCTTTCATATAAACGATTATAATATATTTTTAGATTCTAAAATACTCAATGTATAAGTCATATCTAAATAAGTACACTTGTGGTACAATAAATTATAAATATAAATACAAGACTTTCAGTAGACGAACTTGTTGATGAATTCCTAAAAAAGGGCGGACGGATAGATAATTATTATCTTCAAAAATGGAATAAAAATAAACATGTGCTTGTATATCTTAAGGGTTGGGTTGGTGGAAGAAATATCCGTGAAGCACTCTTAAAAGCACTGGCATAAAAGCATCGTATCCTATAGTTACTTGCTTTATTAAATTTATTGTAGTATAATAGGGATTACGTTTGCAGATTGAAGCAATACATCTGCTTAAAATTGAGTTTATTTTGAGTTTTAAAGATAAGAGATACCTCAAGTATATTTACTTTTTTGTTTGTATCTTTTCTCCGTTATTCATAATACATTCCTTCATTTAAGCAGTTCTATTGCTTTAATATGCTCCGGGTTAATTTGTTTCCTATGTTGTATAGAAAATTTAACAATAGACATAGTAAAAGCCGTAATTTCCCCCGTTTTGGCGGTGGGATTCAGCGTGGTCGATTCAGAACAATTAAGTCTTTTGATCCTTCTAATATTATAAATGCTCATCAAGTAAAACAGGCTATTGAGGGGCAGATTATTTCTCATAGTTTTACTGATTTCCAAATTTCAAATGAGTTGAAAAAAAACATATCAGAAAGAGGATATCAGACTCCAACTCCAATTCAAGATCAGGTAATTGAGCACATTTTGGCAGGACGAGATTTAATTGGCATTGCCAATACAGGAACCGGTAAAACGGCGGCGTTTCTTATTCCCCTAATAAATAAAGTCTTAAAAGACAGAAGACAAAAAGTGTTAATAATTGCTCCAACCCGTGAGCTGGCAGCTCAAATTAGGGATGAATTTTTTGCTTTTTCAAAAGGTCTTGGCATATACGCAACGCTTTGTATTGGCGGAACCAATATGTCAAAACAAAAAAATAATCTTAGGGGAAATCCAAGTTTTATCATCGGAACGCCTGGAAGAATTAAGGATTTGGTTCGCTTGAGAAACATTAATTTATTTAATTTTGAATCAATTGTCCTTGATGAGGCAGATCATATGGTTGATATTGGCTTTATCCATGATATCAGTTATATTATTTCCCTTCTTCCCAAAAGACGTCAGTCTCTTTTTTTCTCAGCCACTATTGGTGAAAAAGTAAAAAAGATTTTGAGCAGTTTTGTTCAAAATCCGGTGACCGTATCAGTTAAAATACAAGAAACAGCAGAAAATATATTTCAAGATACCATTAAAATTAGAGACCGCAGCAAAAAAATTGATCAGCTTCACAACCTTCTCATTCAAAAAGAATTTGAGAAAGTCCTTGTTTTCGGCCGGACAAAACATGGAGTCCAAAAACTTTCCGAGGAACTTATTAGAAGAGGTTTCAGGGCAGATGCCATTCATGGCAATAAAAAACAAAATCAAAGGATTAAAACCTTGGAAAAATTTAAAAGTAATAATATCCAAATTCTTATTGCCACCGATGTTGCTTCACGCGGCTTAGATATTCCTAATGTCAGCCATGTTATTAACTATGATTTACCAGAATCATATGATGCCTATATTCATAGAATCGGTAGAACTGGTAGAATTGATAAAATGGGCGTGGCGTTAACTTTTGTTGATTAAGCTTAATTAAGATGAAAAAAATATTCATCAAAAAAGAAGCCAGAATTCCTTTTACAAAACCAGGGTACCAGAAAGTGCTTGATGAAAAAGCCAAACTTATTTCCGAGCGGCCGGAGGCAGTAGAACACTTGCAAAAGGCGAGGGAAATGGGTGATTTGTCGGAAAACGGTTATTACAAAGCCAGCCGCGCCAAACTGTCTTTTCTTGATGGCAGAATCAGATACCTGGAAAGGCTGGCGCGCTTGGGAATAATTGTTAAAACCAGCGGGTCTGATCAAATAGAAATTGGCAGTAATGTGCTTCTTAGTAACGGCAAAAACCAATTTAACTATACTGTTGTCGGCGGCTATGAATCAGATCCGTCAAAGAATTTAATTTCCCATATTTCACCACTTGGCAAAATGATTATGGGTAAAAGAGAAGGTGACGTGGTGGAAGTTTATGCTCCGGCAGGAAAACAAATTTACACTATCCTTAAAATAATTAGTTAAGAAACTCTATTGAGGGTTGACAAAATAACTTAGTATATGTCACTATAAGTTTAATGAAGCGCCTGCTCATTTTATTTGTTTGGTTTCCCACAACGCTCTTAACTATTGGCGTTAGTTTATTTTTTTATTTCTATTATTCCTTCAATTTATTGGCTCAAGAAAAACTTAAGCAAATTGCCGAAAAACCAAGATATTATCAAATGTATATGTCTGTCCCTAAAACCTTAGGCATCTCAACTGTCAACATTCAAACTGATGACGCAATTCCGGAATTAATTGCTCAATATCTGCAAAAATATCATTCACCAATGGCCCAAAGTGCTTATGGGTTTGCAGAAACATTCAGAGCTTATGGGGTGGATCCGATTATTCCTTTGGCCATTGCTCAATGTGAGTCAAACTTGGGTATGAAAACTCCCGAAAACTGTTATAACCCATTTGGTTTAGGCATCCACTCGGCAGGCACTCTCTGTTTCCAAAACTGGGAAGAAGGCTATGAAAAAATGGCCAAAGTTTTAAAAAGCAAGTATTTAGACCAGGGATTAACTTCTCCAGAGGAAATTATGGAGAAATACTGCCCCTTATCTGTAGAAAAAGGCGGCAGCTGGGCCAAGTGCGTCACCCAATTTATGGAGGAAATTCAAACTCTCACCATCAGGAGAAAATAGCCTATAATATACCACTTGACAAGTTATAAGACCTATGGTATTCTAATATTTAGATCCATTGGTAAACCTCACCGGGCTTACTGATGGGTTTTTTTTATGGTTAAAATGCTTCTTTTTCGTTTTTAATTTGTGTATCTTTAATAAGTAAAATATATATCCTAATAATTTTAATTAAATCAATAAAGGTAATAAAGCCGGGCTTTAGAATAACTAAGTTTCGTTGTAAAATTAAAGGGTGATTGACTGGCGATTTTATTTATCTCTAATTACCGCTAAATTGACTGCTTTTGTTTTAAAATCTTTTCACAAAGGAGCCACAGCCGCTCCAGGTTTATATGCCCAAAAGATTGATAAAAATATTTTAAAAAAACTGGCTCGACAATTAAAATTTTCTATTCTTGTTAGCGGAACTAATGGTAAAACCACCACAACGCGTATTTTATCTTCCATATTAAAACAAGCAAACATTAAATATTCACATAATCGTGCCGGTTCTAATTTAGAACGAGGAATAATTTCGCAGCTAATTAAACATCATCATCTTAAAAATTATCTTGGGCTTTGGGAGGTTGATGAAGCCGCCCTTCCTTTAGTTATTGAAAAAATCCAACCAAAAATTATAATTCTTTTAAATTTATTTCGTGATCAGTTAGACCGCTATGGAGAAATTGATACTTTGGCTAAAAAATGGTTGACTGCTTTAAAAAAATTACCTAAAGAGACAACAATTATTTTAAATGCTGACGATCCAACAATTGCTTGGTTAGGTAAACAAGTTAATTGCAAAGTTATTTATTTTGGCATCCGCGATGAACTTTTAGGAGGGGAAGCATTAACTCATGCCTCAGATGCTACATTTTGCCCAACTTGCCTTTTACCGTTAAAATATAGAACTTGTTTTATTTCCCACTTGGGTATTTATGAATGCCTTAAGTGTGGTTCAATTCAACCAAAACTAGATCTTAAAGCAGAAAAAGTTAGTTTTACCCAAGAAAATACAACTTTGCTTAAATTAGACGATAATCCTGAAACAAATCAATTAATTATTAATCTTATTGGCAATTATAATGTTTATAATACCTTAGCTGCTTTTGCCAGTGCCCAATTACTTAATATTAATATTGATAATATTAAGGAAGGAATAAAATTATTTAAACCGGCTTTTGGCCGCTTGGAAACCATTAATTTTAAAGATAAACAGTTAAAAATACTTCTAGTCAAAAATCCAACTGGTTTTAATGAAACTATCAAAGCCGTTCTTCAATCAGTAAACAAAAACTCATTTTCTTGTTTGTTAGTCTTAAATGATCTTATTGCTGATGGCCGCGATGTCTCTTGGATCTGGGATGTGGATTTAGAAACTTTAGTTAATAACCCTAATCTTAAAAAGATCATTGTTTCTGGAATTAGGGCCGAAGATATGGCGACGCGTATAAAATACGCGAATTTTCAATTTTCAATTTTTCGTCCCAAGGACGACCAGCCTCGAGCTGGCAATTTTCAATTAGAAAAGAAGTTAGAAAAAGCAATTAATAATTTATTAATAAGTCAAACTAAAGATTTATTTATTTTATCGACATATACCGCTATGTTAGAAGTTAGAAAAATTTTAAATAAAAGAGGTTTAGTCCATTCAACCTGGAAGGATTAAAAAATTAGAAATTAGAAATTTATGGAATTAACAATCGCTCATCTTTATCCGGATTTACTTAATATTTATGGTGATCGAGGCAATATTATTTGCCTAACTAATCGTTGTTTATGGCGGGGGATTGGAGTAAAAGTGATTAATCTTTCAGTTGATGATCCGTTAGAGGCAAAAAAATATGATTTATTTTTTGGTGGCGGAGGTCAAGATAGACAACAATTAATTGTTGCTAAAGATTTGCAAAAAAAAGCTGCAGTTTTACGACAAGAAGCCAATAGGGGAGTACCAATGCTTACTATTTGTGGTACTTATCAATTATTTGGCCATTACTTTAAAACTAGCGATGGTATTAAAATCCCCGGTATTTCCATTTTTGATGCTTATACTATTGCCAGTAATCAGCGGAAAATTGGCAATATTGTTATCCGGCTTAATAAATTGCTAAATACTAAATACTCTATACTAAATACTAAGTTAGTTGGTTTTGAGAATCACTCAGGAAATACCTTTATTAATACTATTAATACTAAAAATACTAAGAGTAATACCCAAGGTGTCAAGATCATTCCACCTCGTAGGTGGCTTACTCTTGACACCTCATTCTTAGGAACAATAATTAAGGGATTTGGCAATAATGGAAAAGATGAAACTGAAGGAGCAGTTTATAAAAACGTTTTTGGCACTTATCTACATGGTCCATTATTACCAAAGAACCCTCATTTTGCAGATTTATTAATTAAATTAGCCTTAGAAATTAAATATAAAGAAAAAGTCGTGTTAAGACCCTTAGACGATAATTTAGAATGGCAGGCTCATAGAGAAGCCATAAAAAGGACTTAAATTTTAGAAAATGTTTTTGTTTATCTATTATTTATTTTTGATAACAAAAGTTTTTATACTGGTTATACGCAAGATTTAATAAAAAGAATAAAAGAACATCAATTTGGTAAAGTTTATACTACAAAAAAATATAAGAATTGGTTATTGATTTATCATGAAGCTTGTTTAAATAAATATGATGCTCTTAAAAGAGAAAAATATTTAAAATCTGGTCCAGGAAAGAAATTCTTAAAAAACCGTTTAAAAAATTATCTAAAAAGTCTATAATCTATAATATTAAATAATTAATGGCCTCGGGCCCGTTAAAAGTTTGGTTCGAGGCTTTAGATTTAAAATAATAAAAATAATCTTCCTTTAAAGATATGGTAAACTTTTAATACCATACTTTTAACGGGCCGAGGTGGCGAAATTGGCAGACGCGCAGGGCTTAGGACTCTGTGCCCAAAACGGGTTTGTGGGTTCGAGTCCCACCCTCGGCACAAAGAATATTAGTTACCAAGATGTCAAGGCTATTCCACACTGCCTGCCGGCAGGCAAGCTTTAAGGTGGAAGAGAGTTTATGTTTAAAATTATTAAAAATCATTGGAAAAAAATTATCATTATCCTAGTTATCTTAGGAATTTCTTTGCTGGCAATAACAAAAGTTAAAGCAACAAAAACCAAAAATGGGTTTATTACCACAACTGTTGTCAGAAAAGATCTTAGCCAAATCATTTCTGCCTCCGGAAGAGTGAAGGCTGATGAAGAATTAACTTTAAAATTTCAAACTTCAGGACAATTGGCTTGGGTAGGAGTAAAAAAAGGTGATCATGTAAGTAAATGGCAAGCTATAGCTTCTTTAGATAAAGTTGAATTGCAAAAAAAGCTTAAACAAGAATTAATCGATTACATGAACGAGCGTTGGGATTTGGAACAAACACGGGCTGATTATCAAGATAAATCTTATGATGCCGCTACTTTAGAAACTATCAGGCGTACTAAAGATCAGGCTCAATTTGATATGGACAGAACTGTTTTGGATGTGGAAATTTCCGATATCACCCTAAAATATGCGACTTTAATTACTCCTATTGAAGGCATTATTACTAAGATTGATACTCCTTACGCAGGAGTAAATGTTACTCCTACCACCGCTGAATTTGTTGTTTCCAATCCCAATAAACTAGTTTTTAGTGCCAATGTTGACGAAACAGATATCGGTAAAATTAAAGTGGGCCAAACGGCTAAATTAACCTTTGATGCTTATCCTGACGAATATTTTGAGGCTCCAATTGAACAAATTGAGTTTATACCCACCTTAACCAGCGGCGGCGGCACTGCCTATGCGGTTAAATTTTTATTGCCGCCAAATCCTTTAGAAAAATTTAAATTGGAAATGAATGGCGATGCCGAAATTTTAACTAACCATAAAGAAAATATTTTAATTATGCCCACGAGTGCGTTACGAGAAGAAAACAATGAAGAGTTTGTTTGGGTATTAGATAATAAAAAACCAGTAAAAAAGCTAGTAAAAACTGGTTTAAGCAATGAAGAAGAAATGGAAATTTTAGAAGGTGTTGGGGAAGGTGAACAAGTCATTACTTCTGGGTTTAAAAATTTGAAACCATAAAAATCTTTAAATTAATGACAAAACCTCTTTTAGATATCGTTGATATTAAAAAGATTTATCAGCTTGATGGTGTTCGGGTTGCGGCTTTAAATGGTGTCTCTTTTTTGGTAAATGAAGGAGAAATTATTTCTATTATAGGTCCTTCTGGTTCAGGAAAATCTACTTTAATGCATATTATTGGCTGTCTTGATCGTCCTACTTCTGGTTCAATTTTATTTAAAGGACAAAATATTGCTGAATTTTCGGACAATGATTTGGCTGGTATTAGAAATAAACATATTGGTTTTATCTTTCAGTCATTTAACTTATTATCACGGACTACGGCCTTAGATAATGTGGCAATGCCTTTAATCTATGCGGGGGCAAACGAAAGAAAAAGAAACCGATTAGCTAAAGAAAAATTAGAAATGGTTGGTTTAGGCGATCGACTTTATCACCATCCTAATCAATTATCTGGCGGGCAACAACAAAGAGTAGCCATTGCCCGGGCGCTAATTAATAATCCTGATATTATTTTGGCTGATGAACCAACAGGAAACTTAGATACTAATTCGGGTAAAGAAATTTTGCATCTTTTAAAGGAATTAAATAAACAAGGTCATACCGTTATTATTGTGACTCATGATCTTAGCATTGCTAAACAAGGCCAACGGATTATAAAAATTAAAGACGGGAAAATTATCTAATGATCATTATTGAGATTTTTCGCTTATCATTTACTGCTTTAAAAGCCAATAAAATTAGATCATTTTTAACCATGTTAGGTATTATTATTGGCGTCGCCGCCGTTATTTTGCTTATCTCTTTAGGGGCTGGGTTGCAAAACTATATTACCCAGCAGTTTGAATCTTTAGGAACTAATATCTTGTATGTCATGCCTGGTCAAGTAGGTAAAGAAGGTGGAGGATTTACTCAAGGACCACCAAATTTTGCCGGCAGTAAATTAACTTATAAAGATAGCCGCGATATTTCTCGACTAGGTAAACCAATTATTGATGCTTCTGCCAGTATTGAAGAACCAACTGCAATAAAATACGCTAATACTTCTAAATATATTCGCATTCATGGAGTTGAGGATAATTTTCTTAAAATGAGAAATATTAATGTTGTTTTAGGAAGAGAGTTAACTAAATCAGATATGGATCAACAAAAAAAAGTCGTTGTTTTAGGACCATCATTAAAAGAAAAATTACTTGGCGAGATTGATCCGATAGGAAAAAAGGTTTTGATTGGCGATTTTCGCTACGACGTGGTGGGAGTTACTGAAAAAAAAGGCGGTGGTGGATTAGGTTCTAGTCTAGATGATACTGGTTTTATTCCTCTTACCAGCGCTCAGCGATTATTTAATCAAGATAATGTCCAAGCTATTAGTGTTGAAGTAAACGATAAGCAAAGTATTGATGAAGCAAAAAAAATGACTGAAAAATTGTTAAGTCGAAGACTTAAAGAGGATGAATTTTCGGTGGTTGACCAAGCCAGCTTACTTGAAACAATTAATTCTATTATTTCTGTATTAACGGTTGCTTTAGGTGGGATTGCCGCTATTTCTTTGCTGGTTGGAGGAATCGGCATTATGAATATTATGTTGGTATCGGTAACAGAAAGAACTAGAGAAATTGGCCTTCGTAAGGCCGTCGGAGCTAAATCAGGAGACATCCTGGCCCAATTTCTAACTGAAGCAATCGTTTTATGTCTTACAGGTGGCTTTATAGGTATCCTTATTGGCGCCGGCGGATCATTATTAGCTAAACAGTTTATTCCAACCGTTGTACCGTTATGGGCAGTATTATTAGCTTTTTGTTTTTCCGCTGCAGTTGGTATTATTTTTGGGGTTGCTCCTGCTTATAAGGCGGCTAAATTAGATCCCATAAATGCTTTAAGATACGAATAAATAAATGGGTAATGGATCATGGATAATGAATAATGAAAAATTCAATAGTAAATTCTAATTGTTAAATTATAAATTAATGGTAAAATCAACAATATGAAAACAAAAACTCAAAACCTTGATAAAAATCCCACAACCCATAATCCACAACCCACAACTAAACTCACTTGGCTGCCCAAAAAGACTTTTGAATTAGAATTTAGCCTTCCTTGGCCAGAAGTTAAAAAAACCTATGATCTTACCTTAAAGGAGATTGCCAGTCAAACTACAATTAAAGGTTTCCGCACGGGTAAAGCACCGATTAATCTAGTAGAAAAAAGTGTGGATAAGCAAAAAATTTATGAAGAAGTAATTAAAAAACTCTTACCGAAAACCTACGACCAAACAGTCAAACAACATCATCTTGAACCGATTATGTCACCCAAAATACAACTTGTTTCTCTTAAAGAAGGAGAAAATTGGCAATTTAAAGCTATTGCCTGTGAACGACCGGAAATTAAACTAGAAAATTATGAACAGTTGATAAAAGGCGAATTAGCAAAAACAAAAATTTGGCTTCCGGGCCAGCGTAGCTTTAGCGAAGGGGCCACTCCTGATAAGGCTAAAAAGGAAGCTGGAAAAGAAGTAAAGCAATCTTATGATGAAAAATTAAAAATTGTTACTCAAACATTGTTAAACCATATCAAAGTAGAAATAGCTGATATTTTAATAGAAGATGAGGTTAACCGCATGCTCACCCGTTTTTTAGATCAGGTTAACGCCTTAGGCATGACAATTGAACAATATTTACATAATAAAGGCATCACTAACACACAACTAAGACAACAATATCAAAAACAGGCGGAAGAGACGTTAAAATTGGAATTTATTCTTGAAGCAATAATTGATGATAAAAAAATCACTGTTAATAAAGAAGAAGTTGATAAAATGATTAGTGCTGCCCCTGATGAAAAAGTGCGTCAGCAGTTAAAAACTCCTCTTCAAATGAATTATCTTTTTACCATTTTAAGTAAGAGAAAAGCCCTTGACTATTTAACAAACCTATAGTAAAATAACGGCTAAATATCAATTTCTTTTTACTATAAAATGGATTCATTTAATCATCGACAAAAACCAAAAAAAATTAATCGGCCAGCTAATTTTATTGAGGCCTTAAAAGACGTTAGTTCTTCCCTAAAAACCCAAACAAGAGATGCTACTGTTGGTACAATCGGCAGTGCAGTTGATCAAATTTTTGGTGCTCCTAAACCTTCCCAAACTCCAAAAACAGGCAATTTATCGCCAGATAAACCATTTAATTTTGAAGATTTTTTAAAATCCCGCGAACGCCAAGTAGAACAAACTCAAAGACAACACTATGAAAGACAATTAAGACAAGAAAAATTAGTTTTCCATCGTAGAGAAGAAGAAAGTAAATTACAAATTAAGGCTATTCAGGAAGAGTTAAAAAAATTGGCTCAGGCCACCAGTGGTTTGTCTCAAGAAGTAGAAAGAGCAGTTTTTGAAGGAGTCGTTGATGCGGGTATTTATCATCTAAACTTTTTTGCTCAAATCAGAAGAATTATCGAGTTAGCCAGAAAACAAATAGCGGAATCAAAAACCTGGTTTCAGACTTTAAATCATCGTAAAAAACAAAAAAGTTATTATTGGCATCAAGTTAAGAAATCGGGAACAAAATTTATGTTAAGTCATGACCGGGTAGTTGCTACTCAAGCAGGTTAAATTTCATACTTGACAGAATAAAAATGAAAGATACAATAAATAATATGCAACCAACTGTAATTTTGAGCGTTCTTATTCTTATTAAGCCCCAAAAGGAGGTTGGTTTTTTGTTTTAAAAAACTAAAGAAGCAAACAAGAACAAACCTCCGCAAGGAGGTTTTTTTATGGTTTATTGAGAAAAAATAAACCATAATCCGCCGAAGTCCCGAAGCTTCGGGACGAAGGCGGATAAACAGAAAGGAAATTATGCGTTCTAATCAAATAAAAATTGGTGCTAATCGCGCCCCTAATCGCTGTCTTTTATATGCTACCGGTGTTAATCCTAAAGATTTAAAAAAACCATTTATTGGTATTGTCTCTAGTTTTACTGATTTAATTCCCGGACATATGGGTATGCGGAGCTTAGAACGAAAAATTGAACAAGGGGTTGCTGCCGGCGGCGGGTTACCATTTTTATTTTCTGTTCCTGGTATTTGTGATGGTATTGCCATGGGCCATAAAGGCATGCATTATTCTCTTCCTTCCAGGGAATTAATTGCCGATATGATTGAATCGATTACTCAAGCTCATTACTTAGATGGATTAGTCTTACTAACTAACTGCGATAAAATTACTCCGGGAATGTTGATGGCGGCTGCACGCCTAGATATTCCGGCAATTGCCGTGACTGCTGGACCAATGATTGCCGGCCATATTGGCGAAAAAAGACTAGATTTGGTTCGTGATGCTTTTGAGGCAGTCGGTTTGTATCAGGCCAAAAAAATTTCTAGCCAAGAATTAGAAAATTTAGAAATCAACGCCTGTCCAGGAGAAGGCGCTTGCCAAGGACTTTATACGGCTAACAGCATGGCTTGTTTAACCGAAGCGCTGGGAATGAGTTTATCTGGTTGTGGAACGGCCTTAGCTGGTTCATCAAAAAAATTACGTCTTGCTTACAAAAGCGGTGAACAAATTGTTAAATTAGTTAAATTAGGCATTACAACAAGAAAAATTATTAATAAACAATCTTTAAAAAATGCTATTACGATTGATATGGCTTTAGGCGGTTCAACGAATACAATCCTTCATTTAACTGCCATTGGCCATGAAGCAGACATAAAAATAGATTTAGAAAATTTTGATCAAATCAGCCGCCAAACACCACAATTATTATCTTTAAGACCGGCCGGTCAATATATGATGGAAGATTTTGAATATAGCGGCGGCATGCCAGCGCTGTTAAAAATAATGTCTAAAAAATTAAATGACTGTCAAACAGTTAATTTAATCAAAATAAAAACTTTAGTTAAAAATGCTGTTCATTATAATACCAAAGTTATTCACAGTCTTAATAATCCTTATCAAAAAAGCGGCGGCATTGCTATTTTAAAAGGCAACTTAGCTCCCGAAGGAGCAGTCGTAAAAATGGCCGGCATGATTAATAAAATAGACAAATTTGTCGGCAAAGCTAAAGTTTATAACAATGAAGATGAAGCAATAAAAGCTTTTATGTTAAAAAAAATAACCAAGGGTAATGTGGTCGTTGTCCGCTATGAAGGACCAAAAGGCGGACCGGGCATGCGAGAATCACTAAGTTTAAGTGCGGCCATTGCCGGCGCCGGTATGGGAGAAGGTATTGCTTTAATCACTGATGGTCGTTTTTCTGGCGGAACAAGAAATTTAAGCATTGGTCATGTCACTCCAGAAGCAGCTAATAAAGGTCCAATTGCTGTTTTAAAAGACGATGATGTAATTACAATTAATTTGAGTAAAAGAACAATTGAAGTTAATCTTTCTGCCAAACAGTTAAACAATCGATTAAAAAAATTGCCAGAATTTAAAATTAAGACAGAATCTTCCTGGCTAAGAAGATATGCCAAATTAGTTTCTTCTGCCAGTAAGGGAGCAATTTTAGAAAACTAATATGGAATTAACTGGAGCCCAAATTCTATTAGAATCATTAATTAAACAAAAAGTGAAGGTTGTCTTCGGTTTTCCTGGCGGCGCTATTATGCCCGTTTATCATTATCTAAAACAATATCCCCAGCTGCATCATATTTTAGTCCGCCATGAACAAGGCGCGGCTCATGCTGCTGATGGTTATGCGCGGGCCAGTGGAAAAGTAGGTGTTTGTTTGGCTACTTCTGGTCCGGGAGCAACTAATTTAGTTACCGGTATTGCCAATGCTTATCTGGATTCTGTTCCTCTGGTAGCGATTACCGGGCAAGTGGCAACTGATCTAATTGGTTCTGATGCTTTTCAAGAATGTGACGTAAGCGGCATTACTATGCCTATTGTTAAACACAATTATTTAATTACTAAAGCTAATGAAGTCGCTCCTATAATTAAAGAAGCTTTTCATTTAGCTTCAACCGGCCGACCCGGACCAGTGGTAATTGATTTTGCAAAAACCGCTCAATTAGAAACTACAGAATTTATTTATCCTAAGGAAGTTAATTTGCCTGGCTACAATCCTAAATTAGAAGGTAATTTCTTTCAAATCAAAAAAGCGGCTCAATTATTAAATCAATCAGAAAAACCAATTATTCTTGCTGGCCACGGAATTATTATTAGTCAAGCAGAAAAAATTTTTACTTGCTTAGCTAAAAAAGCTAATATCCCGGTAGCAACAACCCTTTTGGGTATTTCCTGCTTTCCCCAAAATAGTAATTTATATCTAGGAATGCCCGGTATGCATGGCACGATTCAAGCTAATAAGGCCACTTATAATGCCGACGTAATTTTTGCTATTGGTATGCGTTTTGATGATCGGATTACCGGTAAATTAACAGAATATGCTCCTTTAGCTAAAATTATTCATCTAGATATTGATCCGGCAGAAATTGGCAAAAATGTGGCGGTGGATATTCCCATTGTCGGCGATACAAAAAAAGTCTTAATGAAAATGATAACACTAATAAAAGCAAAAAAAAGGCTTGTTTGGTTTAAGCAAATTAATCAGTGGAAAAAACAAATGACCAGTAGCTTTTCTTATCAACCAACTGGAAAAACTGGTCATCTTAGTGCTAGTTATGTAGTTAAAACTTTATCCAATCTTACAGATGGCAAGGCTAATATTGTGGCTGATGTCGGTCAGAACCAAATGTTTACGGCTAATCATTATCAATATAATCGGTTTAATAGTCATTTTTCGGCCGGCGGTTTAGGACCAATGGGCTGGGGTGTACCAGCCGGACTAGGAGTAACTGTGGCCCGACCAAAAGAATTAACCTGGGTAATTTGCGGCGATGGCGGTTTTCAAATGACTAACCAAGAATTAATTACTTTAGTGCAAGAAAAGTTAAATTTAAAAATTATGGTTTTTAATAATGGGTTTTTGGGTATGGTGCGCCAATGGCAAGAAATGTTTTTTAATAAAAACTATGCTGGTACTATCTTAATCAACCCTGATTTTATTAAATTGGCTGAGGCCAGTTTTATTAAAGCCCAGCGAGTAACTAAACCAAGTGAGCTTAAATCAGCCATTAAGCGGGCTAATAATTTTAATGGATCTTATCTTTTAGAAATAATGGTTGAACCAGAAGAAAATGTCTTTCCCATGGTTGCCCCAGGAACATCTATTAATCAAATTGTTTTAAACAATGACAAATAATAAATTACAAACGATTATCGTCTGGGCAGAAAATAAAAGAGGCGTTCTCAATCGCATTTTTACCTTAATAAGACGCCGAAATTTTAATGTGGAAACCATTACTGCCGGCCATACTCATATTGCCAATATTTCGAGAATCACTTTAACCTTTTCTGGCAATCAAACTCAAACAGAACAATTAATAAAACAACTTTATAAAATAATTGAAATAACTAAAATTATTGAAGCTGAAGAAAGAAAATCAGTTAATCGAGAATTAACATTAATAAAAATAAAATTAAACCTTGATCAAAGATTAGAAATAATGGAAATTGTAAAACATTTTCGAGCGAAGGTGATTAGCTTTAATAAAAATTCCATAATTTTGGAAATTACGGGAAAAGAAGAAAAGATTAATAGTTTAATTGAGGTTCTAAAACCCTATGGCATTCAAGAGTTAGCTCGTACCGGTAGGGTAACCATGCAAAAATAAAATGAAAACAATAAAAATTTTTGATACTACTTTAAGAGATGGAGAACAGTCACCGGGGGCAACAATGACTACCCAAGAAAAAATTATTTTTGCTAAACAATTATTTAAGTTGGATACTGATATTATCGAGGCTGGTTTTCCTATTTCCTCACCGGGTGATTTTAAAGCGGTGCAAACTATTGCTAAGCTCGTTCCAAAAATAACCACTATCTGCGCTTTAGCCCGATGTGTTGCTAAAGATATTGATTGTGCTTGGGCTTCAATAAAAAAAGCAAAAAGTCCCCGCATTCATACTTTTATTGCTACTTCCAATATTCATTTAAAATATCAAGTGAAAAAATCAAAAAAAGAAATACTTCAATTAATTAAACAAATGGTTAGTCGGGCAAAATCATATTGCAATGATATTGAATTTTCACCGATGGATGCCACAAGAAGTGATTATGATTTTATGATTAAAGCCTGCCAGATTGCCATTAAAGTTGGGGCAACGACCATTAATATTCCTGATACTGTAGGATATTCTCCCCCCAATGAATTTGGTGAATTAATTAAAAAAGTTCGTAGAGATTTGCATAAAAAAGTAATCATTTCTGTTCATTGCCATAATGATTTAGGTTTAGCAACGGCTAATGCTTTAAGTGCTATTCAAAATGGGGCCCAGCAAGTGGAATGCACCATTAATGGCTTAGGAGAAAGAGCGGGTAATACTTCTTTAGAAGAGCTAGTGATGATTTTAAAAACCAGACAAAAAATTTTAAATTTTAAAACCAATATTAACAGCAAACAAATTTATCCTACTTCCCAGTTATTAACCAAAATTACCGGGATAAAAGTTCAACCTAATAAAGCAGTTGTCGGTGCTAATGCGTTTGCCCACGCTTCAGGCATCCATCAAGATGGATATCTGAAGGGCAGGCAAATATACGAAATTATGCGACCAATGGATATTGGTCTAGATTCCAGTCAAATTGTTCTAGGTGCAAGATCAGGCAGGCACGCTTTAAAATTTCGCCTACAGCAATTGGGAAAATACGTTAATGAAGAACAATTAAATAATATTTATAATAAATTTTTAAAAATTGCTGATGAAAAAAGAATTGTGACTAATAGTGATTTAAAAAGAATATTGAAGAAATGAAAAAAATAATTTTATTTGATACTACTTTAAGAGATGGAGCACAAAGAGAAAATATTAGTTTTTCTTTAGAAGATAAACTAAAGATTGCTAAATTATTAGCTGATTTTGGTATTGATTATATTGAAGCCGGTTGGCCAGGATCTAATCCTAAAGATGCGCTTTTTTTTGCTCAAGTTAAAAAAGATAAACAATTAAGAAATAAAATTGTTGCTTTTTGTTCAACAAGAAGAAAAAATATTAGAGCAGAAAATGATGCTAATCTTCTGGCTATTTTAAAATCTGGTGTAAAAACGGCGACAATGGTAGGGAAAACTTCAGTTACTCAAGTAGAAAAAGTTTTAAAAACTACCAAAGCTGAAAATCTAAAAATGATTGCTGATTCAGTAAGTTTTTTAACTAAAAAAGGAATAAAGGTTATTTTTGATGCTGAACATTTTTTTGATGGGTTTAAAGAAAACAAACGATATGCTTTAACTTGTTTAAAAACCGCATCTAAAACAGGAGCAATTAATTTATCTTTGTGTGATACTAATGGTGGATCTTTACCTTTAGAGATTGGTAAAATTGTTAAATCAATAAAAAATAGGCTTAAAACTCCTTTAGGAATTCATACTCATAATGACAGTGGTCTAGCGGTAGCTAATACTTTAGTCGGCGTAGAAAACGGCGCTATTTTAGTTCAAGGAACAATTAATGGCTATGGTGAACGAACTGGAAATGCTGATCTTACTACCATTATTCCTAATCTTCAATTAAAAATGAATTGTCGTTGTATTCCCAAAAAAAAATTAATTCAATTGACTAAACTAAGTAAAACTATAACGGAAATTGCTAATGAAACACCTAAAAATGACCAGCCATTTGTAGGCAAAAGCGCTTTTACACATAAAGGCGGCATTCATGCTTCAGCCATCGGTCGTTTAAAAACTGCTTATGAACATGTTGATCCTAAACTAATAGGTAATAAAACACGAGTATTGATTTCTGAATTAGCTGGTCGGGCTAATTTACAAGCTAAATTTAAAGAGTGGAATATAAGTAATGTTAAAGAAGAATTAATTTTAGATTTACTTAATAAAATCAAAAATTTAGAACAACAAGGTTATTCCTTTGAAGGCGCCGAGGCATCATTAAAACTTTTATATCATAAACTAAAAAAAACTTATCAACCAAAATTTATTCCGCTAAGTTATGAATTAAAAATGAATAAAAAACATAGTCAATTAGCTAAAGCAGAGGCCAAAATAACCATAATAGTAAATGGTAAAAAAATAATCCAAACTGCTCAAGGCAATGGTCCAGTCAATGCCTTAGATACAGCTTTAAGAAAAGCCGTGATCCCATTTTATCAATATTTAAAAAATGTCGAACTCATTGATTATAAAGTAAGAATTCCTAATGAACATGCGGGAACGGCTGCCTTTACCAGAGTCTTAATTACTTCCAAAAACCATAAAAGTTATTGGACCACTGTTGGCGTTTCGACAAATATTATTGAAGCCAGTTGGCAAGCCTTAATAGATAGTTTAGAATATGCATTATTATGAAAATAACTAAAATGAATATTACTGAAAAAATATTAGCTAAAGCTGCTGGTTTAAAAACAGTTGAACCAGGGCAATTAATTAAAGTTAAATTAGATTTAGTGATGGCTAATGATATTACTGCGCCTTTGGCCATCCAAGAATTCCATAAGTCTAGTGTAAAAAAAGCATTTAATAAAAATAAAGTAATTTTAGTCATGGATCATTTTTCTCCAGCTAAAGATATTGCTTCTGCAGGACAAATAAAATATTGCCGTGATTTTGCTAAGGAACAAAAATTAACCTATTTTTTTGATGTTGGCAAAATGGGGATTGAACATGCCTTATTACCAGAACAAGGCTTTATTAAGCCGGGAGATTGTATTATTGGCGCTGATTCTCATACTTGTACTTATGGTGCCCTGTCCGCTTTCTCTACGGGAGTAGGTTCAACTGATTTGGCTTACGCCATGGCTACTGGAATTACTTGGTTTAAGGTGCCTTCCTCAATCAAAGTTATTTTAATCGGCAAACCAAAAAAATGGGTTTCTGGTAAAGATATTATCTTATACTTAATTGGCAAAATTGGCGTTGATGGTGCTTTATATGAAGTATTAGAGTTTACTGGTCCGGGTGTTAAATATCTAACAATTGATGATCGTTTTACAATCTGCAATATGGCAATAGAAGCAGGTGCTAAATCTGGGATTTTTAGCGTTGATGAAATAACTTATGACTATCTTAAAGATATAAAGCGAAGTTTCTCCTCCGAGGTGGCACGAAGTGACTCCTCGGATGGTGGAACGAAGCGATGCTGGAAGGATTGGCAAAGCGATCCAGATGCTAAATATTCTCAAACAATAAAGATCAATCTCAATGAACTAGAACCGCAAGTCGCATTTCCGCATCTACCATCAAACACAAAATCTATTAATCAGATTAAACAAAAAATTAAAATTGATCAGGTAGTAATTGGTTCTTGTACCAATGGCCGGATTTCAGATTTAAGAATTGCCGCTTCCATTTTAAAAAATAAAAACGTGGCTAAAGGAATTCGTTGTATTGTAATTCCGGCCACACAAGCTATTTATCTAAAAGCCATGAAAGAAAACTTAATTGATATTTTTATTAAGGCTGGTTGTGCTGTTTCTACTCCCACTTGTGGCCCTTGTTTGGGTGGTTATATGGGAATATTAGCTGAAGGAGAATCAGTTCTTGCTACAACTAATCGCAATTTTGTTGGCCGGATGGGTCATCCAAAATCAAAAGTTTATTTAGCTAGTCCGGCAATTGCAGCTGCCTCAGCTATTGCTGGCTATATTAAAAAACCATGAAATTAAAAGGTAAAGTTTTTAAATTTGGCAATCATATTGATACTGATGTCATTATTCCTGCCCGTTATCTTAGCTTAATGGAAGCAAAAGATTTAGGTAAACATTGCATGGAAGATATTGATAAAGATTTTGTCAAAAAAATAAAAGCCGGCGATATTATTATGGCCGGAGAAAACTTCGGTTGCGGTTCTTCCCGGGAACATGCACCGGTAGCCATAAAAGGCTGTGGTGTTGCCTTAGTTGTTGCTAAATCGTTTGCCCGAATATTTTATCGCAATGCCATTAATGTTGGTTTGCCAATTTTGGAATGTGCTGAAGCTGTAAATACTACTGAAACTGGAGACGAATTAGAAATTGATTTACAAAAAGGTGTTATTAAAAATTTAACTAACAAAAAAACATTTACCACTAAACCTTTCCCTGAATTTATTATGCAAATAATCAAGGCTGGTGGTTTAATAAATTTATTAAGGAAAGAAAATTCACTGTCATCCTGAACGAAGTGAAGGATCTATATAGATTCTGATTTTCATCAGAATGACAAAAGAAAAAAGGAGAATACATGGCTAAATTTAAAATTGCTTTATTACCGGGCGATGGTATTGGTAAAGATGTTACTGACCAAGGTATTAGAGTTTTAGGTGCAATTGCCAAGAAATTCAAACACGAATTTATTTATAAAGAAGCTTTAGTGGGTGGAGTGGCCATTGATGAAACTGGTGATCCCTTTCCCAAAGAAACTGAGCTTATTTGTAAAAAATCAGATGCGGTATTTTTTGGCGCTGTTGGCGACCCAAAATTTGATCAACCGGGAGTAAAGATTCGTCCCGAACAAGGACTTTTAAGAATGCGCAAAAACTTAGGCTTATATGCCAATCTTAGGCCGGTCAAAGTCTACGACAGTTTAATTAATATTTCTACCTTAAAACCTAAAATTTTAAAAGATGTGGATATTGTGATCTTGCGCGAGCTGACCGGGGACCTGTATTTTGGTGAACCACGCGGTCGCAGAGATAACGGTCAAACTGCTTTTGAAACTGCCATTTATACTCGAAAAGAAATTGAACGGATTGCTCATCTGGCTTTTAAAATTGCTTTGAAACGCAAAAAACATGTTACTAGCGTTGATAAAGCTAATGTTTTGGAAACTTCTCGTTACTGGTGGGAAGTTGTTAATGACATTGCCAAACAATATCCCAAAGTAACTTTGGATCATTATTATATTGATATTGCTACTTTGCAGTTGGTAAAAAATCCCGCTCAATTTGATGTGATGCTTTGCACTAATATGTTTGGCGATATTATTTCTGACGAAGCAGCGATTTTATCAGGCTCTATGGGGATGATGGCTTCTGCCAGTTTGAGTGAGGGAAAACTTGGTTTATATGAACCCGTTCATGGTTCCGCACCCAAATATAAAGGCCAAAATAAAGTTAATCCGCTTGCCACTATTTTATCAGCCGCCTTAATGTTAAGGTATTCTTTTGCTTTAGAAAAAGAGGCTTTAACGATTGAAAAAGCAGTGGAGAAAACTTTAAGTGCTGGTTTTAGAACCTATGACATAATGGAAAAAGGCTGTAAGTTACAAACCACCAGTAGTCTAACTGATAAAATTATTAAAAATATTAAATAATTAAACAATAATTACCAAAGGTGTCAAGGCTATTCCACCTCTAAGGTGGTATGATCTTAAAAAAATAACATGAAATATAATAATATCTTTGCTAAACGCACCGAAAAAATGGGAGCCAGTGTAATAAGAGAAATTTTAAAAGTGGTTAATCAACCGGGAGTGATTTCTTTGGCCGGTGGTATTCCTGCTCCGGAAAGCTTTCCTATGGATGTGATTAAAAAACTTTGCCAGAAAGTATTAGAAAAATATGGCGGTAATGCTTTACAGTATGATCTTTCTGAAGGTTTTACGCCCCTAAGAAAAGCTTTAATAGATTATTTGGCGCCTAAAGGAATTAAAGCTAGTCTTACCCAAATTACCATCAGCTGTGGCTCTCAAGGCGTTTTGGACAATATGGGAAAAATTATGATTGATAAAGATGATAAGATAGCCGTGGAATCTCCTACTTATTTAGGTGCTCTCCAGGCTTTTAATCCTTATGAACCACAATATATTAGTATGCAAACTGATGAAGATGGCTTGATCCCGGAATCTTTAGAACAAACCTTAAAAAATCACCGGATCAAGTTTATTTATTTGGTTCCTAATTTTCAAAATCCCACTGGCAGAACGATAACCTTGTCTCGCCGGAAGAAAATTTCCCAGCTGATAAAAAAATATGATGCTTTATTACTGGAAGATGATCCTTATGGAGAATTAAGATATGAAGGTAAATTACTTCCTTCAATTAAATCCTTAGCGCCCCAAAATGTTGTTTATACCAGCACTTTATCAAAACTTTTTGCGCCTGGCTTAAGAATCGGTTTTAGCGTCGCTCCAGAACCAATTAGTAATTGGTTGGTTTTAACTAAACAGGGAGTAGACTTACATACCAGTACTTTTAATCAAGCCTTGGCAGCCGAATATATAAGCTTGGGCTTTATGGCTAAGCAAATCAAAAAAAATATTAAGCTTTATCAACCCAGGCAAAAAGCTATGCTTAGCGCTTTAGAAAAATATTTCCCGCCTGGTTTTAGATGGTCTCATCCCGAAGGAGGAATGTTTATTTGGGTCGAAGGACCAAAAGGATTTGATGCTGAAAAAACTTATTGGCAGGTTGTCAAAAATAAAGTGGCTTATGTGCCGGGTAAATATTTCTTTGCCAATCCAAATGAAGGATGCAATACTATGAGATTAAACTTTTCGATGGCCGATGAAAAAACAATTACTAAAGCAATTAAAATTTTAGCCGATGTTTTAAAAAAGGAGGCCTAATATGGCAAAAATAAAATTTGCTGATACCTGGGAAGAGGTAGCTACTAGAAAAGAATTCCCTTTGTCTAAGGCAAAAAAAATCTTAGAAAAAGAAGTTGTGGCTATTTTGGGCTATGGCGTTCAAGGTCCTGGCCAAAGTTTAAATATGCGCGATAATAGCATTAAGGTCATCATCGGACAAAGAAAACCTTCTGATTCTTGGAACAAAGCTATAAAAGATGGTTGGAAACCAGACAAAAATCTATTTTCCATTGAAGAAGCGGCTCAAAAAGGAACGATTATTCAATTTTTATTATCTGATGCCGGACAAGTAGCAGTTTGGCCAATTATTAAACCTTACTTGACTAAAAATAAGGCCTTGTATTTTTCGCATGGTTTTGGCATTGTTTACCGTCAGCAAACTAAAATTATTCCGCCAAAAAATATTGACGTAATTTTGGTGGCGCCCAAAGGATCAGGTACATCTGTAAGAAGAAATTTCTTAGCCGGAACAGGTATTAACGCCAGCTTTGCCATTCATCAAGATTTTACTGGCAGAGCCAAAGACAGGTGTTTAGCCTGCGGAATTGCGATTGGTTCTGGTTATTTATTTAAAACTACTTTTACCAAAGAAGTTTGGTCTGATTTAACCGGAGAGCGGGGAGTATTAATGGGTGCTTTGGCTGGTATTATGGAAGCGCAGTACGCAGAACTTAGAAAACGCGGCCACAGTCCTTCGGAGTCTTTTAACGAAACAGTTGAGGAATTAACCCAAAGTTTAATTAGATTAGTGGATGAGAAGGGTATGGATTGGATGTATGCCAACTGTTCTACTACAGCTCAAAGAGGCGCTTTGGATTGGAAGCCACGCTTTAGAAAAGCAGTCGAACCATTATTTAAAGAATTATATGACAGAGTAAAAGCAGGTAAAGAAACTGCTATTGTTTTAAAAGCTAATAGTGCCTCTGACTATCGTAAAAAACTCGAAAAAGAACTAACAACAATGAGAAATTCAGAAATGTGGCGCGCTGGTGCCAAGGTCAGAAGCTTGAGACCAAAAAAATAATTAACCTGAATTACGAAATTCAAACCTGATAGTTTTTATTGTTCGAGCATAGTCGAGAACAATCTCTCGATAATACTCGAGACCTTTGGTTTCTCGATGATACTTAGGACCTTTGGTTTCTCGACTCCGTCCCTCGACAGTGAGTTTTGTCGAACTGCTCGGGACTTTGCTCGAAGAATAATAAATATAGTATTTCGTAATTCAAGTTAATTAGAATAAGTGAAAAAACTATTAACTAAATTAATGAGCAAATCTAATCCCGGCCTGAAAAAATTACTTGAAAATGTAAGTAAAAAATCGTAAGATAAGATTGTTTTTGGGCGGTTAGCTCAGTTGGTTAGAGCGTTGCATTGACATTGCAGAGGTCATAGGTTCGACTCCTATACCGCCCACATTAAAATTAAGATTAGAATTCAGAATTTAGAATAAAAAGGAAACAATGAAAAAAAATAATCAACCATCATCCATTAATCATCAATCATTAGAAGCGATGCGGCATTCGTGTGAACACGTACTTCATCAGTCAATGACGGATTTATTTCCTGGTTTAAAAAGGGCTATGGGGCCAGCTACGGCTGAAGGTTTTTATCATGATTTTGACTATCAAGGTAAAGTAGCTGAAGGTGATTTTCCTAAAATTGAAAAACGGATGCAAGAAATTATTAAGGCTGATTTACCCATTATCCGTCAAGAAATTTCTATTACTGAAGCAAGAAAATTGTTTAAAGACAACAAGTATAAACAAGAATGGTTAGACGAAATCGCCCTTCGCCAAGCCCTTTGGTCACGAGCTCAGAGCCGAGTGGCTCAGGGTAAAAAAGAAAAAGTAACAATTTATTGGACAGGCAAACCTAATCAACTTCACTCTGATGTCGATCTTTGTAAAGGCCCTCATATAGAATCTACCGGAAAAATCGGGCCGTTTAAGCTTTTATCTATTGCCGGCGCTTACTGGCATGGAGATGAAAAAAATAAAATGCTTACCAGAATTTATGGTACCTGTTTTGCAACACAAAAAGAATTAGATCACTATTTATGGCAAATTGAAGAAGCTAAAAAAAGAGATCATCGGGTTTTAGGAAAAAAATTAGATTTATTTGTCATTAGCGAAAATATCGGTAAAGGTTTACCTTTATTAACAGGTAAAGGCACAATAATTAAAAATGAAATCTTAAAATATGAACAAGAATTAGAAATTAAAAACGGCTTTCAACATGTCTCTTGCCCCCATATCGCACGTTCGGAAATGTATAAGAAAACCGGGCATTGGCAACATTACCGCGAAGTAATGTATGCTCCATTTGGCATTGAGGGAGACGAATATGTTTTAAAACCAATGAATTGTCCCCATCATTATATGATTTATGCCAGCCGGCCACGAAGCTATAAAGATCTACCGTTCCGCATGGCAGAACCAGGTACTTGCTACCGCTATGAAAAAACCGGTGAGTTGTCTGGACTTTTAAGAGTTAGAGCTTTAACCATTGATGATTCTCATATTCTTATGACCGAGGATCAAATTGAAGATGAATTTCGTCGTTGTATAGAAATGGTGGCAGAAATGTTTCGGGTTTTCCAACTTAAAGATTATTATGTCCGCTTATCACTTTCCGATCCCTTGGATGCGATTAAATTTATCGCTGATGAGAAAACTTGGAATAAGGCTGGAAAATTATTAGAAAAAATTGTTAATGATAATAAATTACCTTATAAGATTGCTAAAGGTGAAGCTTCGTTTTATGGCCCAAAAATCGATTATATGGTTAAAGATTCTTTGGGTAGAGAATGGCAAATGAGTACACTGCAGTTAGATTTATTTATGGCTAAAAGACTTGATTTAGTTTATATAGATAAAGACGGTAGTAAGAAAAATCCTGTTATCTTACATCGAGGGCTTACTGGCTCTATTGAAAGAACATTAGCCGTACTTATCGAACATTTTGCCGGAGCTTTCCCTATTTGGCTATCACCAGTGCAGGCTATAATTATTCCCATTGCTGATCGGCACGTTCCTTTTAGTCAATCTCAAATGTTAAATCTTAAAACTCAAAACTTAAGAGTCGAAATCGATGAACGCTCTGAATCAATGCAAAAGAAAATTAAAGAAGCTGAGGAGCAAAAAATTCCTTATATGTTAATTGTGGGTGATAGAGAAGTAAAAGAAAACCGTGTTTCTGTAAGGCACCGGGGTGAGCAAAATTTAGGAATGATGACAATTGAACAATTTTTTAAGAAAATAAAAGAAGATCTTGAGAAAAAGAGATAATTTTGATAAGATAAGCTAAGGAGGATTACTATTAAACGTTTTTATCGCTTAAATCAATATATTCAAGCAGAAAATCTGAGGGTTGTTGATGAAAAGGGAGAACAAATTGGTGTTCTCACTAAAGAAGAAGCACTCTTTAAGGCGCGGCAAAAGGGATTAGATTTAGTAGAAGTAGCGTCAAACGCTAAACCTCCTGTTTGTAAAATTATTGATTTTAAAAAATTTAAATATCAGGAAGATAAAAAAGAACGAATCGGCCGAAAGGGAGGACCAAAACAGGAAACTAAGGAAATCCGTTTCACTCCTTTTATTGCCCAGAACGATTTTAATATTAGAATAGAACGGGCCAAAGAGTTTTTAGAAGAAGGCCATAAAGTTAAATTAACCGTAAAATTTATGGGCCGGCAGATTACGCGTAAAGAGTTTGGTTACAATCTTATAAAAAAGGCTCTTGAGCAATTACAAACATCTGCTAAAATTGAGATTGAACCAAAATGGCAGGGAAAGTTATTAATGACTATTTTAGCGCCATTGAAAAAAAATAATGCCAAAACAAAAAACTAGAAAATCAATTTTAAAAAGATTTAAGGTTACTAAAAATAAAAAAGTAATGCATCGTGGTTCTTTTGGCCGTCATCTTATGGCAAAAAAGTCGAGAAGAAGAGTACGCCGGCAAAAAACACCAAAATTTGTTACCGGACGAATAGCAAGAAAAATTAAAAAAATTTTAGGGTATTAAAATCCTGAACGGAGTTGAAGGATTAATTGTCCTGAACGAAGTCGAAGGATTAATTGTCCTGAACGGAGTTGAAAGATGAGAGTAAAACGAGGTTATATTCGCAAGCGAAGACATCAAAAAGTTCTTAAACGAACTAAGGGTTTCCGTATGACTAAAGGGAGACTTTATAAAGTCTCGCGAGAAGCTGATGTTCATGCCGGCCAATATGCTTTTAACGGAAGAAAAAGAAAAAAAGGAGAATTTAGAAAACTTTGGATTTTACGTATTAATGCCGCTTTATCTAATTCGGGATTAAAATATAGCCGGTTTATTAATCTTTTAAAAAAGAAAAATATTATTATTGATAGAAAAATATTAGCTGATTTAGCTGTTATTAATCCGGAAGTTTTTGCTCAAATTATAGCTAAAGTTAAATAATCTTCTAAAAAATGAAGGAAGATCTCCACAATTTAAAGAATGAAGCTCTTGCTTTAATTAATGAGGCAAAAAGCAAAACTGAATTAGAAACACTTAGAATTAATTTCCTAGGCCGCAAAGGTAAAGTTAATCAATTACTTAAAGAGTTAACTAAACTCCCCAAACAGGAACGAATTATTCTTGGTCAATCAATCAATGAAGTTAAACAAATTATTAAGCAGGCAATCACCAGTCAGCAATCAACAATCCGCCGACTGGCAGATCAACGATCGCAAACAACCGAATGGTTTGATGTTACTCTTCCCGGTATTAAACCTGCTCAGGGCCATTTGCATTTAGTCACCCGGGCAATTGAAGAAATCAGTTCAATTTTAGAAAAAATTGGTTTTGTAAGAATGCGCTATCCAGAAGTAGAGTGGGATTGGTATGCTTTTGAGGGATTAAATATGCCTAAAAATCATCCCGCTCGTGATGATTTTGAAAGTTTCTATATTGATATCCCTCCCTCACCAAAATTTGGCCGCATGTGCTTAACACCTCATACTTCTAATGGTCAAATTAGGGAAATGGAACGAACTAAACCGCCAATCAGAATGACTAATATTGCTAAATGCTACCGGCCTAATTATGATACTTCTCATACGCCAATGTTTCACCAATTTGAGGGTTTAGTGATTGATAAAAATATTGCCATTACTCATCTTAAGGGCACGCTGGATTATTTTGCCAGAGCATATTTTGGTCCTAAGCGGTCAACCAGATTAAGACCATTCCACTTTCAGTTTACTGAACCATCATTTGAAGTGGATATTACCTGCGATATTTGCAATGGTAAAGGCTGCCGGTTTTGTAAAGAAGGCTGGCTGGAATTAGGGGGGGCAGGTATGGTTCATCCTAATGTTTTAAAAAATGGCGGCATTGATTCTAATAAATATACTGGTTTTGCTTTTGGCTGGGGAGTAGAAAGAGTTTTAATGATGAAATCGGGTTTAAAAATTCCTGATATGCGGATTTTATATCAAAATGATTTAAGATTTTTACAACAATTTTAGAATAATTTGTCATTGCGAGCGACTGAAAGGAGCGTGGCAATCTTTAAAGATTGCTTCGTCTCCCTCGATAAAACTCGGGATCCTCGCAATGACAAGAAAAATGAATATATTAATTCCTGATTCTTGGTTAAGAAAATATTTAATAACTAAAGCTGATCCTCAAAAAATCGGCCGTTGTTTATCGCTTTGCGGCGCTTCTGTAGAAAGAGTTAATAAAATTAACAATGATTGGATTTATGATATTGAAATTACTTCTAATCGGGTGGATATGGCAAGTGTTATGGGCATTGCTCGTGAAGCCGCCGCTATTCTTCCCCAATTTGGTATTACTGCTAAATTTAACCCCTTATCAACGCCTAAAATAACAAAACCAGCCTCGTTATTAAAGATTAAAATTAATGATCCTCAAAAAACTTGTCAACGCATTTTAGCGGTAATTTTAGATAATATTAAACTTGGGCCATCACCAAAAATAATTACTCAAAGATTAGAAGCAGTTGGCATTCGTTCTTTAAATAATGTTGTTGACGTTACCAATTATATTATGACTGAAATTGGCCATCCCGCCCATATTTTTGATTATGATCGAATTGTTTCTAAGACTCTTATTTTACGAAAGGCAAAAGCCAATGAAGAAATAATTTCCTTAGAAAATAAAAAATACCTCTTACCGGGCGGCGATATTATTATTGATGACGGAACAGGTAAAATTATTGATTTACCAGGAATTATTGGAACAGCCAATAGCATCGTTACCCCTCAAACTAAACGAGTGCTGCTATTTATTGAAACAGCTGACGCGGTACAAATAAGAAAAAGTTCCATGACTTTGGGTATTAGAACAGTGGCAGCTACTTATAATGAAAAAGGGGTTAATCCTGAATTGGCAAAAACTGCCCTTTTAAGAGGAATACAATTATTACAAGAAAATAGCCATGCTAAAATTGCCAGTCAACTAATTGATATTTATCCTAATCCTTATAAGTTAAAAACCATAACCATTACACTTCAATTAATTAAACAATATTTAGGAATACCACTTCAATTAATTAAAGTAATTAATATTCTTCAATCGCTAGATTTTGGCATTATAAATATAAATAAACAAAAATCAATTATAAAAGTTAGTGTTCCTTCCTGGAGAGCAAAAGATATTACTATTCCTCAAGATTTAATTGAAGAAATCGCTAGAATCTATGGCTATCATAATCTACCTAGCATTCTACCATCAGGAGAATTACCTCAAAGGTCAACTAATCAAACTTATCAATTAGAATCGTTAACTAAAAATTCTTTAGCTGATTGGGGTTATACTGAAGTTTATACTTATTCGATGCAAAGCGAAATACAACTTAAAAAAAGTTTATTAAATCCTGATGACCATTTAAAAATTAGTAACCCATTGACTGAAGACTGGCAATATATGCAAAGATCTATTATTCCATCTTTAATGGAAGTTATCTCTAAAAATCAAAGTTACCAATCATCAATAAAAATTTTTGAGTTAGCCAAAGTTTACTTAAAAAAAATTAATTCTTTACCAGAAGAACGATTAACTTTAATTATTGGACAAACAGGTAAAAATCAATTTTTTTCTTTAAAAGGGATTATGGAATCGTTACTAGTAAAATTAGGTATTAATAATTACCATTTAGTAGCAACAATAAATAATAATCTTTTTCAAACCGGGAAAGCCGCTAATATAATTTGTAATAATAAGATTATTGGTATTATTGGTAAAATTAATAAACAGATTACGGCTAATTTTAATATAAAAAGCGCAGTAACAATTTTAGAGTTTGATTTTGATAAATTAAGTGCTATCAGTAGTACTATAAAAAATTATTCGCCAATTTCTAGTTTCCCACCAATAATTGAAGATTTAAGTTTTATAATGAAACCAAAAACATATTATGATGATTTAATTCAATTAATTAAATCATCTTCTTCCATTGTTAAAAATATTGAATTAATTGATTCTTATCAAAACACATTAACCTTAAGAATTACTTATCAACATCAAAATAAAAATCTTTCCAGTAAAGAAGTAACAGCAATTAGAGAGAAAATTATTAAGGAGGTCGAGCTTAAAAACTGGGCGACGGTGAAAGAGAAGGCGATGGCAAACTAATAGGAGAAGGCGATGGCGATAGTATCGGTGAAGGAGATGGTGAAGGACTAGCATTAGGATCTACATTAATACCTACTTTTATTTCTGTTTCTCCTTCATGATTATTTTTATCTTTAGCTTTTACTTTTAAAAAATGGACTCCGTTGACTAAGACCAATTTAGTTCTATAAGGTTTTTCCGTAACCGTGGCTTTAAGATCATTATCAGCGTAAAAATCTACCTTTTCAATGCCGCTATTGCTAACTACTTCTGCTTCGATTTCAATTTCATTGCTGGTGATTTTCTCACCACTAGAATGATTTTTAATTCTTACCACTACTTCATCACTAACTTGGCAATAATCTTTGGGATAATGATAACGATTATCGCTTTGCTGACTAATCCAGGCATCAATACCTTCCTGCCAACGATTTTTATCAGATGAAGTAGGATCATTTTCTTTTAAAAGAATAAATTCTTTTTCATCATATTCGCCTTTGGCAACTAAAGTATCTGGTGCTAACTTGCCATTATCTGACTTGCAAACTTTTAATTTAGAATGGATTGGGTCAGTGGTAGCTGGCTCTGTTCCTTTAATAAAAAATTCTTTTTTAGAAGGATAACCATCATGGCTGGCATAACCAGAAATTTGATCAACTTCTATTGAAGTAATATTTTCCGGTAAAGGAAATTCTCTAATCGGTGCTTTTCTCAGTGTTTCTAAAATTACCCTTCGCCAAATTGGTGAAGCGCCAGAAGTACCCGAAGCCACCTGTTTCATTGAAGAATTATCATTATTACCCACCCAAACACCAACCATATATTTTGGGTCCCAACCAATTGTCCAGTTATCTTTCATGTCATCAGTTGTTCCAGTTTTAACGGCAACCCGGCGCGTCGTGATATTAAGTAAGCTATTAACGCCAAAAGTAATTAATCGAGCATTATTATCCGATAAAATATCATTAATAAGATAAGCTTCTTCCGGATTTAAAACCCGTTTGCCTTTAATAAATTTATATTCTTCAAGCACTTTCCCTTTTTGATCTTCCACTTTTAAAATTGCTACCGGAGTAGTTTTTAATCCGCCATTGCTAAAAGAAGCATAAGCAGAAACTAAATCAATCAATCTTATTTCACCACCGCCAAGAGTCACTGATAATCCTAAACGATTAATATTTTCTTGAGTTGGCTCAAGCGTTCTTAAACCTAAATCAAAAGCTGTCTGCAACATATCTTTAACACCTATTAAAGCTAAAAGTTTAACCGAAGGAATATTTAAACTACTACCCAAAGCATAGCGTAATTGCACTGGTCCACGAGTCTTATTATCATAGTTTTTTGGGACATAATCAGGATGGCTGGCACCACCAGGAAAATGAGTCAACGTATCTACTGACATTGTTGACGCAGTATAACCTTCTTTAAAAGCAGTCACATAGGTAATCGGCTTAATGGCTGAACCGGGCTGACGCAAAGATAAACAAACATTAACTTGACCATCATAATCAGGATCAAAATAATCTTTTGAACCAACCATAGCTAAGATTTCACCCGTTTGGGTATCCATCACCATACCTGCGCCGTTGGTAATATGAACATTTTCGACTTTCTTTATTTCCTCAGCCACGATATCTTGGGCTTTTTTTTGTAACTCCCAGTCTAAAGTGGTATAAATTTTTAACCCACCTTGTTCCACTAAACGCTCTCCATATTTTTCTTCTAATAATTTTTTTACATACATAACAAAATGAGGGGCTTTAAATTTGCCTCCTGGTGAAGTAAACTTAATATTTCTCAGTTCTTCAAGAGCTTTTTTTTCTTGGTCTGAACTTATATAACTGTCTTCACGCATCCGACGAAGGACATCTTCAGTTCGACCAATATAGGCTTTAGAATTATCGCTAAAGGGAGAATAGTAAGAAGGTCTTTGTGGTAAACCTGCTAAGATAGCTGATTCTACTAAATTAAGCTCAGAGGCCTTTTTTTCAAAATAAGTTTCTGCCGCCACTTCTACTCCCCAAGCTGTTCCACCATAAGGCGCCTCATTTAAATACATTTGTAATATTTCATCTTTAGAATATTTTTTCTCTATTTGAATCGCTAGAGCGAATTCTTTTATCTTACGTGCTATTGACCGTTCTGAAGTTAAAAGGACATTTTTAACTAACTGTTGAGTAAGCGTTGAACCACCTTGAAGACGATGATAAAACAAAATATTAAAAACTGCTCTTAACCAACCTTTAGGATCAAAACCTTGGTGTTTATAAAAATTTTTATCTTCAATAGCAATGGTTGCTTGCCTTAAATAAAGCGGAATTTGATCTAGATTTATTGGTGTGCGCTGTTGATCAGCAAAAACATCATAAAGCAAAACATTGTTGCGATCATAAATTTTAGTGGAAAAACCTTCTTTACGGACAATTTTATCGGGCCGGGGCAAATCTTTAGCATACCAGGCAAAAAGAATGGTAGTAAATAAAAAAAGAAAAATTATGCCAAAAAAACTGACAATGGCTAAATATTTAATCAGTTGAGCTTTGGTTAATTTACTAAACGGAGTTCTGTTTTTTAATTTAATCAATTTTGTTCTCCATATTCTTTGCCAAGACATAAAATTATTTTACACTAAAAGCTTGACAAAGAAAAATGGTTATGATAAAAATAACCATCATGGAGAAATTTATATCCTCTCAATCATTTTATTTTTATTTTTGGTTTTACGGCAAGACCGTAGGGAGGATAGTGGAGAAAATTAAAAATTAAAAATTAAAAATTAAAAATTTTCAAAACCCTCCCAAGCGGAGGGTTTTTTAATGCTTAAAAAAGGATAGTAACTATGATTAATCCTGAATTAAATCAACAAATTATTATTGCAGGTCCATGTGCTGCAGAATCGCGGAGCCAGGTGATGGGATGTGCCAGAGAACTTAAAGAAATGCAAATAGATGGAATCAGGACCAGTTTATGGAAACCTAGAACCAGTCCTGGTTTTGAAGGGGTTGGTGTTGTTGGTATTCCCTGGTTAGTGGAGGTAATGGAAATGGGGCTAATTGCAGCCACAGAAGTTTTATTACCAAAACATGTGACAGCTATTGTTGAGATAGTCAATAAAACCAATGTAGAAGCTCAATTACTTTTATGGTTAGGTTCAAGGAATCAAAACCATTTTATCCAAAGGCAAATTGCCAAAAGATTGTTGCATGAGGGACCTAATAATGCGTTGCTTATGATAAAAAATCAACCCTGGGAAGAGGAAAAACACTGGTTAGGCATATTAGATCATGTGTTGCAAACAGGATTTCCAGAAAAAAGAATTCTGCTTTGTCATCGCGGTTTTGCTCCTGGCGATAAAAATAATCCACATAATTTAAGAAATCTACCTAATTTTGACATGGCAATGAAAGTTAGAGAAAAAACACAACGACCAATGATTCTTGATCCATCCCATATTGGTGGTTCAGTAGAAAATGTTCTACAGGTCATTCAAGATTCGTTAGCTTTTTCGTTTGATGGTTTGATGATTGAAGTTCATCCTGATCCAACTATGGCAGCAACAGACGCCAAGCAACAGTTAAACGTCAATCAATTAAAAGAAGTTCTTAAGTTAATAAAAAGAAAGGAAGTTGTATGACAACAATTAGAATTAGTTATCAAGGCGTACCAGGAGCTTATAGTGACATTGCAGCTAAAAGATTTTTTGAGAATAAGATAGAAACTTATCCTTGCCATACTTTTGAAGAATTGTTTGATCAAGTTAAAAGTCAAAATTGCCATTATGGTATGGTACCAATTGAAAATTCTATTGCCGGTAGCATCCATCAAAATTATGATCTTTTAGCTAAATATAACAGTCTTATTGTTGGTGAGATTTATCTTAAAATTTCACATAATTTATTGGTGGTACCGATGAAAAAAATAGATAAAACTAAACGGATAAAAATGATTAATGAAGCTTATTCTCATCCGCAAGCGCTTTGGCAATGTCAGGGATTTTTTAAAAGACATCCTTGGATTAAGACGGTTCCTGCTGAAGATACTGCAGGTAGTGCTGAAAATTTATCTAAATGGAGAAAGAAACATATAGCAGCAATTGCTAGCAAGGAAGCCGCAAAAATTTATAGTTTAGAAGTATTAAAAATCGGTATTGAAACTAATAAAAATAATTTTACGCGCTTTATGGTTATAGGAAAAAAACAAAAAGTTGTTAAGGCAAATAAAGTATCTTTGATTTTTTCAGTAATTCATAAACCAGGATCACTTTATCAAAGTTTAAAACCATTCAGTCAAAGAAAAATTAATTTAACCAAAATTGAATCAAGGCCGATTTTAGGTAAACCTTGGGAATATCTATTTTATTTAGATTTTGAAATAAATTCTTTGAAAGAATGTTTAATGGCGATTAAGGAACTAAAAGAAAATTGCTTATATTTTAAAATATTGGGTTTTTATAAAAGAGGTAAAGTTATTTATTCATAAGGTAAATATGACAAAAAACAAACTTGAATTATTAAGAAAAAAAATTAATAAAGTTGATCATCAACTTTTAATTATTATGGCTAAAAGAATGAAGATTGTTAACCAAATTAAAAAATTAAAAAAGAAAGAAAGAATGGCTATTGAAAATAAACAAAGAGAGAAACAAGTTTTAATAAGATTAAAAAAACTGGCTAAAAAATTAAATTTATCAGTAGTTTTTGTGGACAAGTTATTTAAAATAATTATTGAAGAATCAAAACGGGTACAAAAATGAAAAAAATAAAAATAACTATTATTGGTTTAGGCTTAATCGGTGGTTCACTTGGTCTTTTATTAAAAAAGAAAACCAAGAGCTTTGTAGTTGGTTTTAGTCGGCACAGAAAAACATTGAGAGAGGCAATAGAATTTGGTGCAATTGACCAACAAGCAAAATCTTTGGAAGAGTCAGTGAGAGAGGCCGATATTATTTTTATTGCCACTCCTATATCAACAATTCCGAATGTTTTTAAACAAATAGCAGGATTAGTGAAACCACACACGATAATAACCGATATAGGAAGTGTTAAAACAAATATTGTTGAACAAGCTTTAAAAATTTTACCTCAAAATGTTAGTTTTATTGGTGGTCATCCAATGGCTGGGAAAGAAAAAAGTGGTATTGATAATGCTAATATAAATTTATTAAAGAATTGCACTTGGATATTAACGCCAACTAAAAATACAAATAAACAAAGTTTACAAAAATTGATTAGTTTGATTAATCAAATTGGTTGTAAACCAGTAATTTTAAATACAGAGTTTCATGATAAGGCTGTCGCTGGTATTAGCCATCTTCCAGCAATTTTATCCAGTATATTGTGTGCAATTTGTGGCGAAGAAAAAGATTGGATAGAGACACAAAAATTGGCTGCGGAAGGATTTAGAGACACTTCTAGAATAGCGGCTAATCCTCCATTACTACATACAGATTTTTGTTTAAGTAATCAAAACAATATTAATAAGTTGATTAATAACACAATAAAAGAGTTAAAGAATTTCCAGTGTCATATTAACAAAAAGGATAAACAGCAATTATTACTGTTTTTTCAAAAAGCACAAAGAATTAGAAATGAATGGTTTGTTAATAGTCGTTTTTACCCATCAAAAACGAGGAGAAAATGAATAATATTTTATACGAGATTTTTGAACAAGTTAAAAATAAAAAAGCTCGAGGGGATTCGATTATTGAGCTTAACATTGGTGAACCTGATCAGATGCCACCATCTAAATTTTTAAGAATGGCGGGTCAGTTTGTTAAACAGGGAAATATTAAATATGGTTCTGCTGTAGGAGAGATTGATCTAAAGCAGACTATTGCTGAAAGACATGCGGTGGAAATTGGGAATGTAATCATAGGACCAGGTTCGAAATTTTTGATTTTTGCTTGTTTAAAAACACTGTTAACAAGAAAAGATGATGAAGTAATTGTCCCTGTTCCTTCTTGGGGTACTTATACTGCTATGATCAATAATATTGGCTTTGGGAAAATAAGATATCTAGTAAACAGCTTAAAGGAAAATTGGCAAATTGATCTTAATAAATTACATAGCTTGATTAATAAAAAAACAAAAGTATTAATTATTTGCGACCCTAGTAATCCAACTAGCACTAAGCTCAAAAAAGAAATTAAGCATGAGATTATAAGAATTGCTGATAAAAACAAAGTGAAAATTATCCTTGATAATGCTTACGAGGGATTAATTTTTGCCAAACATAAACAAGAAAAATTTAAAAAAATTGATAATTTTATCCAAATTTTTAGTTTCTCAAAAACCTTTGCTATGACTGGCTTTCGTTTAGGCTACGCAATCGCCGATCAAAAAATTATCAACGAAATTGCTAAATTTAATCAAATTACTATTACTTGTGTGCCGCCATTTATTCAACAGGCAGGATTAATTGCTTTGAGTCAAGAAAGTAATTTTACTAAAAATTTAGTTAGAATTTATCAACAAAGAGCAATATTAGCAGAAAAGGTTCTTAAACAGGCGGGAATAGAATTTATAAAACCAGCGGCAGGGTTATATATTTTTGCCAAAATAAGCGGCATAAATGCAGAGCAATTTTGTTTAAAACTTTTAAACAAAGGCGTAGCTATTGTTCCAGGAACTGCTTTTGGTCCGTTTCCAGAATTTATCAGGATTTCTTTAACTGCACCAGAAGAAAAACTTATTAGAGGACTTAATATTATGGTTAATGAATATAAAAGGGGAACTATATGACTAAAGAAATAGATTTGCAGAGATTAAACCTAGAAGTTCCTAGACCACCTTTGGCTTGTGATATTGTTATTGGTAAAAATATTTTAACCAATTTAGCTCAGGTTGTTGATTTAACTGGATACACCCAATTCGTAGTTGTGACAGAACCTGGGATTCATAATTTATATGGTCAACAATTGACAAGGGGTTTAGTCCTAACTAATAAACCTATACAGTTTATAGAAACTGATGGTGGTGAAAGTAATAAAACTGAGACAGAAGCAGATAGGATATTAACTAAGATTTTAAACATTCAACCAGCTATTGATCGTAGAACCGCTATATTAGCTTTGGGCGGTGGAGTTGTTGGTGATATGACTGGTTATATTGCAGGAAGATGTTTAAGAGGCATTGATTATTTACAAATTCCAACCACCTTACTAGCTATGGTAGATTCTTCACTTGGCGGTAAAACTGCGGTCGATCATGAAGGAATTACCAACATGATCGGACTTTTTCATTTACCTAGAGCCACGATTATGGATGTGGAAACTTTAACTACTTTGCCTAACCGTGAGTGGCAATCTGGTTTAGCAGAGCTTGTTAAACACGGTTTTCTTGATCTTGATTTGTGGAAATTATTATCACGGTTAGATAATCAGACTCTTAGAACTAATCAAGATCAATTAATAGAAGTACTCAGATTATCAAGTCAATTTAAAATGAGTATAGTAAGTCAAGATTTTGAAGAAAAAACCGGTGTACGAAAGGTATTAAATTTTGGCCATACGATTGGCAGGGCATTAGAAGCAGCTACAAATTTATCTCGTTTTACTCATGGCGAAGCGGTCTCTATCGGCATGACCGCTATTCTCTTAATTAGCCATAAACAGGGATTACTAACCAAGAAAAGCTTAGAAGAAATGTTAACCATCCTTAAAAGTTTTGATTTGCCAATGCAAGCTTTCGGAGTAGATAAAAGCCTTTTATGGCAGGCAATGAGACGGGATAAAAAAGCAGGTGGCGGAATCCCTAGATTTGTGTTGCTGGAAGGGATTGGTCAGCCAAAAATCGACTGCCAAGTTGAAGAAAAGCTAATTAATGAAGTGTTAGGAGAAATTTTTCCATGAAAATTTTAGTTTTAAATGGACCAAACCTTAATATGTTGGGAAAAAGGGATCATAAACATTATGGCAGATTAACTTTAAAAAAAATTAATCATTTACTTGAGATTAAAGCCAAAAAACTAGGAGTTAAATTATTATTTTTTCAGTCAAACCATGAAGGAGATTTAGTTGATTTTATACAGAAGCAGACTGGTAAATGCCAGGGTATACTGATTAATCCTGGCGCCTTAACCCATTACGGTTATGCTCTAAGAGATGCTTTAAGCGACACTAAATTACCGGTAGTTGAAATTCATTTATCTAAGATTGACCAAAGAGAAAAATTTAGAAAGATTGATGTTTTAGATGGAATTGTGATTAAAAAAATTTCTGGTCTTAAAGAAAAAAGTTATTTATTGGGATTAAAAATATTAGTTGATTATCTAAAAAAACAATGATTTTCGAAATTTTACCGTTAAAAAAACAGATTAGGGCCACCGTTTCTATACCTGGTTCAAAAAGCTACACCAATAGAGCTTTAGTGGTGGCTAGTCTTGCCAATGGTAAAAGTATTATTAAAAATGCCTCATTTAGTAATGATAGTAAGGCTTTAATTAAAGCCTTAAAAAAAATAGGAATTAAGATTAAGGTTAATAAAACTAAAATAATTATTTATGGTAAAGGAGGAAAATTTAAACCATATAAAGGCAATATTGATGTTGGTGCCGCCGGCACAACCATGCGCTTTTTAACTGCTCTTTTTGCCTGTATCGAAGGTTCAGAAATTATTTTAAGAGGTACAGAAAGAATGCACCAAAGACCTATAAAAGAGTTAGTAGAAGCTTTAAAATCTATCGGAGCTAAAATTAAATATTTAAACCGGAAAGGTTATCCTCCCTTAGAAATTAAAGGAACCAACAAGATTATCACTAATCAAGTAATAATGGACGGGACAGTTAGTAGTCAATATTTTAGTGCTCTAATGCTTATCGCGCCTCTTTTATCCCAAGGCCTTACTATTAACGTTAAAAATAACCAGATATCTAAATCTTATATTGATATGACAATTGCCAGTATGAAAGATTTTCAGGTTTTGGTAGAAAATAAAAACTATAAACAATATTTTATTAAAAGAGGGCAGAGATATAAACCAAGAAGTTATCAAGTTGAAGGTGACGCCTCGGGCGCTTCTTATTTCTGGGGAATTGCCGCTGTAACTAATTCAAAAATTAAAGTTAAAAATATTAACCCTAATTCCAGCCAAGGCGATGTTAAATTTCCTGATTTGCTTGAAAAAATGGGTTGTAAAATTACAAAAAATATTGAGGAAGATTTGATTGAAGTAGAAGGAAGAAAGAAACTTAAAAGCATTAATGTTAATATGGAAGAAATGCCCGATACGGCTCAAACACTAGCGGTGATAGCTGCTTTTTGTCAAGGAAAAACTAAAATCACCGGTCTTTCAACTTTAAAGGTTAAAGAAACTGACCGATTAACTGCCTTAAATAAGGAACTTACCAAAATGGGCATTAAAAGTAAAGTTGGTCTGGATTACATTATTGTTGAGGGAGGAAATCCTAAAGGAACAGCTATTGAAACTTATGGGGATCATCGTATGGCAATGGCTTTTGCTCTTGCCGGAGCAAAAATTCTCGGTATAAAAATTTTAAAACCCGAAGTTGTTAATAAATCATTCCCTGAATTCTGGCAAAAACTAAAAAGTCTAGGAGTAAAAATAAGATGAAAAATATTATTCTCATTGGTTTTATGGGTTCTGGCAAAACTACTATTCCCCAAATACTAAATCAAAAAACGCAATTTAAGGTTATAGAAATGGATGATCTTATTTTAAAAGCTAGCAAAAGAAAAAATATTAATGAAATTTTTGCTAAAGATGGTGAGTTAAAATTTAGAGAATTAGAAATTGCTGTTGCGAAAAAACTGGCTTTAAAAGAAAAATTAATTATTTCTACTGGTGGTGGTGTAGTTATGAACAAAATTATCTTAGATTACTTAAAACAAAAAGGGGTGGTTTTTTTTCTACAAACTAATTTTATTACTATTAAAAAAAGATTAAAAAATGATCAAGTCCGACCTTTATTTAAAAATAAAAAAATGGTTTTTGCTCTCTACCAATTTCGCCAACCTCTTTATCAAAAATATGCTGACTTTATCATCAATACTGACAACAAAAAACCAAATCAAATAGCTAAGGAAATATTAAAAAATGAACATTTCCGGAAAAACTAAAATTTGTGTAATTATTGGTGATCCTATTGAACATACGCTATCGCCTAAAATGCATAATACCGCTTATAAGGCTTTAGGCATTGACGATCAATTTGTCTATGTCGCTACAAAAGCAAAAGTAGAAGATGTTAAATATGTAGTTAGGGCAGTTAGAGTAATGGGAATTAGGGGTTTAACCTGTACTATGCCTCATAAAATTGAAGTGATGAAATATTTAGATTATATTGATCCGATAGCTTTAAAAATTGGAGCGGTAAATACAGTTGTGAATGATCAAGGCATTCTTAAGGGGTATAATACTGATTGGTTGGGAGCAATTATTCCTCTTGAGCAACGAATAAATCTTAAAGGAAAAAAAGTTGCTTTAATTGGCGCTGGCGGCGCTGCCAGAGCAATTGCTTTTGGAGTAGTAGAAAAAGGCGCTATTTTAAAAATTTATAATCGCACTTTTTTAAAAGCGCAAAAACTAGCCAAAGAATTAAAAGTTAAAGCGGGAAATTTAACAGAAATTAGCGAAATAAATAAAACAGATATTGTTATTAATGCAACATCTTTAGGAATGGCGCCAGATGAAAATAAAATTCCTGTGCCTATGGAATTTATTTTAAAAAATCAGGTTATAATGGATGCAGTTTATATTCCTTATAAAACTAGATTTTTAAAAAAGGCGCAAAAAAAGGGTGCGCAAATTATTCCAGGAATAGAAATGCTTTTGTATCAAGGAACTGCGCAATTTGAGTATTATACTAATCATAAAGCACCAGAAAAAATTATGAAGCAAACCTTATTAGATCATTTTAAGATTAAATATAGTTAGGATGTCATTCTGGAACGATCCCGATTTAATCGGGAGAGTGATAGAATCTCAGGGGATCCTTCGCTAACGCTCGAGGATGACAATTAATATGTCTGGCAATACTTTTGGTCATTTATTTAAAGTTACTACTTTTGGCGAGTCCCATGGTGGTGGTTTGGGTTGTGTTATTGATGGCTGTCCAGCAGGAATAAAACTTTCTGAAAAAGACATCCAGCCAGAATTAGACAGAAGAAAACCTGGTCAAAGTAAAATCACAAGCCAAAGATTAGAAGAAGATAAAGTAGAAATTTTATCAGGTGTTTTTGAAGGTAAAACTCTAGGCACACCAATTGCGATGCTAGTAAGGAATAAAGATGCTAGTCCAAAGGACTATGAATATCTTAAAGATAAATTTAGGCCTTCTCATGCTGATTTTACTTGGGAACAAAAATATGGTTTAAGAAATTGGCAGGGCGGTGGAAGAGCCAGTGCCAGAGAAACAGTCTCCAGGGTAATAGCCGGAGCAGTAGCTAAAAAAATCTTAAAAGAAAAATTAGGCATAATAATTTTAGCTTTTGTTTCTCAAGTAAAACATATTATTACTAATATTGACCCTAATAAAGTCACTTTAAATGAAGTGGAAGAAAATATTGTCCGTTGCCCTGATAAAGCTGCTGCTTTAAAAATGATTAAACTTATTGAAAAAATTAAAAAGGAAGGTAATTCTGTTGGTGGTATTATTACTTGTATCGCTAAGAATATACCACCCGGCCTAGGAGAACCGGTTTTTGATAAATTAAGTGCTCAACTTGCTTATGCTTGTTTATCAATCCCGGCTGCTAAAGGCTTTGAAATTGGCTCTGGGTTTAATTGTGTTACCATGACCGGCAGACAGCATAACGATCCTTTTTATAAAAAACTAGATGGCACGATCGGAACTAAAACTAACAACTCTGGTGGTATTCAAGGTGGCATTTCCAATGGAGAAAATATTATTTTAAAAGTGGCTTTTAAACCAACAGCTACAATTATGAAAACTCAAGAAAGTGTTAATGATAGGGGAGAACTAATAAAATTGGAAAATATTAAGGGCAGACATGATCCTTGTATACTCCCCAGAGCCGTACCAATAGTTGAAGCCATGACTGCCTTAGTATTAATTGATAACTATTTATTAAGTAGAACTAATAAATTACAAAATATATAAATTCTAATAAATACCACGCTCGTCTTGATCCGCCCAGGGCGGACGAGCCACGCTCGGAAATGCACTAAAAACAGCTAGTGGCTTGATTAATAAGTTGAATAGACAAACCTAAATTTTTTGTCTAAAATGACAATAGTTGTCATCCTGAGTGTTAGCGAAGGATCTAGTGAACAAAGTGAACGTAATCTTTACGCTTTACTAGATTCCTCGCTCGCTTAAGCTCACTCGGAATGACAGTAAGGAATCTATGGATAAAATTGATGAATTATTAATAAGAAGAGTGGATAAAATTTATCCTTATAAAGAAGCCTTAGAAAAAGTTTTGCGCTCTGGGAAAAAATTAAGATTATATCAGGGTTTTGATCCTTCAACACCTAACTTGCATATTGGTCATCTAGTCGGCTTATTAACTTTAAAGGAATTTCAGCAACTTGGTCATGAAGTAATTTTTTTAATCGGTGATTTTACTGGCATGATCGGCGACCCGAGCGGTAAACTGCAAGCTCGAAAAGCCTTAACTAAAAAGCAAGTTCTAGTTAATGCTAAAACTTATCGAGACCAAGCAAGTCTGATTTTGAATTTCAAGGATAACAACGCCGTGAAGCTAAAATTTAATTCTGAGTGGAATAGTAAACTAGGCTTTGCTGATGTTTTAAAACTGGCTGGTCATTTTACCGTTCAGCAATTAATTGAACGTGATATGTTTCAAAAACGACTAAAAAATAATGAAGAAATTTTTTTAAATGAATTTTTATATCCTTTAATGCAAGGATATGATAGTGTGGCAATGAACGTTGATATGGAAATTGGCGGCACTGATCAAATGTTTAATATGATGGCAGGAAGAAAATTAGTTGGTGAACTACTAAATAAAGAAAAGTTTGTACTAACAACTAAATTATTAGTTGATTCGCAAGGCAAAAAGATTGGTAAAACCGAAGGCAATGCCATTAATATTGCTAATCCACCGGAGGTTTTATTTGGCCAAATCATGAGTTTGTCGGATGATTGTATTTTGCCTTGTTTTGAACTTGCTACTCAAATTTCATTAGATAAAGTAGAAGAAATTAAAAAAAGCTTAAAAACTAGTGATAATCCTATGAAATGGAAAAAAGAATTAGCCTTTGAATTAGTCCATATGCTGCAAGGAAAAACAGCAGCTGAAAAAGGCAAACAAAATTTTGAAAAAGTTCACCAAGCAAATAAATATCCTAAACCCAGGTTGATATTATCTCAATCGGCTTTTAATTCAAATCCAACAATATCACAATTAATGGTAACTGCAGGAGTTGCATCATCTAATTCTGAAGCTAAAAGATTAATTACTTCTGGATCTGTTGAAGTGAACAATAAAGTTATTACTAAAAATGAACCAGCTATTTATGATTATTATAAGGGTAAAGTTTTTAAAGTCGGTAAAAATAGATTTTTTGGAATAAAAAAATGAAACGAAAACAAAAAATTAAATTAATTTGGACAATTATTGTCGCAATTTCTTCTTTAGCTCTACTAGCCACATCTTTTCTTCCGGCATTAACATTTTTTAAATAATTAGCGTTGACGTAGATTATAATCTGCGATTACAATAGCTTAATGGCAATGCTTTCTCTTTCCACTCCTACTAAAGAACTTTATATGGTGGGGCCGACTTATGCCAAAAGGCTAAATAAATTAAATATTGAAACAGCTGAAGATTTATTGCACCATTATCCTTTTCGTTACGATGATTTTAGCCTCATTTCTACAATTAACCAACTCCAACTTGGAAAAGTGGTAACTATTCAGGGGGAAATTATTTCCTGTCAGAATATTTATACTAAATACGGAAAAAAGCTCCAAAAAGCAGTTGTGGCTGATCAAACTGGTCAAATTGAGGCTATTTGGTTTAACCAGCCATTTTTAACAAGAACTTTAAAAGAAGGATTACCAATATCTTTAGCCGGAAAAGTCGATTGGTTTGACCGAAAACCAGCCTTAATTAGTCCTGAATATGAACTTATAAGAACTCGTTATCCTGTCATTCCGAGCGGAGCGAGGAATCTAATGAAGCGTATTTACGGCGCTGCGCGCCTAGATCCTTCGTCCCGAAGCGTCGGGACTCAGGATGACAGTGGTTGGAATACCATTCATACTGGGAGATTAGTGCCTGTCTATCCAGAAACTTATGGAGTAAGTTCTAAATGGCTAAGGTCAAGAATTGCACCTTTAATAGAAAAATTAATCCCTAAAACACCTGATTGGTTGCCTCAAGAAATTAAAGAAGAAAATAATTTAATTGATCTAAGACTTGCTCTCAAAGAAATTCATTTTCCTAATAGTCAAAGCGAAATTAGTGAAGCAAAAAGTCGTTTGTCGTTTGATGAATTGTTTTTAATTCAACTGGAAGCGTTAAAACGGAAACAAAATTGGCAAAAAAATAAACTGACTCATGCTTTCTTTGTTAATCAAGGAAAAGTCTTAGAACTGATTAATAGTTTACCTTTTAGCTTAACTAACAGTCAAAATAAAGCCTTAAAACAAATTTTAGATGACTTAAAACTTAAAAAGCCGATGAATCGATTATTGGAAGGCGATGTTGGTTCAGGAAAAACAGTGGTCGCCGCTATTTCAATGTATGTCGCTTATCTTAATGGTCTAAAATCAGCTTTAATGGCGCCAACCGAGATCTTGGCCCAACAACACTACCAAACCATTAAAACTCTCCTTGAACCCTTTGGTTTAAAGGTAAATTTAATCACTGGTTCTCATAAATCCCTAAATACTAAATACCAAATACTAAATACTAATATTATAATTGGCACTCATGCTTTAATTTATGACAAAGTTAAATTAGATAATCTCGGCTTGGTGATTATTGATGAACAACATCGTTTTGGGGTAGAACAAAGGGCTAAATTAATTAATAAAGGGAAATCGCCTCATATTTTAACAATGACTGCCACTCCCATCCCCAGAACAATTGCCTTAACTTTATATGGCGATTTGGATTTATCAGTATTAGATGAAATGCCGCCGGCTAGAAAAGAAATTAAAACCTGGGTGGTACCATTAGAAAAAAGGTTATCAGCCTATCATTGGATTAGTAAACAGATAAAAAAAGAACGGTGCCAAATATTTATTGTTTGCCCATTAATTGAGCAGTCGGATAAAGAATCAATGAAGGATATTCGGGCGGCCACAGTCGAATTTGAACGCCTTTCTAAAAAAATTTTCCCTGATTTTAAATTGGGTTTACTTCACGGACAGATGAAAACTAAAGACAAAGATAAAATAATTAATGATTTCAGAGATGAAAAATTAGATATTTTAGTATCAACACCGGTAATAGAAGTGGGGATTGATATTCCTAACGCCACCATTATGATGATTGAGGGAGCAGATCGTTTTGGTTTAGCCCAATTGCATCAATTAAGAGGCAGGGTAGGCCGGTCTAATAAGCAATCCTATTGTCTTCTGTTTACTTCAACCAAGGATAAAGAAAATCGCAAACGATTAGCGGCGATGCAAAAATATATTTCTGGCTTTAAATTAGCGGAAATTGATCTTCAACTTAGAGGAGCAGGAGAGATTTATGGTACTCAGCAGCATGGTTTTGCTAATTTAAAAATTGCTTCTTTTACTGACAACGTTTTAATGGAAAAAACCAGCATTGCTGCCAAAAAAATTATTCCTCAACTTAACCAATTTCCTCTCTTGCAAGAAAAGTTAAAAACTTATACAATTAAACTAATCGAACCAAACTAGATTAAAAATTCAAAGCACGAAGCACGAAATAACAATAATTGTTGATATTTAATTGTAAATTTCGATATTCGGATTTTGAAATTTATCATAAATGGCCGCAGTACCAAAAAGACGTATCTCTAGCAATAGAAGAGGAAAAAGACGAGCAGCAATTAAATTAAAACTGCCTAATTTAGGTAGGTGTCCCAAGTGTGGAGCTAAAAAACTTCCTCATATTAGCTGTTCTAATTGTCGAAAAAATTAACGATGAAAACACTTCTTGATCCCCGGCATAAAAAAAGGGAAAAAATTGTTAAAAGCCTTTATGAATTTGGTTTTGGTAAAGCCAAATTAATTTCTCCCGAGATTAAGGCAATTATGGATAATCATAAATCGATTGATAAGCTTATTAGCCAATACGCTCCGGAATGGCCAGTAGAAAATGTAAACCGTATTGATTTGGCTATTTTACGCTTAGCCATTTTTGAATTAACTATAGAAAAAAAGAATCCTGTTAAAGTTGTTATTGACGAGGCAGTTGAGCTGGCTAAACAATATGGCGCCCAAAATTCTGCTAAATTTATTAATGGAGTTTTAGGCAGTATCCTAGAAAAAATCAATGCCACTTGAAAAAACAATTATTAATATAATTTCAGAAACACTGGGAGTAGAAAAAGAGCAAATCTTTCCTCATTCTGATTTTTTTAATGATTTAAACGCTGATAAAGTAGAAATTGCTGACATTGTCTTTAAGGTCCAACAGGTTTGCCAAATAGAGCTAATGGAAAAAGATATTACCAAAATAAAAACTGTCGCTGATTTAATTAATCTTGCCGAGGTAAATTCCGATGAGCTTTAATCTTTCTTATAAATTTAAAAATAGCAGTCTATTGGATCAAGCCTTCACTCATCGGTCTTATCTTAATGAACATAAAGATCAGAAACTAGAGTCTAATGAAAGATTAGAATTTTTAGGTGATGCGATATTAGAGCTTATTGTTTCCTTATATCTATACCAAAAATATCCTTCCTTTTCTGAAGGTCAATTAACCAGTCTACGGGCAAAACTAGTGCAAACAAAAACATTAAGCCTGGTAGCAAAAAAATTAGGCATTAACCAGAAATTAAAGCTTTCTAGAGGAGAAAAAGAGTCAGAGGGCCATAATAATCCCTCAATTTCAGCTGATACTTTTGAAGCGTTGATTGGGGCTATTTATCAAGATGGAGGATTTTCAAAAGCTTACGATTTTGTTACTAATACGCTTCTTTTACCGGCAGAAAAATCTTTTACTGACAAACTACCTTATGATTATAAAAGCCACTTGCAGGAAATTGTTCAGGCTAAAGGTAAACCTTCACCAACTTATAAAGTAATTTGGTCCTCTGGACCAGATCATAATAAAATCTTTAATATTGCTATTTTTGTTGGGAATAAACAATTAGCCACCGGAGTAGGGAAGTCAAAACAGGAGGGAGAACAGGAGGCGGCCAAAAACGCGCTTGCAATCTTAAAGGTAAAAAGTTAAAATATGATCTTATGTTAAAAATAAAATTGGTCAGACGAGGAAAAAGAAACCAGCCCTTTTTTAGAATTGTTGTCGTCGAGGCTAAATCAAAACGTGACGGCAAATACCTAACTAAATTAGGTTTCTATAATCCATTAACCGAGGAAGCGTTTAAGGTTAGCCTTAATAAAAAAGCCTATTTAGAGTGGCTAGCCAAAGGCGCTCAACCAACAGAAACAGTAAAAAGGATTGTTGCTAAAATTAAATGAAAACCTTAGTTGAATATATTATTACCTCTATTGTTGATTATCCTGATAAAGTAAGTATCGAAGAAATAAAAGAGGAAAATGGTTTTACTAGACTAATTTTAACCGTTGCTCCCGAAGACATGGGCAGAGTCATTGGTAAACAGGGGAGAATTATTAATGCCATAAGAGATTTAGTTAAAGTAAAAGCAATTATTAAGAAAGAAAAAGTCCTTCTAACTCTTAAGGAAGACTAAAAAGATCTTCTTTTCCCACTACTGCTGTTGCTTGAATTTTAGGAAAAATACGATAGGAACTGATTTTTTTTAAAGTTTCTCGTTCTTCATCGGTAAGCATCGCCAACGGTTGATCAACAGCGCCAATAGTTTCTGGAGCAGACTGATAAAAAACTTTCACCGTTAGACTAGTTTGTAAATTTTTTTCTTCTCTTCCGCCTATGAATTTTAGATCCATTGTTTCAATTTTCATTAATGGCGGAGTTTTTTCTAAATCATTAATAAAAGAAGAAACATTAGCCAGTTTTCCCTCTATATTAAAAGATATATCTAAACTTTTCTGTTTGGAGGGATTGTTAACGGCTTTTTCTTCAATAGTACCTGGTTTTAATTCTATACCGCTAAAAATGACTTCTTTTTCAGCTGATAATTGTTCCAACACATTAATAAGTTCCATTACTGGTTTTTCTGATGGTAAAACCTCTTCTATTGATTTGACTCTTTTTTGCATTTCTACCTCATCAATTGATGATAATTTTTCTGCCTTATCAATTAATTGTGCTAAGATCTTTTTATTTTTTTGATTCTCTTGTTGGCCAGTTATCACTTTAATTAATGTTGGTCTAACAATTAACAAAGTTAACATCGTCACCATTGCTATAACTGCTAAAGGAACAAAATGTTTATTACCCATTGTCTTGATCCTCAAATAATAAATAAATATTAAATGAATAGCCTTTCTCGTAATTAAAATTAACACCACCAATTTTAATTTTCTTAACCATCATCTCATTAACTTTCTTGCTTAATTCCAGGTTGGCTAAAAATTTTTTTAAATCTTTTAAACTTTGGCACTGAGCAGAAAAAGATACCCCTCCATCCTGATCAATAGCAAAACCACTAATGGTTATGCCTTCTGGCAAAAGATTAAAAACAGCATCGGTTATTTTCTGATTGGCCCGTTGACTAATTAATACTTGATCTAATGATTTTAGTTTATTTTTTAAATAAACTTCTTTTGTTTCTACACTTTGAAAACTTTGAATCGCTGTCTTTTGCTGATTAATTCTTTCTTTCAAGACATCATTTTCTTTTTGCAAAATAAAAAAGTAGGCAAAAACAGCCACCACACCTAACCCATATATAATAAGCAAGCTAAAGGAAATAATCTGAATAATAAAAAGCTGGGTGGCTTTTTGCTTTAAACCAGAAACTTTTTCTCTAAGAAAATTAATCTTTTCATTCATCGTTTTTTGCAACCAAACCAGCGGCAATGCACCACTTGGGAATGTCTTTAATTTTACTTAATCGTTCATCTTTAACAAATTTAAAGAATGGATCGGCCATGACTACTTCTAAATCTAAATTTTTAGTTAAAAAAGCTGATAGACCCGGCATTCCGGCTCCGCCGCCAGTAAGAACGATAAACTCAACTTTTTTTTCTAGCTGGTTTTGATTAAAAAAGGTAATTGCTTTCTTTATTTCTTCTAAAACTACACCAAAAATACTTAAAATTGCTTTTGCCACCTTGCCTTCCAAATGGGATTCATCCAACCCATAAGCTATCTTATATTGTTCTGCCTGCAATACCTCCATATTCAACGCTTCACCAACAACCCTAGTAAGTGTTTCACCACCAATATCGAGAGGCCGAATAAACTGAGGGTTTTGTTCTTTAACAATAAAAATATCAGTCGAACGATAGCCAAGGTCTAAAACTAAACCAGTTTTACTCTTATCTAAATTTAAACTTCTAATTATACTTAGGGTTTCTGTTTCTACGGCCACCGGCACTAAACCAGATTTCTCTACAATTTCTACCATTTTATCTAAACTTCTTTTTTTAGCGGCAACGAGTAAAACCTTAGTTTTTTCATTAAGTGTGCCTTTGGCCGGACTTTTTAAAATTATATATTCTAACTGCACTTCAGTTAAAGGAACCGGAATGTACTGTTCGGCTTCAAAATGGATGGCGGAAGCTAATTCTCTTTCAGAAAGAGAGGGTAATTCAATTACTTGGCTATAAACTTCTTTTTCTGATAATGATAAACTAACATTTTTCGTTGTTGTTTTGCAATCATTAGCTAATTTTTTGATGGCTTCGGCTAAAGCTAATTTATCTTTTTCAGCTTCTGAATTAATATCCGCAGGAGTTCTAATTTCGCCGATAGCACTTAAAATATATTCCTGGCCTTTTTTTTCAGCCTCAATTAATTTAATTGAATAAGATCCAATATCTAAACCAAAATAGGCAGGCATATATTAATTACTTAAATTACCTCCAGAAAATAAAACATAATCAAAAATTCCTGGTACCACGGCAATGGTACGATCAACAATAATTTTACCAACTTTATTATCAGCACTACTTGCCTCGGATGTTATACGATAAATTTGGTCACCTAAATTCTGATCACTAACAACTCTCAAACTGGCCTTGCGATAAAAAGTCCTCATTCTTATTAATTGATCAGCCGGTGTTCCTGTAGGATTAACATTAAAAGAGGCCTTACTTAAATAACCATCACTACCGGCACTGCTGTTTTGAAAATCATTACTGAACGTACAACCACTGGCATCATAAACATATCTGGTAAACGAATTATCTGATTTATAAACAATTATTTCCATGGCTGCTGGCCCATTATTAGTACAGCCCCCCTGATTTTCTTCACTATCATCTGTTTTTGTCCAATAAATATCTAAATTATGTACGCCAGCGCCGACATTCGGCATTGTAAGATCAACCGTAAACGGTTCACCTTTATCAACAGTAATATCATACACGCTAGCTACTGTAACTTGAGCTTGTAAATCACCCTCTACCGGAACTGACTGGGTTTGGCCGGCATAAAGACTAACATTGTGTAATACTTCTTCAATCCCAGCTTCAGCAGCAGAAAAAACTCTTACCGCTTCTTTTTCATCTTGGGAAATTCTAATATCGGTAATTGATCGAGCCGCTAACGACAAACCAATCGTTAGGATCACAACCATAATCAGTAAAATTACTAAAGCAACTTGACCAGATTGATTGTGTTTTGACCTTTTATACATTTAAATCCTTAAACTTTTTATACTTTTAAGGAGTTACACACTAACCCCTCTTATTGTTCGAGCTTGTCGAGAACTATCTCTCGATAATACTCGAGACCTTCGGCTTCTCGGCTCCGCTTACGCTTCGCTCGAAGAATAAAGTGCGTAAATCCTGACTTTCTTATCCATTCCATCATAGCTAAATAACTCATCTAATGTCAATCAATAATTCCTTAAAGAAACCGTTGTTTTAAATTGTTGAGTTGCATAACCTAAAATATCAGTTGGGTTACCTATGGTAAGAGTAAAGTTAATGGTTACCACATTTGGCTTACTTAAGGTGTTACAACTAAAATTACATCCTGTTACATAATTAGAAATTAAATCAGCGCTATTAGAAGCAATCTTATTGGTAGTGGTATTACAAACAAAATTAGTTGTTTGATTATCGGGGTTGGTAATTGTTATTTGAGTTGTTGAACAACTTGCTCCTATCCCAATATTTTTAGCATTTCTAATCATCATACTCATTATTTGGATGGCATAATTGCCGCTTTGTTTAATGCTGGTAATACTTTCTGTTTTTCTTTTGCTTTTAATACTAATAAAAAATAAATTAGTCGCTGCCACCATCACTAATCCTAAAATCCCCACCGCCACTAATAATTCGATCATGGTGAATCCTCTATTACTTATTGTCCCCATTTTGTTAAAAAAGTAACTGCTTGGCTAGTATGAGTCCTGCCTGACTCTATCCAAGAAACAGTGGCAGTCACAGTTGATTTATCTCCACTATTATTAAAATTTACACAACGGATAAAAATACCCACATTTGGGGTGGCTGGACAAACACCCCAGGCTAGATTGATATTTAAACCTCTATTCCCAGAAAAATCAGTTGTAAAGTCATCCCAACTATTAGTATTATCTCTTTCTTTTCTGGCTACTTCCAATGCTTCCCGCGTATATTGTGAGGCCAAAGCTGATTCTTTAGCAAAATTGACATTTCTAATGCTGGCTACCACAGCAATTATCAGGGCCACTAAACAAACTGCCACTATTCCCATGGCAAACAATACTTCGACTAAAGTTTGACCACTATTAATTTGGAATTTGGAATTTGCCCGCCCTCGGCCAAGTCGAGGCGAGGCCGGGGGAATTTGGAATTTTCTCATTTAATATCTCCGCTTTTTGTTATCGTTACCGATAAAGGATGACTATCATCTAGATAGCTAACCACAATTGTTAAATCATTAGATAATTCTGTTCCCCCCAAAGCTCTAAAAAAAATCAACGTATTACTGCTTAACTTAAGTTCATTGTTTCCATCATCATTAAGATCTAAATCTACTAAAGTATTCGTGCCAAAAGAATTAGTATCGCATTGACCATAATAAGTTTGATTAGCTAAATTAGCATACCAACCGAGTAGGGAACTAGCGCTACAAATTGTTGTATCTTTTTCATTATTCATGGCTTTGCTTTGCACTAATCTTAGATTAGTTTTTAATTCCTCTGCCGCTTTTTCTACTACTCTTTGGTCATTAAAATTATTATAAGAAGCCACACCAATAGTACTAATAATTCCCAATATTCCCACACTCACCAAAAGTTCTATAAAAGTAAAACCTGCCCGCCATAGGCGGTAATTTCCAATTTCCAACCCGCCTGCCGGTCGGGCAGGTTTCCAATTTCCAAACTTTTTTGAATTTTGATTATTAGAATTTTGAAATTTATTTGGAATTTGAAATTTTCGGCCCAAGGCCGACCAGCCTTGGACTGGGAGATTTGGAATTTTTTTATTGGGGCAGGGAAGAGTCATATAAAAATTAATCCGTTCGACAAACTCAGGATTAATGCTGAGCAAAGTCGAAGCATTAAAAGTTAAAATTTTGTAATAACGAAATTCCCTGCCTGTCGCCTGCCTGTCGGCAGACAGGGCAGACAGGATTTCGCGTTTATCAGGGATTATACACCGTATAATTTGTTCCACCACCACTTTCCAATTTTACACACAAAGAATAAGTTTTATATGGAGAACTGCAGCTATATCCTGAACTATAATTAGTCGTTACAACACCAGCACATGTTTTGGAATTTGCAGGCGGAGCAGGAAGTGACTGAATATAAGTTGATAAGTGATCTAGGCCGTCGGGATAAACACTATTGTCTACTCGATACATTTCTAAAGCCGCCCTGATTTGTTGTAAATCTGCCTGTCTTTTACCGTCGCGGGATTTAATGTTGGCTTGTTGATAGGAAACAACACCAATGGTTGCCAAAACACCAATAATCGTAGCCACTACTAAAATTTCAATAAAAGTAAAACCTTTTTGATTGTTGATTAATTTTTTCATTTTTATTGTAAATTGGTTATGGTAAATGTTGTCCCGTCTTCTAAATGTGCATGACAAGAATAAGCAGTTGTAGTGCATGTATCACAATCATATAAATAAACACCTGTATTTTTAGGGTCAACAATTGAAATAATCCCCACGACTGTAATCGTATGATCTGGATTTTCACAAGTAGCCGGATAAGCACTACTATTAACACTGTAATATTGCTCAAAAGCATTTTGGGCAGCTTTTAAATCTGCTTGCCGACGAGAATCACGGCCTTTTTTCTGAGCTGTAGAATAAGAAGCTGATCCTATGGCAATTAAAATACCAATAATAGAAATAACTACTAAAAGCTCAAGAAGGGTGAACCCCATATAATTTCTTGATTTTCCACTCGGCTTATTCAGCCGTGTTCCAATCAGGAAATTTAACGGGGCAAGCTCTTTTTTAATTTGCAATTTGATAATTTGATAATTTGATAATTTCATATTAGTCCTCCGATACTTTAAAACATATTGTGGTACAACTAGTATTCCATGAACCATCACCGCTAGCACAAGTAACTCCACTACTATCTGACTTATTTTCTAAACAAGCCCAAAGATTAAAACCTTCACCGCTTGCGGTCTGTTCATAATAATAATCAGGGTTGGTAGCTGAAGTTAATGGATCTTGAGGTAATACTTTCATATATTTTCCCGTAGCATCAAAAGCACTTCCCCAATTAAAGGTAGCAATAATGCCGTTTGTCCCTGTGACAGGATAGCCTTGATTATCATTATAATACATTCTTAAAGCTGTTTTTAATTGTCTTAGATCACTTTTTCTTTGGACATCACGAGCCCGGGAGCGGGCATCTTGCAAATTAGTCATTAACAGGGCAGACAGAATACCAATAATAGAAATAGCGACTAAAAGTTCTATTAGGGTAAAACCAGCCCCGCCCAAAGGCGGGCAATTCCCAATTTTCAACCCGCCTGCCGGTCGGGCAGGTTTCCAATTTTCAAACTTTTTTGAATTTTGATTATTAAAATTTTTGAATTTATTTGGAATTTGGAATTTGAAATTTGGAATTTTCATTTATGGTGTTGCATTACTACTGCTTACTCCATAAGTGCAATCATTGCTATCAACGCCTGCACATTGGTTGCAATTCGTATCAGCATAAACATTATAACTTTTGTCTTTGGTATTTTCCAGACAAGCATATAGTTGATAACTTAAATTGTCAGTTCCTACAACATAATAATAATTTTTGCCAGTTACTGGATCTTCCACCATTTGTTTCATATAAATAGTTGTGGGATTGTCAGGATCAACAAAAGTATTCCCCCAGTTTGCTCCAGAAATTTGACCAGAAGTAGCATTGGGATAAAAACCATTATTATCATTAGCATAGGCCTCTAAGGCATTTTGTAGCTGTTTTAAGTCTGATTTTCTTTGGCTATCGCGGCCTTTTTTTTGTGAAGAAGTATAATTACCCAATAATGAACCAGTGACAATGGCTAAAATCGCCATGGCAATAATTAATTCCATTAAGGTAAAACCTAATTTCGAATTTCGAATTTCGAATTTCGAATTTTTATTTATCATTTGCATTCCTCCATTGGCAACCGGCAAGTATTGCTACCACAAAAATATGGGTTACAGTTAGGTGGAGTACCATTATTGCTTTTGATATTGCAGACCAATTCTGGCGTAGCCACCGCCCAGCCAGAATAATACTGACTATCGCAACCAACAGACACATCGCTGCTGGAAACGCCATAATTATAGGAATAATCAACTTCTTCTTCTGTCAAAGTTCTTTGGCCGCTTTCATCACTAACTTTTGCAGGGCCGTTGGGACCGCAACCACCTCCACAACCTAAATTATTAATAATGCTGTCTGCTTTATTGTCTAAAATAGAATAAATTTTAAACCACTGGGGACAATCTCTGTTTTGAGTAACTAAAGTGTAGGACTGATTAGTCTTAGGATCACAGGGAATAATGCGTAAATAGGGAGTAAGCTGGGTTGCAGCCTCGCCGCAGCTACTAAAAAAAGTGGTGGGTGGATAACAATTGTGGTCGTTGTAATAATCCTCAAATGCTATCTTTAAACGCGAGAGATCATCTTTTCTTCTTTTGTCAAAACCTTTAGCAATTTGGGTTTTGTAACCGATAAAACCAGTTGTTCCTAGAATACCAATTAAAGAAACAACAATCAGCAATTCACTTAGAGTGAATCCTTTTTTATTTAAGGAAGCTAAGAATTTTTTCACCATAAATTAAAGCAAAAACTGTTCCTAAAATTAAAAAGGGTCCAAAAGCAATTTTACTTTTTAATTTTTTCTTTCTCGCTGTTATCAGTATGACACCCACAATTGCCCCCGTCAAGAAAGCAAAGGCTAAAGCCATTAATATTTTTGGAAATCCTAGTATTAAACCCATCAATAAAGCCAATTTAACATCGCCAAAACCCATCCCTTTACCTGAAGTTAAAAAAATCAGCAATAAAAAGAACAAACTAGCTCCTAAGGCGCTTAAAAAAACAGAGAAATCTATCATACCGGTAAAATAATAATCGAACCACAGTTTAATTAAAACAATTAAAATACCAAGAAATACTGCTCCATCAGGAATAATTTGATATTTGATATCAGCAACAAAAATTGCTAGAAAACAGGCGCCTAAAAGCAACCAAGCGAAAAGGGTAGAAAAACTATAAAAACCTTCAAAGCGGGAGAAAAAGTTAAGATTACTTTGAATCAAAAAATAAATCCACACAAATTCAATACCGGTTAAAAACTCAATTAAAGGATATTGAAAGCTAATTTTTTTATGGCAAAACCGACATTTGCCTTTTAAAAGTAAAAAGGAAAAGAGGGGAATATTGTCATACCACATAAGTTGCTTTTTACAATAATCACAATACGATCGTCCCAAAAACCAAGTTGGCAACCAATTCTTAAATCTTAGATCTTTCATCTTAGATCTTAAATCTCCTATCGCTTCCCGGTAAATTAAGACATTTAAGAAACTGCCTACACATAAACCAATAATAAAAATAAACAAAAAAGTAATCATTGTTTGAGTCTAAAAATCAAAAATTTTTCTTGACTTTCCTTAAGATTATCTAATTTTATGGTTTGAATCAATTCCCAGTCAAAACTAAGTAAATAATTTACCGGCCGGTCATAATCGGAAGCAATAACTAAAAGAATTGGTTTTTTGTCTTGATAATTAATTATATTTGTTATTATTTCTCTATTATCTTTTTGGCTAAAATCAAAGGCAATGCCTTCTTTTTTGGTATAGCCAAAAAAGGGTTGTCTCCATAATTCAGCTATTAACCAATTAGATAATACTATTGATTCTTGAAAGTTATTGTTTAAATAATTTAAAGTTTTTTGCTGCAAATTAATTTTCCCGAATAAACCAAAATCCACATCTCCTACCCAGTGGAATTGTTTTACCCTAAAAATTGAGAAATAATTACTCAAAAGCAATCCGCCGGCAAACACCATAAGTAAAACCAGTATATATGTTTTTTTGGGAAACAACTTAATAATCAACTGGCTGAAAACCATAAAATAAAGCGGATAAACAAATAATAAATAACGCGGTATAAAATAGCCGTAAGTATAAAATAGGGAATAGAAGAAAAATAAACTTAAAAAAAGGCTGTTTTCCTTTTTCCATAGACGCTGCCGATATTTTTTGGATAAAACGGTAATAATTATACATAAACCAATCAACATTCCACTGATTTTTATAAGCGGATTCTCAATTAAAATATAATCTAACGAGTAAGAAAGTATTAACTTCATAAAATTATTGGTCTCATAAAAGGCCAAGTGGGTTGGCCAAAGAAACCAACTAAAAAGAAATTTATTTATCAGCATCCAAATAACTAACCAACCAATCGGGCTAATTAAAAAAATTGTTTGTTTTATTAAATCGGTAAATCGTCTTTTTCTGATATTAATCAGAAAGTCGTAGGCAGCTAAAAATATTAAGATAAAAATTGCTGTTTCTTTATCTAAAACCAATAACGAAGCGGTTAAAAAATATAGTTTTTTCTGGCGTGAAAAATAAAAATAAACCGAAGCTAAAGTTAGTGCTGTTAAGGAAACCATTCCCTGAAACAAGAAACTTTGAACCATAAACATGGGGAAACAAAAAAGCAAGACAGTTGAGAAAATAGCTACTCGATGGTTAAAAACTCTTTTAGCTAATAAATAATTAAAAAGCAGAACCAAGGAAGAGTAAGCGGCCGTAGCTAATCTTCCCCAAATCCTGGCAGGGCCGAATAACTTAAAAAAAATGGCAGGGATAATAAAATCAACCGGTGGTTTATAACTATAGAAAACCACAAACGGATTAAAATGATTATTATAGATAGCTAATAAAGCATTGAAATAATTTATTTCATCAAAGTGCGCCGGTAAATTTAAAAAAGGAATCCTTAAAAGAAAATTAACTAAAATTAAGAAAATAATAATTTTGGGTAGAGTAATTTTCATTTAATTGGGTTTATTTCTAAAGCCAAAACATTGTATAATTTCTCACATGAAAATAACATCAAAAGATAGTTGGTCAATATTATTAATAATAATTTTTACGCTTTTTTTCTTCCACAAACTTTTTTACCCTAAAATTCAATTAATTTACACTCCCGATTTTGGCAGTTCGGATATTTTTCATTTTAATTATAGTCTAAAAGATTTTCTTTCCCAATCATTAAAGGCTAATAAGTGGCCTTTGTGGGCTGATTATATAAACAGTGGCTTTCCGGTTTTGGCTGAAGGCCAAATTGGCACTTTTAATATTTTTAACCTTATTCTTTATAAATTTTTACCCACTTATTTAGCTTTTAATTTAACCATCATCATTATTTTTTTAACGATGGCAATTGGCCAATACTTATTATTGCGCGCTTATAAATTATCTAGTTTGTCGGCAATTTTAGGAACAATCAGTTTTACTTTCAGTGAATACTTTATTACCAAAATTACCCATCTTAATCATATCCAAGCCGCCTCTTTTATTCCCTTTACTCTTTATTTTTTAGAAAAATATTTACTAAAGCCAAAATTAAAATACCTGGCAGCTATAATTTTTTTATTGAGCCAGATTATTTTTTCCGGCTACCCAATGATGCTGTTTATGGTGTGCTTATTATTTTTCTGCCGTCTTGTTTTCTTTTTTATAAAGAAAAAGTGGTCGATAAAAAAAATAGTTATCTTTCTAGCTCCCTGGCTAATCGCGATTATTTTTACTATTGGCTTAAGTGCTATTCAACTCTTTCCTCAACTAGAATACCTGCGTTTAAGTAATCTTAAAAGTGGATTTAATTTTCAGGACATCGTTCAGTATAGTTATCGTCTGGAAAATTTACTCCGTTTTCTCTACCCTTTTATTTTGGGCGATCCCGCCCAAAAATATGATCTCACCCACTATGGCATTTTTTGGGAAACTTCGGCTTTTTTAGGCACGATACCTTTTTTATTTGCCATTTTGGCCTTGCGTTTTTTAAAACAACCAAAGATAAAATATTTTTTTTGCTTATTTTTGTTAAGCCTGCTTTTATCCTTCGGCCAAGACTCACCGATTTATTTTATTTTTACTATTTTCCCATTTAACTTGTTTCGCGTGCCTTCGCGCTATCTTTTGCTGGCAGTTTTCGCTTTATCTTGCCTTGCCGCTTTTATGCTGGAAAAGATAAAAAAGCGATTGTCTCTTAAGGTCTATTATTTTATAGCGGCGGCCACGATCGCTTTTACTGGCTATCAGTTATATTTTTTTCATAGCCATTATCATAAGTTAGTTGACAAAGATCAATTATTATCCATACCGGAAAGTGTTAATTTTTTGAAAAAAGAGCCTGATTTTTTAAAAGTTTACGAATATGCCGGTTTTATTCCCTGGAGCGATTATTTTCGGGCTAATTGGACTAACCAGGAGATGTATCTTTTTTTACGCAATACCCTACAACCCAATTCCACTTTAATTTGGCAAATGCCGGCCGAAGCAGCTTATTTTACCCAATGGCCGCGTCGCTTTTTACTCTATAAAAAAATTTTGGGGAATCAATTTTTTCAAGGTTTGTCAGATATCCAAGAATTATTAAATCCCACTTTTTTTGTTAATATGGAAAGAGGACTGCAAATTAGCGGCATTAGCCATCTAATTCTACCGGTTGAAGTTACTTCTCCCGGTTTAAAACTTATTAAAAAAATTAGTTTTGCTAAAGAAACTATTTATATTTATAAAATTGCCGAGTCCTATCCTAAATTTTTCTTAACTGCCAATTATAAAATCGCTAAAACTGTTACGGAAGTAGAGAACATCTTAAAAACTAGTAATTCTGATAATAAAGCGATCATTTTAGAAAAAGAAGTTAACATTGTTTCTAATCCTAATAATTTTAATTATTCACTCGAAATTCTAAAAGACGATCATCAGCAAAAACTTATTAAAATAAACCAAAATCCTCAAATTCAACTATTAGTAGTTGGCCAAAGTTTTTATCCGGGCTGGCAAGCTTTTATTGATGACCAAAAAACAGAAATTTTGGCTGCTGATATTAACAAGCAGGCTATTATGGTTCCCGAAGGCAATCATCAAATAAGACTTATTTACAAACCCAACAGTTTTATTTGGGGAGCGAGAATTTCTCTTATAAGTCTTGCAATTTTAATTGCTGTTTTTGTTCTTGCTCTACGCATGAATCCTCAAATTCCTTGGCCTTTTGTTCATTCTGGTAACATTCCAAAAAAGTCTTTCTTAAAAAAGCCAAACCCAAAACATCTTTTGAGTTAAATTCCAGTACTTTTTTAAAATTACTTTCAGCTTGACCACAGTCTTTTTGATTTAAATAAATTCTGCCTAAGCCTAAATAAGCTTCGCTGTCTTTGGGATTCAGTTTAATAACTTCTTCAAAATGTTCCTTGGCCTCTTTTAAAAAATCTTGTTCCAGAGCAAAAACAGCCAGCCTAAAATGGGCTTCACTGTACACCCGCAAAATATCAACTAGATATAAATTTTTAAAATATTTTAAACTTCCTTCCAGTGGACTATGATACTGCTGCCATAATTTTTGGTTTTCTCTAATAACCAAGTCTGCCGAAGGCGTACTGTCTTTGCCACTATAATAACGAGATAATAAACCAGCTGGCAGCCATTGGCCTTTAATATCGGTCAGATCGCCGGCAGTAGTAAATATAGGCAATTTATCTTGATTAAGTTCTAAAAATTTATTAACATAAGCTTTTCCTTTAATGTCTTGATCGGGTAAAATTAAATCCGGGTAAAATTTTTTTAAAGTCTGGCTATAATAATCTTTATATAATTTAAAAAAGTGAATCGCTTTGATATCGGGGCGATAACTATAAGCGTAATAATAATATTGAGTATCAAATAGGGGAGTATCGGTAGCTAAAAGCAAAATGCTATTCTGCGGCAAAGTGTCTAAAATATCTTGAGCTAAATGCTCGGCTGTTAAATCGTTTTTCAAAATACTGATTTTGGGAAAATTACTGACAAGCATTGTTAATGGATAAATTAAAATAATACACTTAAAAATAATTGTCAGTTGGCTAAATCTTCTACTAACTAAAGATAAAACAAAAACCAAACCGCAGGCTAAAAGTATGGTAATAATAAGATAGGGAAGCAGCATAAAACGTTCAAAGGTGGCCACCATAAGATCGTTAACCAATACAAAACTGGCATAAAAAATAAAAAAGATTAAAGAAATTAATTCAATTAAAAAAAACCAAAATAACGGCTTATTTTTTTGCCTTAAATAAACAAGGCCTAAAAAAAGTAATAAAATTCCCAACCACCAAAAATCTTTAACTATAAAATTTCCCAAAAAGAAAATCGACGCTAATCTCAAGAGAAAAAAATTCCCGGGATTGGTCGAAGAATAAAAAGTCCCATAATCCACCCTAAACAATAAACGCAGGAAATTATTTAAATTAGTCACTCCTCCCCAGTCTATCGCCGGCATTTTTTGGCTAACAATTGGCAAATACAAAAGTGGGGCAAGACCTAAAAGAAAACAGCCAGTAATTTTTAACCAGTCGCTTAATTTAACTTGCTTAAATATTTTTTGTTTTTGTTTAAGCAAATAAAAAAAACCGGGAAAGAGGAAGGCAATGGTGTGATGGTGGCAAACAACTATTCCTAAAATAAAGGCAAATAAATAAATTCGCCATATTTGAGTTATTAGCCTAATTTGACTAATTTCCAGTACTAAGTAAATTAATAAAACTGCCAGCAAATTATTTAAACTAAAAACTTCTGGTACTTCGCTATACAGCCAAAAAATATAATTAAAACCCAATAAAATAGTTGCCAATAAAGAAACATAAGTATTTTTAGTAATTTTTTTAATAATAATAAATAAAAAAGTTAAAGTTATTGCCGAAGGTATTGAAGATAGCAATCCTACTCGCCAACTAGGAGTAAAAAAAGGCAGCTTAACTAATAAACTAGCTAAAAAAGTGTAAAATGAATAACCGGGAGGATGAGGAATTCCTCTGGTAATAGCGCTAGCAACTAAATCGCCGCTATCGCCGCCATAAATAGTTTTCAGCTGAAAAAATAAATACCAACCTAACCAAAACAAAAGAAAAAGGATTACTCCTTTTTCTTTTTTAATGGTTTGACTTAATTGTTTTATTGCACACACCAATAACAAGTAGCCGAACCTCCCTTGCCCTGGCATGCAGAAGTATCATCCATAACTATCCCGCTAACATCAAACATCGTGTTATCGTCTTTTCTAAAAGATTTTGATTCTGGCGAAAAACAAACGGCTACACTTTCTTTATTACCAGTCGCTGGAGAAGTAGAGGTAACAAATATTTTTTGTAATCTACCTGTGGTCGCTAAATCAACAAACTTTTCTTTTAACTCTCCCGCAGTAATAATTTCACTAATATATATTCTATCAGCATTCATGTCTTCTGCTACTACATTGTTTGTTGTCCAAGGAAAATAACTATTAATAGCATAGTAGCGGATAAAAGAATTATAAAGTTCTGATACAGTATTGCGAGTAGAAGTATCCCGGCCTTTTTTTAGTTGTTCAAACGGGTCAACTGTAGCTAATAAACCTACCGCTAATGACCCTAAGAGAGCGATCACAATTAAAAGTTCTATTAGGGTGAAACCTGAATTTAATTTTAAATTTTTAATCTTCATTATCACCCCCCTTTGGGCTAAAACTGACTGGTTAAATTATAAATCGGCGTAATAATCGATATAACAATAAAACCGACGCCAATGCCTAATACTACCATCATAAGTGGCTCAATTGCGGTTGTCAAGCCCTTAATGGCGGTTTCTGATTCCATTTCAAATTGTTTGGAAAGCCTTAATAATAATTCATCTAATTTGCCTGTTTCCTCGCCTACCGCCACCATTTGGCTAAAAATAGCCGGATATTCTTCAAACTGACCAAAACTACTAGTTAATGGCAGACCTTTTTCGACATCTTTAGCCACTTTTTGAATTGATTTTTCAAAAATGGCATTGTTGGCCGCCTCCGCCACGATACCCAAGGCTTCAATAATCGTAACACCGGCACTTAAAAGCATGGCCAGCGTCCGACTAATTTCTGTTAAAATTATTTTTGTTTTTAACACCCCTAAAATAGGAATTTTTAAGGTAATTTGATCAATTTTTTCTCGACCAAAAGCAGTTTTTTTCCAGGTCTGAAAAGCATAAATTAGACCAACTATTATTCCAATAACAACAAACCAAAAATGACTAAAAAATTTAGAAGTACCAATTAATATTTTCGTCGGTAAGGGTAGTTCAGTGCCAAACTCTTCATACATGGAAGTTAATTTGGGAATAACAAAAATCATCATAATAAATATAACTACAATCATGCCAATAACCACAATCGAAGGATAAATCATTGCACCTTTAACTTTGCCTTTAAATTCTTCTTGTTTTTCTAAAGAATCAGCCATATTTTTTAGCACTTCATCTAATGAACCGGCCGCTTCACCACTTCTAACTAAGGCCAAATAAATTTTGGAAAATACATTAGGGTGTTGTGCTAACGCATCATAAAATGATGAACCGCCTTCAATTTCTTTAATCACTTCACCTAAAACTTTCGCCATCGCCGGCTTAGCCTGTTCCTGTAAGATTAACAAACTATTAGTAAGGGGTAAACCGGCGCTGATCATGGTTGATAATTGACGAGTAAAACCCGCAACATCTTTTGCTGAAACACCCTGAATAATAGAAAGTAGTGAATTAATGCCATCTTTACCTTTTTCCTGCAGAGAAAAAACAGTCATTTTTTTCTCTCGAAGGATCTTAACCGCGTCTTCCTGGTTTAAAGCTTCTATTAAACCAGAGATAGTTTTTCCAGCAGTAGTTTTGGCTTTGTAACTAAACCTTTTCATCTTATTATTATGTTCCTTTTACTAATCTCATTAATTGTTCTGGCCGCAAGCTCCATGGTAAAGCTGTTTCTAAGGCTAATTTTCCTTGTTTAACCCAACTGGCCAAACTAGTTTCTAAAGTCATCATGCCTAATTCAGTAGAAGTTTGAATAATATTATCAATTAAGTGAGTTTTGCCTTCTCTTACTGTCGCTTTAACTGCTGGTGTGGCTAAAAGAATCTCTGTTGCGGGAATGCGTCCGCCGCCAATGGCTGGAAGCAATCGCTGAGATATGACTGCTTCTAAACAATTGGATAGCTGCATTCTTATTTGAGATTGCTGATGTTCGGGGAAGACATCAACAATACGATCAATGGTTTGCGCCGCACTATTAGTATGAAGAGTGGCAAAAACTAAATGGCCTGTTTCTGCTACTGTTAGGGCTGCAGCAATGGTTTCAAAGTCCCTCATTTCTCCTACCAAAACAATATCAGGATCTTCGCGAAGAGCTGAACGCAGAGCAATTTCCCAGGAATGAGTATCAGCATGGAGTTCCCGCTGAGAAATAATGCTCTTTTTACCATGATAAATATATTCAATTGGGTCTTCAATAGTTAAAATATGTTCTTTTCTAGTAAGGTTAATTTCTTCAATAATAGCGGCTAAAGTACTTGATTTCCCATGTCCTGTAGGCCCAGTAACTAAAACAAATCCATTCCTTAATTGCGTCATTTGATGAATAGCCTTTGGCAGACGTAATTCATCAATGGTGCTAATTTTAGCCGGCAGAAAACGCAGGGCAGCCGCCATTTTGCCTTTTTCAAAATAAGTATTAATTCTAAATCTGCCTTTTTCCCCATAATCAAAAGAAAAGTCAACTTCTTTATTAACTAAAAATAAATCTTTTTGTTGGTCTGATAAAAGGGAAAAAATTAGTTCTTTATTATTATCAGGAGTTAAAACTGGTTTTAACTCCATTGGTAAAAGAGTACCGTCAATTCTAATCATTGGTGGAAAACCTGAAATTATATGTAAATCAGAAGCCTTATTTTGGATAGTAATATCTAAAAGTTCATTTATAGTCATACAATTAAATTCTAAATTCTAAATCCTAATCATTTTTAATTTTGGTCATTTGGATTTGTTTAGAAATTAGAAATTAGAAATTAGAAATTAGAAATTTTATAAATTATATCTCCGAAACCCTTAATACTTCTTCTATTGTTGTAATTCCTTCTAAAGCTTTAAGATAACCGTCTTGAGTCATGGTAATCATTCCTTCTTCAATCGCCTGCTTCTCGACCTGGGAAGTTGGTGACCGCTCTAGAATTAGTCGGCTGATTTTTTCACTTACTGGTAAAACTTCATAAATACCAATTCTGCCTAAATAACCAGTATCATTACAAGTTTCACACCCTTTTCCTTTATATAGAGTTGGTTTATCTTTGGGAACATATAAATGCCCTAATACTTTTTTAATGCCTTCGATGACTTCTAATGGCGGTTGATATTCTTCACGGCAAGTAAGGCAAATTTGACGGACAACCCGCTGAGCCATAACACAAAGGATGGAAGAAGCTAATAAATATGGTTCTGCTTTCATATCTAAAAGCCTGGGAAGAGCACCGGCCGCACTGTTAGTATGAAGAGTAGAGAAGACCAAATGACCGGTAAGGGCGGCTTGAACAGCCAGTTCAGCTGTTTCTACATCTCTTATTTCGCCCACCATAATAATATTGGGATCTTGACGTAAAAAAGAACGCAAACCAGAGGCAAAAGTAAGTCCGGCTTGGGGATTTACTTGGACCTGATTTACCCCGGGAATTTCATATTCCACTGGATCTTCTAAGGTAACAATATTTACTCTGCTGGTATTAATTTTTGATAAAATAGAATAAAGTGTCGTTGTTTTACCAGAACCAGTCGGACCGGTAATTAAAATAATCCCATGAGGTAAAACGATTGATTCTTCGATATTTTTTAAAGCTCTTCCTCTTAAGCCCAAACCGGAAAGTGTCGGCACATTGCTGCTTTTTTTAAGTAGTCTCATAACAATTTTTTCTCCATGAACCGAAGGAAGAGAAGAAATTCTTAAATCAATTTCTTGGTCGCCGATTTTAAAAGTAAAACGACCATCTTGGGGAATTCTTTTTTCATCAATTTTCATGCGCGATAAAATTTTAATCCGCGAAATGACAGCTTCATGAATGGCTTTGGGCAAAACCAGTTTTTCATGAAGAATACCATCAATCCGATATCTTACTCTGGTTTTATCTTCTTGAGGTTCAATATGAATATCGGAAGCGCGGGCCTTATTGGCAAAATCTAAAAGAGTCGTCACAATCTTCGCAATCGGTGCTTCTCTAATAATCCGACCAACAGATTCGGCATCAACGACTCTAATATCATTATTTTCTCCCTGCGTTTCTTTTAACGCTTCTGTTACTTCGATGGATAAACTTTGACTGTAATGTTTATTAATTGCTTCGTTTATTACTTCCGGGGGACTAATGGCAGTTAACACTTTCTTTTTGGTTTTTTGCTCAATAAACTCAACGGCATTAAGATCAAGGGGATTAACCATAGCCAAAAAAAGAAGATTACGTTCTTTATCAATACCATAAGGAAAACATTGATAACGACGGGCCACTGGTTCTGGTAATAAATTTAACGCTTCTGGAGAAACACTAATTTCTTTTAAATCAACAAAGGAAAGATTATAAAGCTGGGCTTTGGCTTTAGCGATTGCTTCTGAAGAAATAGTTTTGTCAAGACTGATAATCTGCTCAATAGATTTACCAGTATTAAGACTTTCTAGCTTAAACTTATCATATTGGGATTGATTGATCACTCCACTACGAAGAAAAATATCAATTAGGCTTTTTTGACCATTATTTGGGGCAGGCACCATATTTTCATTATTGTTTAACTCTGATACAATGTCAAGATAGAATAAATAAATTCCTAATTACCTAATTCCTAATTTCTAATGAATCGCGTTTAGCGCGATGAAATGTCAAATGATGAAAATTAGAAATTTGAAATTAGACATTTTTAAATTTTATTAGGAATTTGATATTAGAAATTTATCATGAATTCTTATTTAATTATTGGTGCTACTTACCAGGAAAGACTGCAAAAAGTTAAGTTCGTAATTGAAAATTATAAATTGAAAATTGTAAATTGGGAGAATCATCCTGATCTTCTAGTTATCCAACCTGATCCATCTGTCCGCATTCGACATATAAGGGAAGTACAGCAATTCTTAAGCCTCAAACCTTATCAGGGAGAAATTAAAGCCGTTGTTATTTCTGAAGCAGAAAAAATGACTATCCCTGCTCAAAATGCTTTTTTAAAAACTTTGGAAGAACCGCCAGCCCACAGTCTAATAATATTGTCTTGCCAAAATGAAGATCAAGTTTTAGCCACCATTATTTCCCGCTGCCAAATAATAAAAATAAATTCTAAATACCAAATACCAATTGACCAAAAACAAATTAATAATTACCAATTATTAATTACTAATCTTTCAAAGGCTAAAGTCGGGGAGAGACTTAAATTAATTGAACCTTATGAAAAAACCCGCGACGAAGCGATTAAATTTTGCCAGGAAATGATTATTATCTTGAGAGAAATGTTGATCAAACAGAATTCGCCATTAGATAATTCGCAATTAATAATTATGATTAAGTCTTTTCAACAATCATTAAATTTTTTACAAGCTAATGTCAATGTAAAATTAGTTTTAGATAATTTAGTAATTAATTTATAATATTTATGGAGGGATACTAAAATTGCTTTAACCAACTAAACATGATTAAATTACAATTTGTTCTTGAAAAAAATATTACTCAGCTTCAAAAAAAAGCTACAAAAAATCTCCAAAAAGAATGTTTTAGCGATGTCCCCAAAGACTCAATAGAAAAAGATTTTATTTCCAAGGAATTTGCGAGGATATTTGCTTATGAAGATAATAAAATTATCGGCATGTTGGGTTTATTCAAAAGAGATATCGTTTTTGATGGTAAGAAAATTACTATTGGTGGAATGGGTGGAGTATGTGTTGTGGCCAAAGCCAGAAAAAAAGGTATTGCTACCCAAATGCTTAAAAAGGGGCTTAAGATATTACAAAAAGAAAGGTGCGCTGTTGCTTGTCTTAATGTGGATTTGAAAAAGAAAGCATATAAACTTTATGAAAAAGCTGGCTTTAAATTTATAAAAAGAAAAATATCTTTTGAGAATATCAAAGGAGAGATAAAATATGATACGGGCACAATGTTCATTCCCGTTTGTTCAAAATCTATTTATTATTTTATTATGAAGAGCAAAAAGACTTTTCATTACGGTATAGGTTATTGGTAATAGGTGTCAAGATCATTCCACCTCGTAGGTGGCTTACTCTTAACACCTCGTTACCTTTCTGCTAAAAACTAAGTATGGCGGGAAGAAAAGTAATTCTAGCCACAGGTGAAATTTATCACATTTTAAATAGAGGGGTAGCTTCTCAACCTGTTTTTGTTTTTGAAAGAGATTATCAAAGAGCTTGCAATACCTTCTTCTATTACCAACGCAAGAATTTACCTTTGAGATATTCCCACTTTATTGTCCAGCCTGAAAAAAGAAGAAGAGAAATCCTTAAAAAGTTTTTAGTGGATAAAAATTTGCTCATAGAAATTATTGCTTTTTGTTTAATGCCTAATCATTTCCATTTCCTTTTAAAACAGACTGCTGAAGGTGGTATTTCTAAATTTATAAGCAATTTCGCCAATAGCTATACCCGCTACTTTAATACCAAAAAGGAAAGAAGTGGTCCTCTTTTTCAGGGAAGATTTAAAGCCATAAGAATAGAGACAGATGAGCAACTAACTCATGTTTGTCGGTATATTCATCTTAATCCCTATACTTCTTATGTGATAAAAGACCTCAAGGATTTAGAAAGCTATCCTTATTCTTCTTTTCCTGAATATTTGGGGAAAACAAAAACAAATTTTTGTTATAAAGAGGATATTCTTTTTCACTTTAAAGATAGACAAGAATACAAAAAATTTGTTTTTGACCAAGCCGATTACCAAAGAGAATTAAATAATATAAAACATCTTATGTTAGAAACTTAATGTTCAAGGTGTCAAGAGTAAGCCACCTACGAGGTGGAATTATACTGGAATAAATATAAAAAATTAAAAGAATTTAAAAAAGAATTAAAAATCCTCTTGTTAGTAATGGCGCTTCCTGCTAAAATAATAAGGTGAATACGTCTACCTCTGTTAAATCAAAAACTTATACTGCAGAACATATTCAGGTTTTAGAAGGTTTGGATCCGGTACGCAAACGTCCGGGTATGTATATTGGCTCCACTGATAACCGAGGCGTTCATCACCTAGCAACCGAAATTATTGATAACTGTGTTGACGAAGCAATTGCTGGCTTTGCTAAAAATGTCTATGTACTTATTGCCAAAGACGACAAATTAGTGGTTTGGGACGACGGCCGAGGAATTCCGGTTGATACTCATAAAAAAACCGGCTTATCCGCTTTAGAAGTCGCCATGACTAAACTTCATGCCGGTGCCAAGTTTGACAATCGCGCTTATCAAGCATCTGGCGGCCTTCATGGCATTGGTGCCTCGGCGGTTAATGCCTTGTCTTCCTGGATGAAAGTAGAAGTAATTAGAGACAATAAACTTTACTATCAAGAATATAAACGGGGAATACCGCAAACTAAATTAACTAAGCAATCATTGCCCAAAAACCCAACTGATTTTTATACTTTTAATTCCGGCACAAAAACTTCTTTTATTCCTGACACTCAAATTTTTAAAAAAACCACTCAATTTAATTTTGATAAAATTAAAATATCTTTACGTGAAAGAGCTTATTTGGTAGCCAGTCTTTATTTTCATTTATATAATGAAAACACCAACGAGGAATGTCATTTTTATTTTGAGGGCGGTATAAAATCTTTAGTTAAACACTTAAACAAAAACAAAAAGGTTATCCATCCGATTATTTATGCCCAAAATCATGTGGAAGACTTAGCTCTTCCTATTGGTGTAGAAGTGGCTCTGCAATATCATGATGGTTTTTCGGAAAATATTGTTTCTTTTGCTAATGTTATTAATACTCCTGATGGCGGCACTCATTTAACCGGTTTTCGCACCGCTTTAACTAAATCCATTAAAGACTATTCTTTAAAACAAGGTATTTTAAAAGAAGAAAAAAATGGTTTTGTTGGCGATGACTTTAAAGAAGGTTTAACTGCAGTAATATTTGTTAAAATGCCTGCTTCTGATATTCAGTTTGAGTCACAAACGAAAACCAAACTTAATAATCCTGAAGCCCAAACCGCTGTTTATGATACAGTTAAAGAAGCCTTGGATGTTTATTTTGAAGAACACCCGGCTGATACCCGCCGTATTTTGGAAAAAGTTTTGCTGGCGGCTAAGGCCAGAATGGCGGCTCGGGCAGCCCGCGATGCGGTGGTCCGTAAAGGTGCTTTAGAAGGGATTGCTTTGCCGGGCAAACTGGCTGACTGTCAGGAAAATGATCCGGCAAAATCAGAATTATATATTGTCGAAGGTGATTCTGCCGGCGGCAGCGCTAAACAAGGAAGAGACCGTAAATTTCAGGCTATTTTGCCGCTTGGCGGAAAAATTTTAAATACCGAACGGGCTCGCTTAGATAAAATTATCAATTTTGAAGAATTGAAAGCTTTAATTATTGCTTTAGGAATGGGTATTGGCGACACTTTAGATGTTAAAAAAATTAGATACCAACGGATTATTATTATGTGTGATGCTGATGTTGACGGCGAACATATTGCTACTTTACTATTAACATTTTTCTATCGCCATTTAAAACCAGTTGTTGATAGCGGCTATCTTTATATTGCCATGCCGCCACTATATAAAATTCAATTAGGTAAAGATATTTATTATGCTTATAATGATGAAGAAAAAGATAAAATTTTAGCGCAAAAAAAAGACAAAAAAAGCAATGCTCAAATGCAACGCTATAAAGGTTTGGGAGAAATGAACCCTATTCAACTATGGGAAACAACTATGAATCCGGAAAGTAGAATTTTAAAGCAAGTAAATGTAGAAGATGCTGTTAAAGCCGATCAAGTATTTGATATGTTAATGGGCGAAGAAGTAATGCCAAGAAAAAGGTTTATTCAAGCCAAAGCCAAAATGGCAACGTTAGATATATGACACGCTGTCATCCTGAGCGAAGCGAAGGATCTCCTTTAAAGTCTAAAAGAGATTCTTCGGGCTTCGCCCTCAGAATGACAAAAAACTGTTATGATTTATATTATTGGTCATCTTAAACCAGATTTAGATTCTGCCGTTAGCGCTGTATCATTAAAATATTTATTTGATCAAGCGGCTTCTTTTGAGCACCCCAATGCCCAAGCTGTACTAGCAAGCGAAGCCAACTTTGAAACACAGACTATTTTTTCTAAATATGGTTTTACCACACCTTTAGTTTTAAATAAGGAAAATATTAAGCCCGATGATACTTTTATTCTAGTTGATCATAATGAAACCTCACAGAGATTGGAAGGCATTACCAATGATCAAATTATTGAGATTATTGACCATCATAAAATATCTTTAAATCTTTCTTCTCCTATCTATATACTTATATATCCCTGGGGTTCGACTAATTCTTTAATCTGGTGGATGATGAAAAGATATGATATTAAACCAGATAAAAATTTAGCCAGCCTTATGATCTCTGCTATTTTATCTGATACGGTTGGCTTTAAATCACCAACCACAACAAAAGTTGATAAATTATTTGTTGATCAACTTAACCAAATCGCTCATATTGAAAATCTTAATGATCTAACTTATGAGATTTTAAAAGCTAAATCAAATTTAAGCGGTCTAACTCCAAAACAAATTTTAACTAAAGATTATAAAATATATAAATTTAATAAACATAAAATTTTAATTAATCAGGTGGAAACTGCTGATCAAGAATCACTACTTAAAAACTCAGATACTTTAATAAAAGAAATGGCTAATTTAAAAAAAGAAGTGCAATTAAGCTGGTTAGTATCTGTCATCACTGATATCTTCAAAATTAATAGTAAGGCAATTATTTTGCCTGAAGATGAGCGATGGCTGATAAAAGCTTTTCCCCAGGCAAAAAAAATAAAAACTGGTGTTTATGACCTTGGCCCAATAATGTCTAGAAAAAAAGAAATTGTGCCTCAAATTGAAAAAGTCTTTATCTAGTTTAATTAATTAAACTATGGAAGAAAAAAATAATTTAAATAATCAAATTAGTATAGAAAAAGTTAGTATAGATAAAAATATCGGTAAGATTAAACCGGTAGAAATTATCCAGGAAATGGAAAAGTCTTATTTAGACTATGCCATGAGTGTAATTGTAGCTCGAGCTCTTCCCGACGTTCGTGATGGTCTTAAACCAGTTCAACGCCGGATTCTTCATGCGATGAATGAAATGGGTTTATCTCATTCCTCCCGCTATGTAAAGAGTGCTAAAGTAGTCGGAGAAACAATGGGGAAGTATCATCCCCATGGCGACATGGCTATTTATGACTCATTAGTAAGAATGGCCCAAAATTTTTCCTTGCGCTACCCATTGGTTGATGGTCATGGTAATTTTGGGTCTGTTGACGGCGATTCTCCCGCAGCGATGCGTTATACCGAGGTAAAAATGACGGCGATTGCTTCAGAAATGCTCTACGATATTAATAAAGATACTGTTCCGTTTATTGATAATTTTGATGCCAGTTTAAAAGAACCGCTATTTCTACCGGCTAAATTACCAAATCTGCTGCTTATGGGTGCTGATGGCATTGCTGTTGGTATGGCAACCAAAATTCCTCCTCATAATTTGACCGAAGTAATTGATGCCATTAACTTAATGATTACCAAGGGTAAATCAGAAAAAATCACCGCTAAAACTAATATCGATCCAGAAAAAACGCCGGCCGAAGAATTAATTGGTCATTTTAATTCGGAGGCGTCTATTGATGATTTGTTAACGGCCATTAAAGGACCAGATTTTCCTACTGCTGGTGAAATTTACAATTTAGAAGCCATTAAAGAAGTTTATGCTACCGGAAGAGGAAAGATAATTGTTCGCGCCAAAGCCCATATTGACGAAACAAAAACTGGCCGCTGGCAAATTATTGTTGAAGAACTGCCTTATCAAGTAAATAAATCTCGTCTTGTTAAAAAAATTGCCCAATTGGTTAAAGATAAAAAATTAAAAGGGGTGGCCGCTTTAAGAGATGAGTCTGATCGAAGAGGAATGCGAATAGTTATTGAACTTAAAAAAGAGGGGAAACCTAAAGCGGCTTTGAATAATCTTTTTAAGCATACCGAAATGCAAATTTCTTTCCCGGCCAATATGGTAGCCCTAATTAATGGTATCCCTCAAATAGTAAATCTTAAAATAATTCTAACTGAATTTATTAAACATCGTCAGTTAATTGTGGCAAAAAGAAGTCAATTTGAATTAGCGACGGCGCGGGCGCGGGCTCATATTTTGGAAGGCTTAATTATTGCTTTAGACAATCTTGATGAAGTAATTGAAATAATTAAAAAATCCAAGGATGCTGATGTAGCCAAACAGCGATTAATGGACAGATTTAAACTAACTGATATTCAAACAACCGCAATTTTAGATATGCAGTTAAGACGCCTGGCTGCCTTGGAAAGACAAAAAATTGAAGATGAATATAAAATGGTTCAGGAAACAATTGCTTATCTTTTGGACCTACTTACCCATCCGGAAAAAATCTTAAAAATTATTGTTCAAGAAATTGATTATCTAAAAAATAAATACGGCGATGAGCGAAAAACAAAAATTTTCAAACGTGCCTTAGAAGAATTTAGTGAAGAAGACCTTGTGCCTCAACAAGAATGTTTAATAACCATGACACAAACCGGTTATATAAAAAGACTGCCGATTGACACTTATCGAATTCAGCGTCGGGGAGGAAAGGGCGTCATGGGTATGGGCACTAAAGAAGAAGATGAAATTAGCCGAATAATGTGTGGCAATACCCATGACCTGCTGTATTTCTTTACTGATCGAGGCAGAGTTTATAGTATCAAAGTTTATGATTTACCAGAAGGATCGCGTCAAAGCAAGGGCCAGGCAGTGATTAATTTAATTAATATAAATCAGGTTGAAAAAGTACAAGCAGTGTTACCCTTAAAAAAGGGAGGCGAGAAAAAATATTTATTTATGGTTACCAAAAAGGGGAAGGTTAAAAAAACAGATATCGAATCCTTTACCAATATCAGGGCTAATGGATTAATTGCTATAAGACTTAAAACTGATGATCGCTTAATTAAAGTAATCCCCACAACAGGAAATGACCATATAATGATTGTCACTCACGATGGTAAAGCCATTAAATTCCCCGAACAGGATATTCGATCAATGGGTAGGGCTACTTCTGGAATGAGAGGTATAAGAATTAAAACTGATGATTATGTGGTAGTAGCAGAAGCTTTACCCACTAATATTAAAGCGCCTGATGATAAACGGAAAAAGTTTTTTCAAGATTTGTTGGTAGTAATGAAAAATGGTTTAGGCAAACGCACGTCGGCTATTTTATTTCCGTTACAAAAGCGGGCTGGTGTAGGCGTAAAAGTAGCTAATGTGAATGCTAAAACCGGAAAAGTGGTTGCCGCTCTATTTGTTAATCAAGATATTGATCAAATTGTGATTACTTCTAAAACTGGACAAGTAATTAAATTACCCTTAAAAAACATCCCTCGAATTGGCCGCGCTACCCAAGGAGTAATTTTAATGCGTTTTACTGATAAAAATGATTCAGTCGCCGCCGTTACCTTTCTTAAAAAAATCGGGGAGAGCGAACCAGAAAAATAATTTTTTTAAGTATGATTAAAGCTGTTATTTTAGATATTGACGGGGTTATTGTGGGTGAAAAGATTGGCTTTAATTCTCCTTATCCTCATCTAAAAGTTTTTGAGCTTTTAAAAAAAATTAGATAAAGTGGAATTTATATTATTTTTTGTACTGCTAAGCCGCATTATTCCATTGCCAAAATTATTAATGAAGCTGGACTGAATAATCCGCATATTACTAACGGAGGAGGCGTGCTTATTGACCCGATTGATAAAGTAATTCTCAAAAAACATATTATTAATAAAAATCATGCTGTTAAAGTAATTAAACATTATCTTACCCATAATGCTTATACCGAATTTTATTCTGTTAATGATTATTTTATCCAACAAGATCAGCAAGATAAAATAACAAAAATTCATACCCATATCTTGCAACGTAAACCACAAATTGTAAAATCACTTATTGCTGAAGCGCAAAAACAGGAAATCGTTAAAATTATGCCGATTGCTAAAGATGAATCAGATAAAAAACGGCTTATTTTATTATTTGATCGTTTTAAAAATGATTTAACCTTAAGTTGGGGGGTCCATCCAATTGCTTTACCACATCAATTTGGCATAATTACGGCTAAAAATATTTCTAAAAAAGAAGGTGCTTTGCAGATTATTAACAGTTTAAATATAAAACCAAATGAAGTATTAGGAGTAGGGGATAGTACTAGCGATTGGCAATTTATTGAGATGTGTGGCTACGGAGCAGCTATGGGGAATGCCAGCCAAGAACTCAAAGATTTAGTTTTATCTAAAGGTAAAAAGTTTTCTTATATTGGCCCATCTGTTGATGAAAACGGTATTATTCCTATTTTACAACATTTTTTAAATATGTCATTGCGAGGACTCCGATAGATATCGGAGGACCGAAGCAATCTAAAAATGAGATTGCTTCCTGACGCTCGCAATGACAACCCGCTTTGCTATACTATAAATTATAAGTGAAACATAAATCCCATCTTTTGTCATTGCGAGAATCCCGAGCTTTGTCTAGGGAGACGAAGCAATCTCTTAAAATTATGAAGAAAAATAATGTTTATTCGCTTTATCTTAAATTAATGAAAAAATATGGCAGGGTAGGGAAGTGGTGGCCGGAGTGGTGTTGTTTAAAAAAAAGTTTAAACCTAAGACAAGAAATTGCTCTTGGCGCCATTCTTACCCAACAAACTAATTGGCATAATGTAGAAAAAGCCCTCAATAATCTCAAAAAAGCTAAACTATTATCAATCGAAAAAATTGGCCGTTTAAAAAATTTAGCCAAACTTGAAAATTTAATTAAACCTTCTGGCTTTTATAGAATAAAAGCTAAAAGACTATATACTTTTTGTTCTTTTATTGTTAAACAATACGGCAGTTTTAAAAAATTAATGAAGCAGGATTTAATTATCTTACGTCCTCAGTTATTAACTATTTATGGCATTGGCCCGGAAACAGCTGACAGTATATTATTATATGCCTTAGATAAGCCAACTTTTGTGATTGATGAATATACTAAAAGATTAGTAAAACAGAAAAAGTTAGCTAAAAAATTGTCTTATGATTATTTAAAAAAACTGTTTGAGAAAAATTTGCCAGTAAATGTCAAACTATATCAAGACTTTCATGCTTTAATTGTGGTTGATCAAAAGAAAAAATAAATAATGAAAATTAATAAAATAATCTGTAAATCAACTATTTCTAAGTGTGGTTTTCCTGGTGGCGGTTGGGCAATTAACCCTTATGTTGGTTGTGAACATGCTTGTGTTTATTGTTATGCCCGGTTTATGAGACGATTTACTGGTCATGAGAGAGAAGAGTGGGGAAGTTTTATTGATGTAAGGATTAATATTGCTGAAATATTACAAAAACAAATGAAATCAGAAAAATATAAAACGGGAAGATTTTTTATTTCAACTGTCACTGATCCTTATCAACCCTTAGAGAAAAAATATCAACTGACAAGAAAAGTATTAGAGGTATTACTAAATTATCAGCCATCGGTTAGTATGCTGACTAAATCGGATTTAATCCTTCGCGATCTTGATCTGCTTAAACAATTTAAAGATCTTGATATTAGTTTTACCATTAATACTTTGGATGAAAATTGGCGTAAAATTGCTGAACCAAATTCATCAGCAATAAGCAAACGATTGCTAGCCATTAAAAGATTAGTAGGGCAGGGGATTAATTGTAAAGTTATGATGGGACCTTATTGGCCAGTCTTTACTGATACTAATAAATTGTTTTGTCAGTTTAAGAAAATAGGTGTTAGCCATATATTCAGTGAAAGTTTGAATACCATTGGCGGTAATTGGATTGGGGTGGAAAAAGTGCTTAAAAAATATTATCCTAATTTATTGCCAACAATTAAAGAAATCATGTTTAATAGAAAAAAATTTACTGATTTTTATAATGCTGCCGAGAAAAAATTAAGGACATTATCTAAACAATATTCTATACCATTAACTATTTATTTTGGCCGCGGCCACGCCGCCAATAATTAATATATGACCTGGATTATTGCCAGCCTTATTATGTTTATTTCTTCAGTAATAATGTATCTTTTGGTACGTAAAGCCCAATCATTAAAAATAACTAATAGCATTGTTAATATCGCCATGTTTTTAGTTCCTTGTCCTATTTATTTAACTCTTATGATCAATCAACATCGATCATTTGGTATCGGCACCTTTAATTTATTTACTATTTTCTTAGCTGCTTTCTTTTTTAGTTATTTAGGTAATGTTTTCTCTCTTAAGAGTATTAAAATGGCAAGTAATCCCGGTTATAGTTTAATTATTTCCAAAAGTTATGTCGTTTTTACTAGTATTGCTTCTATTTTTCTTTTTCAGGCGCCATTAACTTTAAAAAATAGTATTGCCATTGGCTTAATTGTTGGTTTTTCAGCCTTAATTATGATTAATAAACAAAGGCAAATTAATAAAACGATTAAGAATAATAATACTGGTTGGCTTATTTATGCCTTTGGTGCTTTTTTTGCCTGGGGAGGGCTTGCACTAGCTTCTAAGTATTGGTTAAATATTGGTATTCCAATTACTTCTCGCTTATTTTATCTAAGTATGATGGTATCAGCAATGATTGGATCAGAAATAATTATTACAAAACAATCCTTAAAATTAAATAAAATATCTCTGTTATTTATTCTTGGTATTGGAATTTTAGCAATGTTTTTTAATTTGTTTATGCAAATAGGATATCAATATGCCTCTAATCCTGGCTATATTAATGCCGTCAATGCTTCATCCATATCATTAGTAACTTTATTGGCTGCCTTCTTTTTTAAAGACGAACTTAATTTACAAAAAATTATTGGTGTTTTGGGCGTAACTGGGGGGTTAATTTTGTTATTTATATAAATACTTCTAAACATTCGGCATTTGAGTAAAGGCGGATTTCAGTTTTAAATTGCGGCTGGTTCTTCTTTATTTCCAGAATGGAATTTTTCATGAATTTCACGCAGTTGGGCATTAGTAACGTGGGTATAGATTTGGGTGGTGACAATACTTTTGTGCCCCAGCATTTCTTGAACACTACGTAAATCAGCTCCATGAGTGAGAAGGTCTGTAGCAAACGAGTGGCGCAAAGTATGAACCGAGGCATTAACCGGAATGCGGCTTTTTTTAACATACCTTTTAACAATCCGTTGGATCGACCGCACATGTAAGCGCATTTTTTCGCCATCTTTATCATTAACCACTTTGCCGCTAAAGCGGATAAACAGAGGTTTAAAATTATCTTCCCGTTTTTCCAAGTAACGCTTTAACCAAAGCACCGCCCGCTCGGACAAAAACACCACCCGGCCGCGGCCGCCCTTGCCAATTACCCCAAATTCTTTGCGTTTAAAATCCAGCTGATCGCGATTAAGTTTAGCCAATTCGGAGACACGAAGTCCAGTAGAGAAGAGGATTTCTAAAATGGCCTTATCCCTAAGACCGCTGATTTCAGAAATGGAAGGCATAGCTAATAATCGTTCTACCTGTTCGTTATTTAAAAACTTTAAAGACCGGCTTTCGGCTTTGGGCAGTTCAATTTTTTCCGGGGAAAGAGTCTTAATGTCTTGCTTAACTAAGTATTTTAGCCACGAACGGATGGCAATGAGGTGGTAATTTTGGGTGATTTTTTTAAGCGGCAAATCCTGCGGCGAGATAAATCTAGCCAGAAAAACCCGATATTTCTTAACTATTTCCAGGCTAATGTCGCACAATTTTAAAGCAAGGTAATTCTCTTTTAACCAAAGGGAGAAACGAGTTAAGTAGTGGCGATAGTTACGGATGGTTAACCGAGAACAGTTCTTCTCAATCTCCATATACTCTAAGAAGTCTTCAATATAACGATCGATCTCTGTTCTAGTCTGAGCAGGAGGATTTTCTGCCTTATTGTTTCGGTTAATGTTTGGGTTTTTACTTAGCAAAGCCATGGTTTAACTGCTAAAAGATATAGAGTAATGATTTTTCCTGATAAATCAGGATGTTTTTTTATATATCTTTTACACATCGAAAACTTATAACTACTATTTACTTCTTCTTTTATCCTATAGTAGATATGACATAATATCTTATAATTTATAGTTAAAGGATAAGTCAGTATTAATTTTTGTTGTTTAAATAATTTTTAGTAATTTTGTTAATTAATATTGTTTAAGTTATAAAATTTAATAAATTTTTAATTATTTTTTGTTTTTCCCGATCTTTAATTTAGAGTAGAGAAGTCTTATTATTTTACGACAAGCCATTATCCCAAACCACTATATAATTGTCAAGTTTCTTTAGACAAAATATATCATAATATATCAAATTAGGCTAGATTTTTAAGGGGTAAAAAGGTAAAATTTTGTTATTGTGCGACAAGATAATAATTTATAATTTATCATTAAAAATTAATAATTCTTTTGCTTTTTGTCATTACCACCTTTCATTGTCATTACGAGAAACGCAGTGACAAAGCAATCTTTTAATAGAGAAAATTGAGATTGCTTCGCTGACCTGCCAGCCAGCTGCTATGGCAGCAAGCAATTGCAGGTCGGCGCTCGCAATGACAAGAATATTAATCTCTGCCTTTTAACCGACCTCACTAAATCGATTCTAAGGCCTGTTAAAAAGTAAGGGATATATACTTAACACTCTATTATAAAGCGGAGAATTGGTGTTCTATTTTTTTATAGAAAATAGCAAAAAATCAAGCAAAAAGATAATGCATTAACAAACATTAAAAAGAGCAGTAATTTAACTAATAAATATAACTATTAACTAGCAACAACATAAAAGATTTTTTTATTTTGGTCAAAGCTTGGCAAAAATAACCCTTCTCCGACCTACCTGAAGTCTAGTCGTAAAATATACATTGTGCGACGATATCAATATCTATCCTCCTCCTGACAATCGCTCTCCCATTTATATTTAGGGGAATGTCATTGCGAGAAGTGAAACGACGAAGCCCTGCTAGGTGGCGGGGCCACGGTCCGATTTAATCGGACCTCACAATGACGAATTCACAACTAGGCTCCTCTCTCTCTCGAGAGTTTTCCACATAACTATATCAAACCATATCTACCGAAGAAAACACAAAGTCTTTCATTTTTAGCAGTCAGGCTTGGGGTTTGCTTTCGTGAAAATTTATCCCACTTCCCGTGAAAATATAATAATACTATGGGATATTAATTAGTGTTTGTCCTACTTCCCTCTTTCTTAGATGTTGTTAAAAAAATTAACCGCGCCAATGAGTTAAAAATAAAGTAATGATGAAGATGATGACACCAACTTGCAAATATTCATATAAAGTATTTTTAAACAAACGACCAGCGAAATGGCTTTGGCCAATTCCTAAAACGACATAAAGAAAGCTAATTAAAAATAACGAACTGGTAGTAATGGTTAAAGGCCAAAAACTGATAAAAAAAGCAATTTCACCCATAATAAGGCTTAAAATAAAGCTATGAGAAATTAATTTAGCGCTAATAACTACTTCTAAAGAAATGCTCCATAAGGAAGAAATAATAAGCGGCCAAGAAATAAGAAAAACAAATAACCCATTCCACCAAGTAAATGATTTATAAGAAAAAACCGTATTGTAGCCAAAAAAAGCAGTAATTAAAGTAATTAAAAAGCCCACCGCCTGGGCGGCGCGCAAAAGCTGAATGGTTTGAAAACCACTAACCACGCTAAAAATGTTTTCTGTTAATAAAACTGCATAAGCGCCAATACCAAACAAGACTAAAATAAGAACTCTGATTAAAATATTAGTCGGCAAAAGAAAATAAAACAAACTAAAAGCCACCACATAATAAACTATCGGTAACAATACCAAAAACCAACCAGTTTTTTTAAGATCTTCTTTAAGAATTAAGGCGGAAAAAAAGTAACTAATTACTCCCAGTGCTAAAATAACCCAATAACGAAAACTAATATCCACTAGTTGAGTGGCTAAAAAACCAATAGTTAGTATAGAAGCTTCAAGAACAAGTTTTCTGCGTTTGGTCATTTAACAACAAAATCAGCATTACAATAGACTTTTTGCACTTCATCAAGGTCTTCGACTGTTTCTAAAAAGTGCAATAATTTATCTTTCTTTGTCTGCTCTTCAATAGTAATAAGACTTAAGGGTTTAAACACCAAACTAGCTTCTTTAATAACAAAGCCAGCCTTAGTAATTTTCTCTTTAATTTCTTCTAATTGTTCCGGCTTAGTATAAACCTCAATAAAATCCTCTTCTTCTTCGACATCTTCAATACCCAAATCAATAAGTTTTAAAATCTGCTCTTCGCTGTTACCAGATTTCTCAACCAGAATAAGGCCTTTTTTTTCAAATAGGTAGTTGGCTGATCCCGGAGAACCCAACCCTCCTCCACCCCGCTCTAAAAAAGATTTTATTTCTGATCCGGTGCGATTTTTATTATCAGTAACGCACTCAATCATTAGACCTGTCTTCTCCGGGCCAAAACCTTCATATATTACTGTCTCTAGCTGACCAGTTCCTCCCCTACCCATACCTCTTTCAATTGCCCGATTGATATTTTCTTTGGGCATATTAATTGCCTTGGCTTGTTCAATCGCCAATCTTAAACGCGCATTATTTTCCGGATTATCACTTTTGCCTTCTCTAACTACCACACTAATGGCCCGGCCAAGTTTAGAAAAAAGTTTTCCTCGTTTGGCATCAGTCGCACCCTTTTGATGTTTAATGGTGCTCCACTTAGAATGTCCAGACATTATTTAATTATACAATATCTATCTACTTGACAAAAGACTTTAAATTAGGCAATATCTTTTAATATGCAACCAACAAGTATCGGCTCTTTGGCAATTAAAGCTGCTTTGTCTGGCAATTGGCCGGAAGCCATTAATTTAAACTTAGCCATTCTTAAAAAGAATTCTCATGATTTAGAAGCCCTTCTGCGTTTAGCCAAAGCCTATGAAGAATCAGGCCAGATTAAAATCAGTATCAAGCAGTATCGCAAAGTATTAAAAATTGATAAATTTAACCCTATTTCTAAAAGAAATCTGCTAAGGCTTTATAGTTTAAAAGACAACCAATTAAAAAAAGAAAAAGGTTTGGAAAAGCTCGATTCCAATTTATTTTTGGAAGAACCAGGAAAAACAAAAATTGTTAGTTTAATTAAATTAGGAGCAATAAATACTCTTATCAAACTTAAACCGGCGCAGGAAGTGAAGTTTAGTATAGGTAAACATTCTATTTCCGTAAGGAATCAGCAAAATGATTACTTGGGCCGTTTCCCTGATGATTTAGCCTTAAGATTAATAAAATTAATTAGAAGCGGTAACCAATATTTAGCTGTCGTTAAAGCAACGGGTCAAAAAAATCTCCAAATTTTTATTAAAGAAACAAAAAGAAGTAAAGCGAATACTGATATTTCTTCTTTCTCTATTACTAGTGAACATTATCACCCTTTTTTACCAATAGAAATTCTTAATGAAGAGAATTAAGGTCTTCACCTAAAACTAAGACGATATCGCCTTCTATTTTATCATTCAACTCAATTTTTTTAATCTGAAAAATTTCTGCTAATCTTTTAAGGGTATAACTGGCTTTTACTTTTTTATCTTGATAATAAATTATTGACTGATTATAAGGTTTATCTGTATCGCCTGTATAAATTAGATCCACTCCTAAATTTTTTACCAACCGAGAAGTTGTTTTGGCCAATCCTTCTTGGTTTGTACCATTTAAAACACCAATGCTCAAATTCTCATCGTAAGTTACCTTATCGCTAAATAAAGATAGGGCCAATTGGTCAATTTTTAAATAATCTGGAGTTAAAATTAAAGATCCGTCAGCTAAAACCTCTTCTTTTAAAAGACCTGTTTTGGTAAAAGAGGTTGTTTTTACTGTACCTGGCCTTAATTCTCTTAGTTTAAAGCTAAGCTTAATTAAATCCCAAACAGTAAAATTAGTGCGACACTCTTTTTTTACCAAACAAGCATATAGGGGCAGAATATTCCCTCTAGACAATATTTCATTCTGATTTCTGATTTCTGATTTCTGATTTCTAATGATATAACCATCTATGGGTATAGCAAAAAAGTCCTGAAGGGTAAGACTTAATAATCTTTCCCCGCCAATTTTTTGACTTTCTCCCAAAGAATATATTTTTGCCACAGCATAATCACCAAAATCTTTAGCCACCGGAAAATGAACGGTGGCAGGAATAGTTAAAATATTTAAAGCCTGATCTTCTGGATGATAGCTAAAAATTAATATTTCATCTGTTTGAACAATAAAATTAAGTTGATTTTTTCCATTCCAGATAGATTGACGATAGCTTTGCCAAAACTTAAAACAAACAAAAAAAATAAAACTAAAAATAACTAGTATTATTAAACGATTAATGATGTCTTTAATAATTATTTTTTTTTGTTTCTTTGTGGTTTTCATTTACGAGAATTTCTCTATTTTAATTTTTTTTAATTCTTTTGGCAAAGGAACATTAAAGCTTAATTTTTCTCCGGTTTTGGGATGATAAAAACTTAAATTCTCTGCGTGGAGAAATAGCCGCCAAGTCCACTGTCTATCTTTTTTAAGTCGTTTAAGACTAAGATAAATAGGGTCACCAACAATAGGATAACCAATATGAGCTAAGTGGACTCTAATTTGATGGGTTCTTCCTGTTTCTGGTTTAATTTCTAATAAAGAATATACTTCTCCAAAAGGAAAATGAATAATTTTAATTCTTTTATAAAAAGTGACTGCTTCCCTGCCACCTAAGCGGACACTAAATTTCTTTCTATCTTTAGGACTGCGGGCCAAGGGCATTCTAATATTGCCTATTTTTGGTTCTATTTGGCCATGAACTAAAGCCAGATATCTTTTCTCTACTTTTCTCTCTTTAAATTGGCTTACAAGACTAAGAAAAGCTTGAGGAGTTTTAGCAATCACCATGACGCCAGAAGTATCTTTATCTAATCGATGGACTAATCCCGTTCGCTTATAAAAATCACTCTCTTCTTCAATCTTTGATCTTAGATCTTTAATCTTAGATCTTTGATCAATCCAATCTTGGAGCGTGCCTTTATGAACTGTTTCCGATCTGTTAACCACCAAACCGGCGGGTTTATTAATGATTAAAATATCATTATCTTCAAAAATAATTTTGGGCTTAAGCATATAATAATAATAACATGAAGGCAGAATGAGTGATATGTTAATAAACTTTATCGTGACTGCCAATACGAAGACAGAAGATCTGATTTTTTTACTTTCCGCAAACTGGCCAGGCGCCAGTACCATCTCTGGAGATCTTAAAAGCAGTAGTTCTGATAGCTTCTTCTGTATTAAAACGTAAATCCGGGTTAGGATCCAAACCCATAGCATTACGATTACTAATCCAGGTTGAGGCTAAAAACTGATACATGCCGGCAAAAGGACCATTAATAGCCTCAGGATTATAACCAGACTCACAAAAAGCAATCTTTTTTAAGACTTCTTTACTTACTCCATAATATTCACCATATCTCTCCATTAAACCCTCTAAATACAAAGCAGGCATTAGAGTAATAATTATTCTTGGTTTAACTGGCTTTAGCTTAGTTTCCTTTTTTTCCTCATTAATCGTTAAAGGCAAATTATCATAATTATCTAAATTCACATATTGACTTTGCACCACCACTTGATTCCCCTGGTTTATAAGAGGGAAAGCAAGAACATTAAGGCTTAAAAGAAGACTAAAAATTAAGACCATAAAAAAATCACACTATTAAGTGTGATAGGCGCCTATTATACTAAAATACTATAGGATTGTCAAATCCTATTCTAGAAGTTAATACTCTTCTTCTTTATCTTTTACCCGACCTTTTTTATGACATTCCATACAGTATTCTACAGTTGGATCGACGGCTAATCGATCAGTATCAATCATTTTGCCGCAACTGGAACATATACCATATTTGCCTGCTTTTATTCTTATTAAAGCCCGGTTTATTCTATCAAGATTTTCGTCAATCTCTTCTTTTAAGGCTGAAACTCGCTCATGGCCTACCTCTTCCGCCGCATCAGTATCTATGGCTGCGTTATCTAGTAATCTCGACGTATCGGCAAAAGGATCTTCTTTTTCCAAAGATTCTTTTCTCTTTTCCAATTTTTCTTTTTGACTCTCTAAGTAAGCTTTGATTGGTTTTAAAACCTTAAATGGTATCTGCCAAGTAATTTTAGTCATCTTTTATTTAGATTTTTTTGCCAAAAAAGAAATACTTCTTTTAAGCTTTTTCCTGAACGAAAATAAAGAATAATTAAACTAATAATAGCAAGGGCAAGATTAACACTCTGCCACCAATCCCAGTATAACCGATATGGATTTAAAAAAGCAACTATTAATTTACCAAGGCTAAATAAGCTTAAAAAAACTAAGAATAAAAATCCTGGTGCGGCTTCTCCCCGCTTATTTTTATACCAACTATAAGTGCGATATTCCCGATCAAAATAGTAAAGCAGTCTTAAAATAATAAGGTCAAAAATTAATTCATATAATTTGCCTGAACCCAAACTAACAAAAATTGTTCCTAAAACTAAACCAAAACAACTAAAATCAGCCATTTGATAAAAATCCCATTTTTGTTTCTGGCAAAAAATTTTTAGAGCCATAATGCCGCCTAAAAAAGCACCATACCAGGAAAATCCCGGCTTATAAACAAAATCAAACCAGCTTAATAAATTACTGCCTAAAGCTGACCAATGTAGAAAAACATACAAAGTCCGGGCGGCCAGAAAAGCAATTAAAGTAACCAGTAAAATCATATCCATAATCTTCTCTTGATCAAAATGTTCTTCTTTACTTTTTTTCCAGACTAAAAAAGAACCAAAAAAGAAACCAATGGCTGTGGTTATGCCAAAAAAGGAAATTGCCAGTGGTCCTATTTGTAAAACCGTTGGAAACATACAGCAATTTAACAATATTTATATTTGACAGTCAACCATGCAAACTGTTATACTCTTAAATTATTCCATATGCTTATTACACCTCATGTTTTAGTTGGCTTAGTTATCATTAAAATTTTCCCCTATCCTTTAGGTGCTTTTTTACTTGTTTTATTAAGTCATTTTTTTCTTGACTTTTTTATCCCCCATTGGAATCCTCACATCTATACGGAAATGAAAAAAAATAAAAAGATTAATCTTTCTTCTCTAGTAATCATTCTTATTGATGGTTTGATTACTACGCTTATCTTTACTTATTTGAGCTATCAAGCTTTACCCAACTTCGGCAAAATCATTATTTATGGTTTAACAGCCTTTTTTAGTATCTTGCCTGATTTAATTGAGGTGCCATACTATTTCTTTGGCTCAAAAAATAAGAAGTTGATTAGTTATGTTAATTTTGCCCATAAATATCAAAGTGATGGCAATGTTTTTTGGGGAGTTATCACTCAAGTTTTAGTTATCCTTGTCTGTATTAAACAATTATTCTTCTAAGATTATTTATTGCAACTTAAGATAGAAAAAGATAAAATAAGTTTGTTTACCCTGAGCATACTGAAGGGCCGCGGTGGTGAAACTGGCACCCGCCTGAATTTGCCGCAGTGCTGAAATTGGTATACAGGCTAGTCTCAAAAACTAGTGATATGAAAATATCGTGTCGGTTCGAGTCCGACCTGCGGCACAAAATTTTTGGCGGGTCAAGAACTTAGGAGGTAATACTTTACATGATAAAAATTATTTTATACCTTCTTCTAGGTTTAATCGCTGGTGCTATTAGTGGTCTTATTGGAATAGGAGGAGGAGTCATTATCGTCCCTGCATTAATTTTTATTGGATTTACCCAACAACACGCACAAGGTACAACACTTGCTTTATTAATACCACCTATTGGGCTATTAGCAGCATATACATATTATAAAAATGGTTTTGTAGATATAAAAGTTGGAATTCTAATATGTATTGGTTTTTTTATAGGTGGTTTAATTGGTTCGAAAATTGCGGTAAATTTATCAAATGAAATATTAACAAAAATATTTGGTTCAGCAACTATACTAATAGGTTTATACATGCTATTTAAAAAATGAAGTAAATGAAATATTTTTATTGATAAATTATGGACATAATTCAACTCCCTTCCTTGGCACAAATATAAATTTACTGCTCTTCTATTATTCTGCTATAATCTAAATTTCAAATAATTGTTTATCTTAAAATTAATTAATTGGTTATTTTATTGATTTATGACAAAAGAGCATAAAGAAAAAATTAGATTACCAAATCCAGAAACAATCGGTAATCATTCTATAAGAATTGCACGAAGAGATCTAATAGCAATATTACCTGAAAAAGATGTTATCTTATATCCATACGGAAAAGTTAAACTAGTTCTTCCTCTTGATCAATATTGGGAGGATGTATGGCGTAGAAAAGGTTCTTTGGGCTTAGAAGCCAATATCAGCTTGCGCAGTGCTTATGCTCAATCAGGATTAGACATATCTGAGAAGGATGGGATTGTTTGGGATCTTACTAATCCCCATCAACTCTTAGTTACTTTAGAAAATTGGAGTCGGACTAAAATATTATTGAAACATTATTCTCAACTACCATTAGGAAATCCTTATTATTATAAAATTCCTACTCAAGATTATAGGTGGGCTCAACATTTAGCCGTATTCGCCTCTCAAATAATTTTTTTACAAAATGGTAGATCTAATAAAACTACTCTTATACCAGCTCATACTTATCCTGAAATCGCAGTTGCTACTCTTGGCATTCCCCTTATCAACAACCACCCTCATTTAAATTATCCTGATCAAGTCTCCTTAGATACTTTACCCAGTGGCCCTCATAGAAATCTATTGCTCCCAGCCATTGGAGTAGATCAACATGGTAGGCCTATTGATAATGCATTCTCTCCTGATAATGATAGAATTATCAACCTTTCTAGCACACCGCCTCTACAACTTCCTTCAGATAGCACATTAGTTATTCTTGGAGCAACAAATAATGGTTTTTTTGTTCCTCATTCTCAAAGTACATTATTAAAATCGAAAGTTTTAGCACCTGGAACTTCCCCGCTGGATGTTGGCAAAACATATGATCACCCTCTCATGATTGAAACCTATGGACCCGCAACTCAAGTTTTAGTTTTACCTTTTTATATGGAGACACTTTAGTGATGAATGTCCCAGCGTAATTAAAATCCGCGGCAAAATCAAGAAAAAGACATAAATATCTTACCCTCTTTTTTTATCTATCCCAAAGAAGCTGATGCGGTCGCCTCTAAATCTTAACGAAATTGTTCTTAATGGCCCATTTCTGTGCTTGGCAATTTTTAATTGGATGTTTTCTAGATCCTCTTCCTCTTTCCGATATAAAAACATCACTACGTCAGCATCTTGTTCAATAGCGCCTGACTCTCTTAGATC
>Ga0315288_10000032_pt1 | contig 156212 bp, 192 predicted proteins | sample YL17G11_20_MG_FD_203454 | JGI IMG/M metagenome (GOLD analysis project Ga0315288, IMG submission 203454) | Sediment microbial communities from Yellowstone Lake, YNP, Wyoming, USA - YL17G11_20 | ecosystem: Environmental > Aquatic > Freshwater > Lake > Sediment | place: USA: Wyoming | collected... | reverse complement strand
CCGACCCGCCACACCCGACCGCCCATGCTCATCAAGATCCTCATCGTCGTCGTACTGAACAATTAGTATTAATTATATTAGCATGGTATTTTAGAGAAAATATAATCTTCTTACAAATCATTATAAGTATTTTCGCTTTAATTGTTGTAACAACATCATCTTTCCAAAAAATAATTCTAGATGTAAGGGTAAGATATTTTAAAGAACAAGCAACGGTTCTTATGAGGTTAGCTTATTTTAGTGAAAAGATGGTGAATAAATATAAGAAGTTAAAGAAATAATAATCTCTTTGCATCTTTAATAGCTCTTTCTGTTTTTTCTATAAGTTCTTCATCACTCATTTTTTCAGATTCAATATCATCACATTTAATTTTCTTTACCATTTTCATACCTCCAAGTAAGTAGAAAGAGATTATATATAAATATTGTTATAGCACAATAAATATTAAGAAAAACCTCTTTACCTCTTTTATTCATAGTTCATAATAAACAAGATTACTATTTAAAACTTATGTTATTTAAATAGTTATTATTTCATGCTAAACCTATTATATAGAAATAGACTCAAGATTTAAAGCAGTTAATATTTTTTCATCTACTGATAAAACAGTTTCATGATCAGTATCTAATTTTTCAATATACTGCATAAAAAAAATATTAAGATTTTCTTGAAGTTTACTACTAAAAACTACACATTTTAATATATCCCACTCTATCTCCTTTTCAATTGGTAGGTTATATTTCTTAGAAGTTTCATTAATGAGTTCTTCTACATGCTGTTTTAATTCCTTTAAAATTTTTTTTCTTGGATTATTTAACTCTTTAGCTTTTTTATATTCTTCTTTGTATTTTTGAGGATTTTCTCTTATGTCTCTTAATAAGTTAAAATATTTTATTATGAAGTTCTTTACATAGAATTTTAATGTTGCATTTATTATGTCTTCTTCAGGAAATTCTTTTAGTATATTTTCTCTTAAATGCTCGGATAGAAAGAAAAGATTAAGATATTTTTTTTCCTCTTCTGTAAAAAAGATATTTTTTTCTGCACAATACTTATAGATAGGTTCAAAATTCATAAGATAAAGCCAGAAACTTTGGGTGAAACTTTGGGTTTGAGTTCTATTTCTTCTTTTAATTGCTTTTTTAACCTTTATTCTAGATTGGTCTATAAATCCTAACTTGTTCCATTCATTAAAATATTTATTAACTAAAGGCATACCCCAGTTTCCTTTTTTCATATAACCTTTTTTGGTAGCCTTTGGGTATATTTGTTTCCCTACGTCTTGACAATTTGTATAAGTATAAAAAAAATATCTTGCTATGTCTTTTCCTCTACCTTGTTGGATATGTTCAATCCATTTTGCTTTATAATATCTATATCATTTCTTTTTCTTGCTGCTCTGATACGTGCTATCTTACCAAACTTAGATAGTTCTTCTCTATCACTCATATATAGGGGTGTATCTTCAAATTTTTCAACTTTAGGTAGTTTTCTTTTTTTAAATTCATCAAGACCAATACATTTGTGTAATTCTGGTAGAATATGTTTTACACAGAATAGCTTTTCACAGAATTTACATTCTATCAAGACCTCTTTTTTTCTACATTTAGAACATCTATTAAGGTCTTTCATTTTTAGTATCTATTGATTTAAAATAAAAACTACTAACATAATTTAATATAACATCTTTTTCTTGGTAAGTCTTTAATAATAATACAAATAAAAATAAACCTATTATAAATTTTGAAGTTTCATTCATTTTTTCCTTTTTATTTTGTAATAAATAAAATATCCTAATAATCCAAATATCCCTAACATAAAACCAATAATGTAAGCTATTTTCATGCTTTTGTTTATTTTACTTGCCCATTCAGCATTTTTTTCTGCACATTTAATTACTATAAAACCACCAATTAATGCAACTAAAACTTCACCATAATCCTTATTAATTATACTTAAAATTATATATAAAATTATAATACTAACTGCAATATATTCGAACCATTTAGGTACTTTATTAGTTGTATCTTTAATCTTCATTTATACTACCTATATACTATAATATATAGATTACAAACACTATTTAAATCTTTCTTTTTGCTAATAGATTGTTGAATCTTATTCTTATATATAAATTGTTTATAAATCGCTATGAGTGATGAAATAATAAAATTTATAGCTAAAGTAAAAAGAGGTTATAATCGCAGAAAAGTATTAGAAAATATTGATAAAGATGTAATGCCTTCAGAATTGGTTAAAAAGATTTATGGTAAATTTTCAAATACTTCCTTTAATGTTGTCTCAAGAGCTTTAGGTGAGTTAAGAGAATTAAAGCTTGTTGAAATTATTAATCCAAAAGAAAGAACTGGAAGGATGTATAGATTAACAAAAAAAGGGGAGATTATAAGAAGAGAAATATTAAAATAATAACATCTAAATATATAATTCTTTATAAACTATATTTTTTTTTGAAAATACCTTTTATAAGTGTATATACAAGATAACTTATAATGGCTAAAATTGCTATGTACATTAAATTACTTAAAAAAGCATTTTCTGGAGTAGTTGTACCTCTGATTAATCCTGCAAATGCAAGTAATGCTTGTAGAGATATAGCGACAAATATTAGTTTATTTGTCTTCTCTTGACTTCTATATATTTCTATTAATTTCTCATCTCTTTCTTCCCTTTCTAATTTGTCTAATTCTAAATACCCAAAATGATTTATTTTAATCGAATCACTTTTTTTAGGATGTTCTATATCATCTGTTACATGTATACTTACTATAGTAGGACCTCCAAAGAAATCTTTTTTATGAATTAAAGGCTTTATTTTCTCATAATCTTCTTTTTTAATAACTTTCCACAATTTTTCAAATGAAGTAAATTCATTTCCTCTAGATCCTTCTTCTGCAAGAAATTCTAATATTTTTTTTAAAGCTTTTTTATCTTCTCTCATTTCTTTAATACAATATCTCCTTCCTTGTTTATCTCAACTTTAATGATATCACCTTTAGACCAGTTCTTTGCTCTAAGGATCTGACTAGGTAAGTTAATACAAAATTGTTTATTCTTTAATTGTTGAAGTTTCATGCTACATAATATATTATAGTAAAGTTTATATATTTTAGCGATATATTTAAGTATTAATTGTATACGCTTTCTTGTAAAGCAGAGGTTCATGGCCTCCGCATATTAAAATGCAATTTAAACCTAAATTTATAGAAAAGTACTCTAAATTAACTAATTTTGAAGAATATAAAAAATATGCTACGCAATTCCCTAGAAAATCAATTCGTGTTAACACTTTAAAAACTTCAATAGAAGAAATAAAAAACAGATTTAAAAAATATAATCTTGAGCAAATACCTTGGTATAAAGAGGGCTTTTTTATAGATTATAAACAATATAAAGGCAATATTAGTTTTACACCAGAACATAAAAAAGGCTTTATTTTTATTCAAGAATCAGCTTCAATGATACCACCAATAGTTCTAAATCCTAATGAAAAAGATATTGTTTTAGATTATTGTGCTGCTCCTGGTTCTAAAACAACTCAATTAGCAGCAATAATGCAAAATAAAGGTATCATAATAGCAAATGATATTAACACTTTTAGATTAAAGATTTTAATTGAAAATTTAAAAAGATGTTCTGTTCTAAACATAATTGTAACACAACAAAATGACTTTAAAATAAAATTTGATAAAATTTTACTAGATGCTCCTTGCTCTGGTACTGGTAAAATACGAGGAAAAACTCAAGTTTCTATAAATACACTAAAAACATGGAATGAAAAACTAATTAGAAAATTATCAAATACACAAAAAACATTAATAACAAATGCCTTTTCATTATTAAAACCAAATGGAACTTTAGTTTATTCAACATGTTCTCTTGAATCAGAAGAAGATGAACAAGTTATTGATTTTTTATTATCTAATAATCCAGATGCAAAATTACAAGAAATTGATTTGCCTTTAAAAGCAGATTCAAAATATTATCTGAAATTATGGCCTCAATATAACAACACAGAAGGTTTTTTTATAACTAAAATTAAAAAAGTTATATAAAACAACTTCCTATATATTTATTAAACTTATCACAAAAATTAGTTAATTTTATTTTAGTATCATAACCCATAGTTCTATACATTCCAAATAAACCAGCACCTAACCCAGCCAAACTCCAGCCAATAACAGAATATTTCCATAATCTATTATTTATAGCACTACCACTTATAATACCAATAGAACTTATTAAAGTAGCTAAACCACAAATTCTAAATTTGATTTTTTCATCTAACACTTTATCACTAATTGACTTAGGCAATTCATGTACCATTTAAAACTTATAACCTAAACTATTTAATATCTTTTTCTGTTTTAGACTATCTAAATAGGTAATAGGACTTTCAGAGATTATTGTTATATTCAACTTTCTTTTTAATATTTCTCTCGCTAATTCATTAAAATCAGGTTTACTCATATTTATATGATTTCTTTCACCCTTTTCACTAAATTGTATTCCTGAAAAATGACAATGATAATGTTCTAATTTTAAAATTTTAAATAAATCAAATACATCAGAATAATCAATTTTTCCTTTATTATAAGCATATATATGAGCAAAATCAATACAAGGAATACATCTTTTATTATGTTTACATATATTAATTATCTCTTGAATAGTACCAAAAGAATTAACTTTACCTGAAGTTTCCAGAGCTAAATTAACATTTTTAATATTTTTCTCATGCATTTCTTTAACCAAATCATCACATGCATCTTTAATCATGCTAAAAACTTGTTTTTTATCTTGTTCCATATAATAACCAGGATGAAAAACAACAACCTTTGCACCCATTAAACCTGCTCTTTCACAACTCATAAAAATTCTTTTTTTACTTTCTTCTATCTTTTTCTTTTCTTTAGAGCTTAAATTAATGAAATAAGGAGCATGAACACTTAACTTTATATTCAATTTCTTAGCTAGCTCACCAACTTGTTTAGCAAGTTCTAAACTCATATGAACACCTCTAACATATTCAACCTCTAAAGCTTGTAATCCAACTTTCTTAACAAATTCAATACCTTCTATAGTAGATTTTTTAGGAGAACCAGCAGGTCCAAGTTTTATTTTTAGCATAGTAATATAAAACAAAAACTATTTATTAAACCTTTTTATTTTATTTAACATGATTTTAGATAAAATTAAGCCTTCTTTGCAAGAACAACAATATCTTAGAAAAATAAGCAATGAAATTATATCTAAAATAAAAATTCCAAATACAAAAGTTATTTTAGGTGGTTCTGGTGCAAAAAATACATATCTTAAAACCACACGTGATATTGATATTTATGTTAAATTTAATTATTCAAAATATAAAAATAAATCAAATCAAATATCAAATATTTTATATAAATATCTAAAGAAAAAGTTCAAAGTTTCAAGATTACATGGTTCTCGAGATTATTATCAAATTAAAAAATATGGCTTTACTTTTGAAATAATACCAATTTTAGATATTAAAAACTATAAACAAGCCAAAAATATAACAGATGTTTCTCATTTACATGTTGCTTATGTCAAAAAACATGCTAAATTAGCTGATGAAATTAGACTAGCAAAAGCCTTTGCACAAGCTCAGGAAGTTTATGGAGCTGAATCTTACATTAAAGGTTTTTCTGGTTATGTTCTCGAATTACTAGTAATATATTATGGTTCTTTTAAAAATTTAATAAAAGCTGCATCTAAATGGCAACATAAAGAAATAATAGGATCAAAAAAATTATATGAAAAACTAAATTATTCAAAAAAACAATCACCTCTAGTTTTAATAGATCCCATTCAACCCGATAGAAATTCTGCAGCTGCTTTATCTAATGAAAAATACCAAAAATTTATACAAGCATGCAAAGAATATTTAAAAAAACCATCTGATGATCTCTTTGAAAAAAAAGAATTTAGTATTGATTTAAGAAAAAAGAACATTAATCTAATTTTACTCGAAGTTATACCATTAAAAGGAAAACAAGATGTAATTGGCTCTAAACTATTAAAAGTATTTGAATTTATAAAAAAACAATTAACAATTGAAGGTTATTCAATACAAGAATCTAATTGGCACTGGAATAGTAAAGCTTATTTTTACTATATTCTCGAAGATTTAAAGATTGAACCTCATAAAATTCATTATGGTCCTTATATAACAGATACTATTAATTATGAAGCTTTTAAGAAAAAATACAAAAATATATTAATTGATAAAGATAAATGCTATGTTAAAATTCAAAGAAAATATAATAATGCAAAAGACTTTGTAAAATCATTATTAAAAAATAAAGAAATCATATCTAGAGTTAAAAATATTGATATTCTTAATTAATTATTCCTAAGTTACGAAAAACATTTATTAACGTTAATTATGGTTTTATTATTTATATCAAAATACAAAAATGGACAAAAAACAAAAAATAGATTTTAAATACAATCTTAAGATTTATTTTGATCTTTTGAAAAAGTATAAAGTATTATTTATAATTATATTAGCTTTAGTGCTATTTGTTGAAGCAGCTAACACTGCAGACAAATTTTTATTTAAAGTTATTATTGATAAAGGAACTGAATTCTCCTCAGGATCATTAGTAAAAGAAACTTTTGTGAGTATTTTAATAATAGTTGGGATTATATTTATAATATTAACATTATCAAAAACAATTGGAATTTTTATAGAAAACTATCTTATAGTTAAATTTGAAACAGATTTAATTTTAAATTTAAAATTGAAATTCTTTAATCATCTAATAGGATTATCTCATAAATTTCATATTTCTAATCATACAGGGTCTTTAATTTCTAGATTAACTAGAGGTGCCCGTGCAATTGAAAAGATGAGTGATATTATTATATATAATTTATCCCCCCTAATATTTCAATTTTTTATTGTTGGAGCTTCGATAATATATTTTGATTTATCTTCAGGTATAACTTTAATTTTTGTAATAATAATTTTTATACTATTTAGTTATATGGTACAAAAATTACAAGAAGACTCAAGTTTAAAAGCAAATGATGTAGAAGATCTTGAAAAAGCTATGGTATCTGATTCTTTTACAAATATAGATTCAATAAAATATTTTGGAAAAGAAGATTATATTAAAAATAAATTTAAGAAAATAAGCTCAAACACAAAATTTTGGTTTAGAAAAAATTGGAATTATTTTAATTGGCTTTCTTCAGGTCAAAGTTTAATATTAAGTATATTAATATTTTTATTAATATATTTTCCTTTAATAAAATTTTTAGACAACAAATTAAGTTTAGGAGCATTAGTATTCATATATACAACTTATGGATCATTAATATCCCCCTTATTTAGTTTTGTTTACGGTCTGCGAGAATACTTTAGAGTAATGTCTGATTTTCAAGCTTTATTTAAATATAATAAAATAAAAAATGAGATAAAAGATATACCTAAATCTAAAGAATTAAAAATTAATAATGGTTCTATAGAATTCAAAAATGTAAATTTTAAATATGAAAATAGAAAAATATTTGAAGACTTTAGTTTAAAAATACCAAAAAATAAGAAGGTTGCTTTTGTTGGTCATTCTGGGTCAGGAAAATCAACTTTAATAAAATTACTTTATAGATTTTATGATGTTGATTCTGGTGAGATATTAATTGATAGTAAAAATATTAAAAAATTTAAACAAGAATCTTTAAGATCAGAAATGAGTATGGTTCCTCAAGAATGTGTTTTATTTGATGATACAATCTACAATAATATTGCTTTTTCAAACCCCAAAGCTTCAAAACAAGAAGTAATGAATGCAATCAAATTTGCTCAACTCGATAAAATAATTGAAGAATTATCTAATAAAGAGAATACTATTGTTGGTGAACGTGGTATTAAATTATCAGGTGGAGAAAAGCAACGTGTTTCTATAGCTCGTGCAATTTTAGCAAATAAAAAAATACTAGTTTTAGATGAAGCAACATCCTCTCTTGATTCAGAAACAGAACATGAAATACAGGTAAATTTACAAAAATTAATGAAAAATCGTACAAGCATAATCATTGCTCATAGATTATCTACTATCATGAGGGCAGATTTAATAGTAGTAATGAAGGGTGGTAAAATAGTACAAAAAGGAACTCATAATCAATTAATTAAAAAAGAAGGAGAATATAAAAAATTATGGAATTTACAAAAAGGTGGTTATATTAAATAAAACCAAAAACTTTATAAATAACTATCTATTTCTTTTAAACATGAATTCTGAGGTAAATCTAAATGAATCAAGATATAGTTAATATAGTTAAAAAAGGTACAACTACAGTTGGTATAATGTGTAAAGATGGTATTGTAATGGCAGCTGATAAAAGAGCTGTTTTAGGCATGTCTATAATTGGAGATAAAAAAGTAGACAAAGTTTTTAAAATAGCAGACAACATAGCAGTTACAATTGCAGGAACTGTTTCAGATGCTCAATTAATCACAAAACTAATAAAAGCAGAGCTTAGATTAAAAAAAGTTAGAACAGGTAAAAATTCAAGTATAAAAGAAACAGCAAATTTATTAGGTACTATTGTTTATCAAAATATTCGTAAATTTAGTCCTATATTAGGAATTACTGGATTTTTATTAGGAGGTTCAGATAACACTGGATTCCGTTTATATGAAATAGGTCCAGATGGTTCTGTTTTAGAACAAGATGAATATACAACAGATGGATCTGGAATGGTAATGGCATTTGGTGTTTTAGACACATTATACAAAAAAGATATGTCAATAGCAGATGGTATTAAATTAGCTGTTAAAGCCATAAATGCTGCTATGCAACGTGATACAGCAACAGGAGAAGGTATAGATGTTTATACAATTACAAAAGAAGGCATAAAAAAAGTACTAACAAAAAAAATAGATACAACTATATCAATATGATTTTCTTTTAATATAAAAAAATAAAAAAATGAGTAAAATTTTAGATGAAATATTTAAGTATATACCTAAAGAAGCAAAAATAACTTCTTCCTTTTTTGAAGGAGCAAACATTATCTTATATAGTAAGGACATTGATTTTGTAGTAAATAATAACACAACCATAAAAGAACTTGTTAATAATTTTAAAAAAAGAATTGAAGTAAGGCCAGATCCTTCTATAACTTTAGATATAGAAAAAGCAGAACAAATAATCAGAAAAATAATTCCAGAAGAAGCCAAAATAGATAATATTATCTTTGATCCTCAACGTTCTATTGTTGTTATAGAAGCAGAAAAGCCAGGCCTTGTAATAGGAAAACAAGGTGATTTATTAAAAGAAATAAAAAAACAAATATTATGGGTTCCTTTAATAAAAAGAACTCCTCCAATTAGATCTAAAATAATAGAAAATATTAGACATGTTTTATATGAGAATAATGATTACAGAAAAAAATTTTTAAATAAAATTGGTGAAAGAATATATGATGGCTGGTTACGTGAAAAAAAACATGAATGGGTTCGTTTATCTTGTTTAGGTGGTGCTCGCCAAGTAGGTAGATCTTGTTTATTATTACAAACTCCTGAATCAAGAATATTACTAGATTGTGGTATTAATACAGCTGCTCAAGAAGAAAACATGTTTCCTTATTTAGATGCTCCTGAATTTAAGATTGAAGAACTAGATGCTGTTATTTGTTCACATGCTCATCTTGATCATGCTGGCTTAATTCCTTGGCTTTATAAAATGGGTTATAGAGGCCCTTTATATTGTACTGAGCCTACTCGTGATGTTATAGCATTATTAGCTCTAGATTATATAGGAGTTGCATATAAAGAAGCTAAAAAATCATTATATACTTCCACTGATATTAAAGAAATGGTCAAACATACAATAACTCTTAATTATGAAGAAGTAAGTGACATTACTCCTGATATTAGACTAACTTTATACAATGCTGGACATGCAATTGGTTCTAGTATGATACATTTACATATTGGTAATGGTTTACATAATCTACTTTATACAGGCGATTTTAAATATGGTCGTACTCAATTACTTGAGTCAGCTGATAATAAATTTCCAAGATTAGAAACTTTAATTATTGAATCAACATATGGAGCAAAAGATGACATAGTCGAATCAAGAAAACAAGCAGAACAAGAATTAATTAACATTATTAAAAAAACAATATCAGAAGGTGGTAAAGTTTTAATTCCTGTACTAGGAGTTGGTCGTTCACAAGAAATATTGCTAATTTTAGAACAAGCTATAAGAACAGGAGCTTTAGAAAAAATACCAATTTATGTTCAAGGACTTGTTTGGGATGTTACAGCTATTCATACAGCATATCCTGATTATTTAAATAAAGTTGTTCGTAAATCAATATTCCATAAAGACTCAAATCCATTTTTATCTGATATCTTCATAAGAGTTGGTTCTAGAAAAGAACAACAAGAAATTTTAGAAGAATCAGGACCTTGTGTAATAATGGCAACAGCTGGAATGCTTAATGCTGGTGCATCAGTTGAATACTTTAAAGAATTAGCTCCTTATTCTAAAAATTCATTAATATTTGTATCCTATCTCGGAGAAGGTTCTCTTGGTAGAAGAGTTCAAAATGGAGAAAAAGAAATTTTAATGAATGGTGATGGTAAACAAGAGGTTGTAAAAGTTAACATGAATATTTATACAATAAGAGCATTTACAGGCCATTCAGATAGAAATGAGCTAATTAGATTTATTTATGATGTTGATCCTAAACCAAAGAAAGTTATTGTTGATCATGGTGAATCTTCTAAATGTTTAGAGCTTGCTTCAACAATCCATAAAACACAAAAAATAGAAACAGTTGCCCCAAAAAATTTAGAAGCTGTTAGAATAAAATAGATTTCTTTGTTTCTTACTAGTAGTAACAAAATAGAAAGCTTTATATATTAGAAATGCCTACTGAAAAGTAACAAAAAAGGAGGCATTTCAAAATGGAACAAAAAAATCCTACTCAAAATAAACCTTTCAAAACCTGGGAACCAGGTCATTTTAATAGACAATCAATCCCAAGAGAGATTGCACAAAAATCAATATTATTTGGTGTATACACAATAGATACTCAAACAGGTACTGTACAACTTTTAAATCTTGGAAGTAAAAATAAAGGTGACATATCTAAGATAGTAAATAAACTATACCAAAAATGAAAAAACTTTTTTATTTTTTTATATCTATATTTTTAATAATTCTTTCTACCTTAGCTTATAGCATTTTAAATGACACTATTTTTAATGAAAAATTAACATCAAATGATTATATTAAAACTAATCAAATAGAAATCCAAAATGATAAAATAATAATTTATGTTAAGAATGCTTCTTTAGCATATTACGCTGATACTCATTCAATGGATCCTATAATAAATAGTAATGCAAATGGTCTTGAAATAGTACCAAATTCAGAACAAGATATTAAAGTAGGTGATATAATTGCATATCAAGATTCAAGTGATTTAATAGTACATCGTGTTATTAAAATATCTAAAGATAATCAAGGAACTTATTACACTTTAAAAGGTGATAATAACACATTACAAGATCCTACAAAAGTAAGATTTTCTCAAATAAAATATAAATTAATTGGAGTTTTATACTAAAATGGATCAAGAAACTAAAAAACAACAAGAAGGGTATCTTCTAATAAGTCAAATGACCTTTGGTGATACTTATAAATTAGGAGAAGATGAAAAAATTGCTTTAGATATGATTTATGAAAGATTAAACATACCTGAAGAAAAAAGATGTCAATTAACACAATCTCTAAAAAAAGAAATAATTGGCCCAATATATCAAAGTACTATTAGGGGTATAAAACATAGAATTAATAATTTATTAACATATCCTTATACCTTAATACAAACTGAAGAACGAAAAGGTACATCTTCTCCCCTTTCAACTGAAGCAAAAAAATCAATATTAAAGATAAAAGAAGTTATAGATAGATTTATTGCAAATAAAGATTTAACAATAGATCATAGTATTAAAGACACACCCACTCTAAAATTAGCAAATATACTAACAAAGGAAGGTCTTTAAAATGAATCAAAATAATTATTTTATGTGTACATCTTGTGGTGTTTTATTTGTTTCTAATTCAGATAAACTGCCAAAGAGCTTAGTATGTAATTGCAAGGGAAAAGAATTTAAATTAGTAAAAGAATTCTAATATTATACTGAAAAACCATGGAAAACTAATAAAAACCATGGAAAACCAAAAGATTTATATATTAGACACTACTTTTAGATAGTATCAAAAGGAGGATTAAAATGTTACAATCATCAAAAAATAAAGGTAAAATTGGATTAGTAAGTTTATTAGCTGCAACTACATTATTATCTGGTTGTGGATATCGTTTATCTCAAGAAAAGGTTGATAGACTTGCAGAAGATTCTGTAAGAAAATGGATTGAAAGAAGTGACAGATATTTAGAAGTTTATGATCTTTTAGAAAGAGGAGATTGCCAAAAAGCAAAAATTGAATTAAGATATTATTTAAGAAAAGAAGCTGAAGAAGGAGAATATCAAGATGTATTTTGTGATAGATCTGTGTCTGAAAATGCTAAAGATAAACTTAATGATGTAGTTAATGAACAAATAATTAAATTAATTAGAGTACCAGAATAAGGCATAAAATGGAAGAAAATAATCATTTAGTTGATTATGGAATTTGTTGTGGAACAGTAAAAAATGGTAGTGGAAAGATTTTTACAAAGCCACATTTTTATACTGATAAAAATCAACATGGTTATAGTTCAGATGGTTTATGTCATGAATGTCTTGCAATTACAGAAAAATTTAGAGCTCAAAGAAAAATAAGCAAATTAGAAGAAACATTAAACGAGCAAAAAAGATATGATATTTTAAAAAATTTTGATGTTTTAAATACAATAATTGAGAGTTAAAAAATGGACAAATTATATGATATGAAAATTGCTATGTTTTATCTTAGGCATATAGAACATCCTTGTACAGATCATATAACTGGTAGAAACATTAGACCTTTTTATATTAAAAGAGTTAAAGAAGTATTACCTACACTTACTAATCCATATGCTATTTCATTATTAAAATCAAAAATAAAAGAATATGGAAATATTTAATATGTTAAACTCAAACAATAACCAAAAATATGTACCTCATCAAAAGAAAGAAGATAATTTAGATATTTTTAATACTTTAAGTTCTGAAAAAATAGCTTCTATAAAAGATACTTTAAAAGAAATAGAATTGTTAATACAACAAAGAGATCAATTAACTCTAGATTTATTCAAAGATATAGATAAAGTAAAGACTTCTATTGATAATATAATCTTACAATTAGGCAATCAAACTAATTTAAAAGAACAAATGATGTTAAGACAAAAACAAATTGAGATAGAAGAATTCAGATTACAAGAAAAAGTAAATGCATGGCGTGATATAGCTTTATTAAAAAAAGAGCTTCGTGACAGATTTAAAGAAGTTAAAGATCGTGAATCAAGAGTTGATATTCTTGATAAAATTTTAGAAGAGGACTTATAAAAATGCAACATCAACTATCAGTAGAAGAAATTTGTAACAAACTAAAACCAATTTTTGGTAAAAAAATAGATTTAATATATTTAAAATATAGATTAGCTGATAGCCCAGAAAAAAAATTAGAAATAGAACAAGCTCTTAATGCTTTATATCATAAACAATTTCAAAATTTATTAACAGAAAAAATTTTACTTGATCCTCCAATACAAGAAGTTATATCAGGAGAATATCAAATAGCAACAGTTACTTATGCAGATAAAGAATTATATCCATTTTGTTTAAGAGAAAATGATTTCATAAGACATATTTGTATTTCTGGAATGACTGGATCTGGAAAAACAATGCTAGCATTCCAAATAGTATCTAATTTTATAAAGAAAAATAAACCATTTATTATATTTGACTGGAAAAAAAGCTTTAGACCATTAATGTTATTAGATGAGAATATAGCATTATTTACAGTTGGAAATGAAAACGTTTCAAATTTATTTAAAATTAATATTAATATTCCACCTAAAGGTGTTAATCCTCAAGAATGGCTTAATGTATTATGTGATCTAATAACAGAATCATTTTTTGTTAGTTATGGAACTAATAAATCGTTAACAGAAACATTGCATGAAGCTTTTACAGATTTTAAAGTATATGAAGGTTCTAATAATTATCCAACTTGGTATCAAATTAAAGATAGATTACAAGATAAATTAGAAGCTTTAAAAGGTAGAAAATCTAGAGAAAGTGAATGGTTAATTTCAGCATTAAGAGTAGCACATTCTTTAACTTTTGGGTCTTTTGGAGAAGCTATTAATTATAAAGATAAAGATTCTGTAAATATAGATTCTTTATTTGATAAAAAAGTAATTTTTGAATTAAATGCTTTAGATAATGTAGAAAAAAAATTCTTTTGTGAATTTTTATTAACTTTTATATATAAATTAAAAAAATGTAATCAACAAGGAATTTTAGAACAATTTAATCAAGCAATAATTGTAGATGAAGCTCATAATATTTTCTTAAAAGATAGACCTCATTTTATTAAAGAATCAGTAACAGATGCAGTTTATAGAGAAATAAGAGAATATGGAGTTTCTTTAATATGTTTAGATCAACATATATCTAAATTATCTGATACTGTTATAGGAAACTCAGCTTGTAATATAGCATTTCAACAAATGTTAGCTCAAGATATTTATACAGTTTCTGGACTAATGCAAATTGAAAATAGAAAATATTTTTCAATGTTACCAATTGGATATGCTATTGTAAAACTAGCTGATAGACATTATCAACCATTTTTAATAAAAACAGCATTTATAGAACTAAAAAATAAACCAGTTCCTGATGAATTTGTAAAACAAAAAATGTTAGATAAATTTACTTATAGAAATATTCCTTATGAAAGTGCAAAAGAAAAAATTATAGATATATTTCATGAAAGTAATATACAACCATCACAAAAGTTTTTATCAAGTTATATTAATGAAACTTTAGTTAAATATATTTCTGAAAATTTACAAAAATTCTCTTTAGAAAAAATAAAAGATAAATTATTGCAATCTGGTTATAGTGAAATTGATATATATAATGCTATTTTACAACTTAAAAATGTTAAAATAAATGAACCTAAAATTGTTAATAATTATGAAAACAATTTTGAGGATAATTTTAATAATTTAGAGAAAAAATTCTTACAAGTTGTTGCTAACACAAAAAATATTGGTATAACTCATGTATATAAACAATTAAATTTATCAATGAGAAAAGGGGATAAAATGAAAAATAAATTAATTGATGATAATTATATTATTTTAGAAGAAATAAAACATGAAAAAGGTTGGATAAAAACACCTAGATTAACTCAAAAAGGACTACAGATAATATCTTCTATAAAAAAGTAACCTTTATAAAGCAGTTAGTAATCTTAAATTGTATCATATTCACATAAAATCAACAAAAAATAAAAATTTCATAGCAATCAGTTTGCTTAATATCCAAATCCATTGGTTATTATATACGAAAATAACAACAAAATAACTAAATAAACTATTATATTTATAACATGAACAAAAATTATAAAGTGATCTACAACCTCTAATTAATCAACAAATAATAAAACTACAAGTGAAAAACCTATAGCTGTTTCTATTCTATTTATATTAAATAAATGAAAAAGCCTGAAAAAACTTGGAAAAAGGTGAGCCACCACTATAATACGGAACCGGTTGTTTTTTTAAGTTTAAAAACCACACAATTTCTCCAAGAAAGGGGGAATTATGAAAAAAGTTTATTTTCATTTTAGAAAATTTTTATTTTTATTCAAAATTAATATTTATCGAATACCTATTGTATATTCATTAGTTGTTTTTCTTACCTCAAAATTTAAATAGGAAGGAGGTGCTGAATTCATAAAGGGGCCATCAAAATACCCATGTGGGAGAAAGGAGGAGGATATGATAAATTGTTATTTTAAAGTCCTAAAAGGTATGGACGTGCCTGTTTAACTCGTAAGGTTTTAAAAATGATAGGTAGTAAATTGATGGCCCCTTATTTTATTTAGAAAGGAGGTAATATCATAAATTGTCGTTCTCCTTAGTTTCCTTAGTTTCCTACTCAAAACAATCTAATCTTTCTTCAAAAAATCTACTGGAGGAGGCGATTATGAACGTCAATGATGGTAATATTTTAATTTCTAGAGAATTAAAAAAGGCTCCCATGAACAAAAAATTGGGCCTAAATTCCTGGTGCACCATAAAAAAAATTTCAGGAAAAATAATCCACGATATGGTGCAAGTTCAGATCATGTCTGGTAAGGGCCCAAATGATCAACCTCCAGGTAGTATTATCAAATTACCTGCTTATATCAAAGTTGGAGTATATGGAGTATTAAAATAATTATGGTATTATCAGTGTGCTGGCTGGTATTCTCAATTTGGTTTTTGTGCTTTATGTCCCTCTCAATACCAGCCAGCACTTTTTTATCTTTAAAAATTTCTATATTTTTTTTCTTTTAATTATATGGTATAATATATATTTTCTAGTACATTATTAACTTTGAAAATAAAAGAGAATTATTTCTCTTGAAAAATATAAAAAAATTCAAAAAAAAGAAAGGAGATATTTATGAAAAATAAAAAAAAGTATCTATTTTTAAGTATTTTGTTTGCAATAATTATAATTTCAGGAATTATAATAAGTTTTTATTTAACAATATATTATCACAAACCAAAGATAGTTCTATCCATTCTAGACATTGATTTTCTTTTGATGTTTTTCTTTATTATTAACTTAGACAAATTCTACAAAACAAAGGAGGCGATTTAAGTGAAAAAAATAATTCTAAGTATTTTGTTTTTTAGTTTTGTTTTTGTTGGGCAAATTACGTTTGCTCAAAATAAAGAAGTTCACATCAGTATATCCAATCTAACTGGAGCTCAATCACTTGAATTGGCAAAACCTCAAAAAGAAATTCCCTCGGAAATGCATATTGTTACAATAACCAAACAAAATTATACAACCAGATCCCAAAAGTTACAACGTAGTCCACAACTTTCTGAAGAACAACTGGTTATTCTTGGGTATAATAAGGAAGGAAAAGAAGTAACACAGCTAATTATCCATGATCCAAGGATAATTAGGGGAGAAACTTTGGATCCATCAGGAAAGTTAACTTTTCATGGTCTTTTTTACAGGAACAATGTAAAATTTTCAATAATTGTTCCTGATCAAACATCAAAAATTGAAATTTATTCTCTAAAATGGATAGGGGCCAATTTTGAGTTAATGTTTTTAGGAGAAACCGAACTTCCATTAGCCGTGGAAGAAAAAGTTTCTCTAGAACCTCAACCATATACTGTCACCAAGATTGTTGACAATGGCCCAAACAGTATCCGTATGATTTTTCTTGGTGATGGGTACGTCGCTAGCGAAATGAGTAAATATGCTAGTGACGTTGAAAATGTAATAAATGGCTTTTTTAGCGAAGAGCCATTTTTTATACATCAAAAATATTTTAGTATATTGAAAGTGGATATAGTATCAAAGGAATCTGGATGTGACCACCCCGAGAGTGACCCACCAATTTTTAGGGATACAGAACTGGGGTGTTATTATGATTGTGCTAATATTGAGAGACTAGTATGTCTTGACTGGTTAAAAGTCTATGACATACTTAATTATCTATCACTTGATCAGGATATTGTAATAATTATTGTAAACGACCCCAAATATGGTGGGTCTGGAGGGTCGTTTGCAGTAGTGTATAATGGTGATATAGGTATAGAAGTTAACTTGCATGAGACAGGAGGTCATGTTATAGGTCTTCTTTATGATGAGTATGAGGAAGAAGACCTATGTAATATATCAACAGATGAACCAGTTGGACCAAATGTCACAAGGGAGACTATCAGGAGCAGAATCAAATGGAACACTGGAGGAGGTCCACCGTTGGGATGGATTTTGTTAAGTACATTAATCCCAACCTATATTCCATCAATAGGACCTCCTTTATTAGAGCTTCCCATTGGTCTATGGGAGGGAGGGGCATATTGCAGCCATGGAATTTTTAGGCCCACATATACATCAAAGATGCGGGATTTATATGCCCCATTTTTTGAGGTGAATGAAGAAGCAATAGTGAAACGAATATACAATTTCGTTTCACCTATTGATTATTTTAGTCCACCAAATGATACAAATTTAACAATTCAAAGAAGTCAAAGTCAAGTTTTTCAAGTTGCAACACCAACTCCAACAACATATCAGCTCGAAATTAAGTGGTATGTTGATGGATTAGAAACACAAAGTGGAAATGAATTTACACTAAATTCCACAAATTTTAATGTCGGATCACATGAAATAAAAGTTATAGTTCATGATCCAACAGAAAAAGTTAGGTATGACCCTGAAGGGTTATTAACAGAAAGTGTTAGCTGGATAGTTAATATCACTCCAGTTACATTTCAATATAATTTAACAACAAACCCTCTAGGACTACAAATTGTAGTTGACGGAGTTACATACACTCCCCCCAAATCGTTCACTTGGTTTGAAGGTACGAGTCACATTATTTCAGTTGCTTCCCCTCAATCTGGAATTCCAGGAACAAGATATATTTATTTTTCTTGGAGTGATGGAGGAGCACAAAATCATAACATCACTACTCCTTCCTTTAGTACAACCTACACAGCGAATTTCACAACTCAGTACAGCCTTACCACATCAGTTGCTCCATCAATGGGAGGAAATATAAGTCCATCCGGAACCAATTGGTACAATAGTGGTCAGAATGTTGAAATCCAAGAGACTCCCAGCGTAGGTTACACTTTTAACAATTGGTCTGGAGATATTTCAGGTATAGTTAATCCAACATTAATCACCATGAATGGACCTAAAAATGTGGTTGCAAATTTTACACAAGACCAATATAACCTTACCGTCAACATCGCTCCCGCAGGTTTTGGGTCAGTCGTAAAAAATCCTGATAAAACAACTTATGTTTATGGGGATTTGGTTACCCTGACGGCAGCAGCTAATCCTGGATATACCTTCAGCAATTGGAGCGGTGATATTACAAGTTCAACCAATCCTATCACTATCACGATGAATGGCAACAAAACCATTACATCCAACTTCACACAAAATCAATACACTCTAACCATGAACATCATCCCTTATGGTTCAGGATCGATTACCAAAAGTCCAGATAAAGCGTTTTACATTTATGGTGAGCAGGTCATCTTGACGGCGTTGCCCAACTCTGGATATATGTTTAGCAGCTGGAGTGGAGATATCAGTGGGACAAGTAATCCTGTTACCTTAACTATCTATAATAATAAGACCATAACAGCCAACTTCACTGAGTTAATTGGGCCTGATTTAACGGGGTCATGGACAACACCGGTGACTCAAACTTGTAAGAGCACAAAGAAAGGACCAAAGTGCACAATAACAGGGATTCTGACTGTTAAGAACTTTGGTAATCGAGATGCCTCATCTTCAACAGTAAAATTTTATCTCTCTGATAGTAATACCTATGATCAAGCTGACACTCAATTAAAGTCTACCACTGCAGGGAAGATTAAAGCGAAACAGATTAAGTCTATTAAATTGAGTAAGAGTTTCCCATTAGGTCAAATTGTCACAGATAAATATATCATTGCGGTGATTGATAAATACAATGCAGTAAAGGAAGTTGATGAAACAAATAATATCATAGTCTTTGGACCTATTCAATAATAAAAAAAAGAGACCTTCTAAATTTCAGGTAAAAAAGGTGATTCATCTCACCTCTCTTGGACCTGATGAAGTCTCTCTAATTTTTTTGAAAGGAGGTAATTTATGGAGGAAAAATGTGAAAGTTGTAAAAATTGTGAAAAGTGTAATAAAGAAAAATGCCAAGAAGAAGAAGAAATTTTTGGCGTCCCAATTTAAAAAGAAGATGATTATGAAAAAACTTCTAAAAAAATTAAAGAAGTTTTAATATTTATTATTGCATGGTTTGTTGCTATGTGGGTTTTAGTTTCTTTATCAGATGAATAACCATCCAAAAGGAAGTTTTTAACATCTAACTTCCTTTTCTTTTTATTTATCCTGTCAACTTATCATGATACTTATTAACCCATTTATTAATTCCATATCTAGAAATTTTAATATCATATTTATCTTCTAAATAATCTTTAGTATCTTGTAAAGAATTACCTTTTTTATAATATTTAACAGCACTAATTATAATTTCTTTCTTAAACCTATGTCTTAAAAAATCACCCAAACTTTTTCTAATACCACATTTAACACATTTTACAATTTGTCTTTTATTATTTTTATTATATCTAAAACCAGCTTTTACAAATTTATGTTTACACATATTAATAATTAAATATTGATTATATTAAAATCTTTTGTTTAAAGATATTCTCTAAAAACAATATCAATATTGTTATATTGAGATTTAATATAACCTTCACCATTTACATATGAACCATAATAAGCTGCAATTGGTCTCCAGTGACTTAAATCTTTATCTAGCTCTGGTAAATCATTTTTATTTAGATAATCATTAGTCGGACCTTTTTGTATTAATTTTTTAATTCTATCTGCTATATCTACATTATATCTAATTGCTCTCCTTCCTGGAACAAGATGTGGTTTCTTGTATATTTGTATTGAATCATCTATTCCATAATGTGGAGCTGTATCAAACCATCCACCATTAAAATATGCTTTTCTAGAATCAAAAGTTACAATTTGATAGAACAAAACTCTAGATCTTCCATCATTTTGTTTTTGAAACATATTTTCAAAAATTATAGCAAATAAAGTACTAGCTAAATCAAGGCCATTTCCACATCTATTTCCATGATATGCTTCAATTACTCTTGAACTTAGTTTCATATTAAGATTAGAAATTTTATCCAAAGTTGGTATTTGATCTAAATTTATAATACCTAAAGGAACATTATTACAAGCTGGTTCATTATTATACCAACAATTAGGTTCTAATAATAAATCAAATTCATTACAACCAAATCTAGTATCACTAGAATCTTGTTTTAATTCAACTCTATATCCTGAATATGCTGGAAAAACTTTTACAGTTGCATATTTATTTTCTATCTGCCATGAATTCCATGAATTATTACCTAAATCAATAGTTTTATTAGGTAATTCTTCCAAAATATCCCATTGAGCAATATGCCACCTTGAATCTTGACCGATTAAACCAACTTGTGCATACATTCCTTTAACACAATCTTTAGAAGCTAACCACAATTTATTATCATTTGGACCTGGAGCTACTAATAATGATTTTGGATATGTTTTATATTCATTCACTAAAATTTTTTCTAAATCATCAGCTCTTACTATAGAATCATTTAATAAAGTTAATCCACCACTAACAGCTAATCCTTTTAAAAAATTTCTTCTACTTATCATAAATTTTTAGAAATTATTACTACTATTTAAAAGCTACTATCAAAATATAATCAATATATTAAAAGTAAAGTTTTAAATATTCTATATTTTTTAAACTATTCATGACAGTTTTAATAGACCCATGGGGTTCTACTTTAATAGAAAACTACCAACAAATAATAGAGGATTTTGGTTTATCTACTTTTAATCCTTCTATGTTACCCAATCCAAATAGAATAATGCGTCGTTTAGTAGTATTTGCTCATCGTGATTTACAAAAAATAGCAGATGCAATTAAACAAAAGAAACCATATTATGTTTTATCAGGAATAATGCCTACATCTCAAAAAATACATTTTGGTAACAAAATGGTTGTTGAAAATATTGCTTATTTCCAACAACATCATGCTATTACTTATATTTTAGTAGCTGATCTAGAAGCAGCAGCTGTTAGAGGCATTTCTCTAGAACAAGCAAGAAAAGATGCTTTAAATTTTCAAATACCAGCATATATAGCTCTAGGTTTAGATCCTAAAAAAACAGTTTTTTATTTTCAATCTCAAAATAAAGATGTAATGCATCTCACTTATGAATTTTCAAAAAAGATAACATTAAATGAATTTAGAGCAATTTATGGTAATTCCGAGCCATCTAGAATATTAGGGGCATTAACGCAAGCAGCAGATATATTATTTCCGCAATTAAAACACAAAATGCCAGGTATTATTCCTGTAGGCATAGATCAAGACCCTCATATAAGATTAACTCGTGATATTGTTAATAGATCTTCATCAAGATTTATAGCTCCTTCTGGATTATATCATAAATATACACCTGCTTTAAATGGAGATTTTAAAATGTCTAAATCTAATTCTAGCACTTATATTGAATTGCCTGAAAATCCTGATATAGCATGCGATAAATTAAAAAATGCTTTAACTGGCGGTCGTAAAACAGAAGCAGAACAAAAAAAACTAGGTGGTATTCCTGAAAAATGTATGATTTTCGAATTTGATAAGCAACATTTAGTTGAATCTGATGAAGAATTAAATAAAATATATGCTGATTGTAAATCAGGCAAGTTATTATGTAAAGAACATAAAAAAAAATCTTGCGAAAGATTGCATAAATTTATGCAAGATTTTAATAAAAAATTAGAAAAAGCCAAGAAAATCAAAAAAATTAATTTAGTAAAATTTAAATAATACATATTATTAAATATTAAACTCTTAGGAGGCCATAAAATGAAAAAATTAAGTTTACTTTTAATATGCTTATTATTATTAAGTACAATAGCATTTGCTAATGAGCTTACAGGTTCAGCTTTAGAGATTCAAGAAAAACCTTCTACAACTCCTGGTAAATTTACTTGGGGTATTCAAAGAGCTATAGAACGTATAAAATTAGCAATGACTTTTGGAGCTGAAAAAAAAGTAGCCTATGGATTACAAATAGCAGAAAGAAGATTAACTGAAATTCAAGAATTAGTAGCATTAAATGATACAGAAAATATAGAAATAGCAAAAGAAGAATATCAGAAACAAATAGAACAAGTAAAAGACCAAATAGAAAAATTAAAAGATTCTAATAAAGAAAAAGAATTTCAAAAATTAACTTTAGTAGAACAAAGATTACTAAAATTCGAAGATAAAATCCAAAGATTACAATCTTTTGTTGATACTAAAACTAATCTAACTAAAGATCAACAAGGAAAACTAAATAATATTCTAGAAGAACTAAAAGAAAAAGATATAGAACTTAAAGAGAAACTAGATGAAAAAGAAAATAAAACAAAAGAGAGATTTAATTTAACTAAAGAAGAAATGCAGAAAAAGGTAGAAGAAATTAAATCACAATATAACATCACAGGACTTAAACAAGAATTATTACAACGCGATATCGAAAGATTAAAAGCAAAAGAAGAAAACTTAAGAGAAATAGCTAACAAACAACAAGAAAAAGGTAAAGATACAAGTACCTTATTAACAAGATTAGACACAGTTAATTCTAATTTACAACAAATACAATCTAGTACCTTATCTATAGAAGATAAAAAAGAATTAGTTAAAGAAACTCAACAATTATTAAACTTCAAACAAGTTTATAGAAACAATGATACAAAAGACATTGAAGAAGCAAAACAAAAAGTACAAGAAAAAATAAAAGAGAGACAAGAAATCAAAGGTACTATTAAAGAAATAAAAAATAATACTCAATCAACAGTAGGTATAGCAAATCCAGCTTCTGTTTATTGTGAACAGCATAGTGGAAAATTAGAAATAAGAACAAATCCTGATGGATCACAAACAGGTTATTGTAAGTTTAGTAATGGCTCTGAATGTGAAGAATGGACTTATTATAGAGGAGAATGTAAAGTTCAAGAAACAATAAATAAACAAGAAAACGAGAATAAAACAATCTAATTCTTTATTTTTCTTATTTTATAGTAATAACAAAATAGTAAGATTTATATATATGTAATTTATCTATTTTTATTACTATAATGGAGTAAAAATGAATTTTGTAGAAAAATGTACTATAGAATTTGATAGAAAAGAACTTTTAGACTCAATAAAAGGATTTAAACATAAAGGAATATTTTATCCTCTTAAAGAGTATCAACACTTTAATTTACAATTAAATTTACCATCTAAAATCAATGATGATCTTAATTTATTGCTAGCCACAGATCAAATAAATAAATATATAATGGCTACTATTCTTGGAGAAAATAAAAAACTAAAACCAAAACGTTTGGCAATTGATCCTAGGTTAATAGCTTTAGTAAATTCAGATGAAAGAATACAAGCAATATCAACAACTTTTTTATCAAAAGATAAAATACCAATATTATACTTCAAAACTAATGATTTGTCTCATTTTGAGAAAGAAATTAAAAAATATTTGGAAGAACATAATTTCCTTAAAAAAATTGTATAAAATGATAATACAAGAAAATTTCATAAAGAAAATAAGATCATCTTTTGATTTAAATATTTATGAAGTTAAAATATGGACTTCTCTATTATCTAGAGGTATGGCAACAGCAGGTGAATTATCAGATATTTCAAATGTTCCAAGATCAAGATCATACGATGTACTTGAATCTTTAGAGAAAAAAGGCTTTATAATAATGAAATTAGGTAAGCCAATTAAATATATAGCTGTTCATCCTGAAGAAATAATAAAACGTGTTAAAAGAAATATTCAAATAAGAACAAATAGTAAATTAGAAACCTTAGATAAAATAAAACAAGATCCTTTATTTAATGAATTACAAATGATTTTTAAACAAGGTATTAAACATGTTGATCCATTATCATTATCAGGATCTTTAAAAAATAGATTTTCAAGTTATGAACATTTAAAGAGTTTACTAGAAAAAGCACAAAAATCAGTAACAATAATGACAACATCAACAGGGTTAATAAGAAAAATCGAAAGCTTTAAATATATCCTTAAAAAAGTATCTAGCCAAGGCGTTAAAATAAGAATAGCTGCTCCAATAACAGAGCGTTTAAGAAAAGAGTTAAAAGAAATTTCTAATAACAATGTCGAAGTAAGACATATTGAAAATATTAATGCTAGATTTGTTATTATTGATAGCAAAGACATAATGTTTATGGTAGAAGATGACAAACAAATTCATGAAAACTACGATACTGCTATTTGGGTAAAAACACCATATTTTTCAACAGCTCTAGAAAACATATTTAATCAAACTTGGGTAAATTTACCTCGTGTTAAATTATAATCACCTCTTTTCCCAGAAGAAAGCCAACTCTTCACTACTCTTTGAATTGAAGAGTGCTTTCTTCCAGGGTTTAATAAAACAAAATTGGAAAAATAAATTTAAACAAAACCTTTAAAAATAAAGTCACTTTCTTTTTATTATGCTTAATAAGTTAATAGAAACATTACATCCATTAGAAAGAAAGGTCTTACCAGTTCTAAAAGAATCAATTTCTTTTCCTGAAATAGTTAAGCTAACTAATTTACAAGAAGTTGAAGTTATGCGTGCTCTACAATGGCTAGAAAACAAAAATATAATAAAAATTAATAAAAAAGTCAATAAAATTATTTCTTTAGACAATAATGGTGAATTATATATTAAAAAGGGCTTGCCAGAACGCAGATTCTTGCAAGTTCTAGAACAAGAACTAACATTAAATGAAGTAAAACAAAAAGCTAGTCTAAATGATAATGAGTTACATATTTCTTTAGGTATTTTAAAGAAAAAAGCAGCAATTACTTTTGAAAATAATAAAATAAAAATAACTCAAAATGGTAAAAATTTATTAAATAAAGAACTATTAGAAGAACAATTTATTAAAAAATTACCTTTAAATTTAAATGATCTAAAAGATGAAGATAAATATTCTTTTAATGAACTAAAATCTAGAAAGGAAATAATAAAAGTTAATGAAGAAAAAATAATAACAATTGATGTTTTACCTTTAGGCCATTCATTATTACAACAAAAAATAACATCTAACTTTATTGATTCTTTAACACCTGAAATAATAAGAAATCAAGAATGGAAAAATAAAAAATTTAGACGTTATGATATAAAAATTAATGTTCCTAAAATTTATCCAGCAAAAAGACATTTTGTTAATGAAGCTATAAGATATATAAAACAAATATGGCTTGATCTTGGTTTTCAAGAAATGCAAGGTTCTATGTTACAAACATCTTTTTGGAATTTTGATGCTTTATTTACAGCTCAAGATCATCCTGTTCGTGATTTACAAGATACATTTTTTATAAAAGAGCCTTCTAAAGGCAAGCTTCCTTCTAAAGAATTGGTTAACAAAGTTAAATTAGCTCATGAAAATGGTTACAAGACTGGATCTAGAGGTTGGCAATATTTTTGGAATCTTGAAGAAGCTAAGAAAAATTGTTTAAGAACACACACAACAGTTCTTAGTGCTAGAACAATATCACAATTAAAAAAATCAGATTTACCTTCTAAGTATTTTTCAGTTGGTAAATGTTTTAGAAATGAAACCCTTGATTGGGCTCATTTACATGAATTAATACAAGTAGAAGGTATTGTTTTAGATGAAAATATCAATTTAAGACATCTAATAGGTTATTTAAAAGAATTCTTTAAAAAAATGGGTTTCTCTAAAGTACGAGCAAGACCAGCATACTTTCCATATACTGAACCTTCATGTGAGATAGATGTTTTTCATCCAATAAAGAAAAAATGGATAGAATTAGGTGGTTCTGGTATTTTTAGACCTGAAATGGTAGTTCCTTTACTAGGTTATGATGTTCCTGTTTTAGCTTGGGGCCTTGGTCTTGAAAGAACAATATCAGAATATTACAATATAAATGATATTCGTGATTTATACAAAAATGATTTACAACAATTAAAACAAATAAAATTATGGTTAAAATAAAATGCCAACAATAACTATTAACAAGAATACATTTGAAAGATTAGTAGGTAAAAAATTACCTTTAGATAAATTAAAAGATAGAATTTCTTATCTTGGAACAGACTTAGAAAGTCTAGAAAATAATGAAATAACAGTTGAAATATTTCCTGATAGACCTGATATGTTATCTGTTCAAGGTTTTGCACGTGCTTTTAGTTCATTTATTGGCCACAAAACAGGTTTAAGAAAATATAATGTTCTTAAATCTAATGAAAAAGTTATAATTGATGACTCATTAAAAAATATACGTCCTTACACAGCCTGTGCAATTGTTAAAAATTTACATTTTGATGATGATAAAATAAAAGAAGTTATTCAAATTCAAGAAAAATTACATGTTACTTATGGTCGTAATAGAAGAAAACTAGCAATTGGTATTTATCCATATGAAAAAATAAAACCACCAATAAGATTTTTAGCATTACCACCAGAAAAAATAATATTCCAACCATTAGAATATCCAACTAAATTGAATGGTAAACAGATACTACAAAAACACCCAACTGGTCGTGAATATGCTTATTTATTAGATAATTTCTCAAAATACCCTGTTTTTATTGATTCAAATAATGAAATTCTATCAATGCCACCTATTATTAACTCAGAAAAAACAGGTAAAATAACATCTAAAACTAGAAATGTTTTTATAGAGTGTTCTGGTTTTGATTTTAATATTCTTAAAAAATGTCTTAATATTATTGTAACAGCATTAGCTGATATGAATGGAATTATTTATTCAATGGAATTATATTATGGAAATAAAAAAATACTAACACCAGACCTAAAACCAGAAATAATGAAATTAGATATTAATTACGTTAATAAAATTCTAGGTTTAAATTTAAAGGAAAATGATGTTAAAAAATATCTAGAAAGAATGGGTTATTCTTATGCTAATAAAAAAGTTTTAATTCCAGCTTACAGGGCTGATATTTTACATCAAATTGATTTAGTAGAAGATATAGCAATTGCTTATGGTTTTGAAAACTTTAAAGAAGAAATCCCTAATATTTCAACAATAGCACAAGAAAATGATTTTGAAAAATTCAAAAATAAAATCGCTAATTTTTTAATAGGTTTTAATTTATTTGAAGTTAATACATTTAACTTAACTAATAAAGAAGATCAAACAACTAATTGTAATCTAAATATAGATGTAATAGAAATAGAAAACCCAAAAACATCTGAATATAATACACTAAGATATTGGATTATTCCATCTTTATTACATGTTTTAAGAAATAATAAACACAATGAATATCCTCAAAAAATATTCGAAATAGGTGATACTTTTAAAAAAAATCCACAAAGAGAAACAAATGTTGAAGAAAATTCAAGATTAGCAGTATTATTATGCCATAAAAAATCAGATTACACAGAAATAAAACAAATATTAGATTCATTATTAACTTCTTTACAATTAAAATGCACAATAGAAGAAACAGAACATTCATCTTTTATTCCTGGTCGTGTTGCTAGGATTTCAGTTAATAATAAAAAAATAGCTTATATTGGTGAGATTCATCCATCAGTTTTATTAAATTTCACAATAGAAATGCCTGTCTCAGCTTTTGAATTAAATTTAACAGAATTATATAAGATAATAAAAAATTAGTAAAATATTTAAAGTTTATTATTTTTTAATACTATATGAAAAAAAGGTACTCATCTTTTGTTTAATTTAAAAAATTTCTTATCAAAGTCTACAATTTTTTTATTTTTTATTTTAATACCTTCTTTTTGTAGCATTTTCATTTTTTTATTTATCCCTTGTGCAAAACCACCAATGAAACCATTTAAGTTAACAACACGATGACAAGGAACAATTGGAGCATAAGGATTTTTATTTAAAGCATTACCAACAGCTCTATAAGCTTTACAATTTAATGCTCTAGCAATTTCTTGATAAGTTGAAACACGGCCTTTAGGTATTTTCTTTGTAAATCTATAAACCTTTTTGCTAAATTTCATCTTTTTCCGATGGTATTCTAAATTTTTAAACTTTGTGAAAAAGAATAAATTTTTATACTTATCTTTAATAGCATTTCTTCTAGCATGCAATTAAAAGAATTACTTAATAAAATAAAAGAATATAATCCAAATGTTGATGTTAATTTAATTAGCAAAGCCTATAATTATGCGAGTGAATTTCATAAAGACTCAAAAAGATTATCTGGAGAACAATTTATACAACATCCATTAAATACAGCCTATATCCTAGCACAATTAAAATTAGATATTCCTTCTATAGCAGCTGCTTTACTTCATGATATTGTAGAGGATTCTAATATTAGCATAGAAAAAATAAAACAAAATTTTGGAGAAGAAATAACTAATTTAGTAGATGGTGTTACTAAAATTACTAAATTAAAATACCAAGATCAAGAACAAAAAAATTATGAAAATATTCGTAAAATGTTACTTGCATCTACAAAAGATATTCGTGTCATAATAATAAAATTAGCAGATAAATTGCATAATATGCGTACTATTCAATATTTACCAGAAGAAAAAAGAAGAAAAATATGTCAAGAGACTTTAGACATATATGCACCATTAGCTTATAGATTAGGAATTTCTAGTATAAAATGGGAGCTTGAAGATTTGGCTTTTAAACACTTACAACCAGAAATTTATGAAAAAATAAAAGAAAAATTTGGTAAAAGAAGAATTTATCGTGAAATAGAAATTCATCGCTTAAAAACAATAATTGAAAAAGAATTAAAAAAATATAATATAAATGTTAAAATCATTGGTAGACCAAAACATTTCTATAGTATTTATAAAAAAATGATTACTAAACATAGAACTTTTGATGAAATTTATGATCTAATAGCATTAAGAATTATAACAGATACAATAAAAAATTGTTATGAAATTTTAGGAATTATACATTCAACATGGACTCCAATTCCAGGTCAATTTAATGATTATATAGCAATGCCAAAGTCTAATTTATACCAGTCTTTACATACAGCAGTTATGGCTTTTAATCAACCAGTAGAATTTCAGATAAGAACACAAGAAATGGATAATGTAGCAGAAGATGGTATAGCTGCTCATTGGAAATACAAAGGAGTTTATGGAGATAAAAACTTTGATAAAAAATTAAGTTGGCTAAAACAATTGCTTCAATCACAACAAGAATCAAATAATGTAAAGGATTTTATGAATATATTAAAAGTTGAATTATTTGAAGATGAAATTTATGTTTTTACTCCAAAAGGAGATATTATTAATTTACCTAAAGATTCATGCCCTATTGATTTTGCATATGCTGTTCATTCAAATATAGGTGATAAATGTACAGGAGCTATTGTTAATGGCAGAATTGTTCCATTAAGATATGAGTTAAAAAATGGTGATATAATAAAAATATTAACATCTAAAAATTCTTATCCAAGAAGAGACTGGTTAAAAATAGCTAAAACAACTTTGGCTAAAACTAGAATAAGAAAGTCTCTTAGATTACAGAAAAAAATACCATCAAATATAATTAAAAAAATTCATCAAGAAGAAATAGCACTAAAAGAAAATTATGTAACAATTAAAAAACAGACTAATGCTAAAATAAAATTAGCTAAATGCTGTAAACCTATTCCTGGAGATAAAATATTTGCTTCTTTAACAAAATCAAATATTTACTCTATACATAAAATAGATTGTCCTTATGAAATTAAAAAAACAAAAATAAAAGTAGAATGGAATGAAAATATTAATACTAATATAAATATTAAAATAATAGCTTATGATAGAGTTGGTTTATTTGCTGATATATTTAATACAATTTCAGCAACAGGAACAAACCTAAAAAATGCAAAAGCTAAATCTATAGGTAATGATATGGCAGAATGTTCATTCATTTTTGTATCAGAAAATACAGACCATATCAAAGACATTATATCAAGAATCAAAAAAATTCAAAGTGTGAAAAATATTTATTTAGATTAGTAATCTTTAAAAATATACTATTTCTCTATTTTATATGCATACAATAATATTAGCTGCTGGTTATGGTACTAGACTATATCCATTAACAAAAGAGACACCAAAACCATTATTACCAGTAGCAAATAAACCAATAATAGGACATATAATAGAAAAAATAAAACAAGCTAATCTAGATAATATATCAATAGTAACTAACAATAAACATTATCCTCATTATTTAAAATGGATACAAAATTCAAATCTTAAAAATATAAATTTAATAAATGATACTACTAATTCACATGAACAAAGATTAGGTGCTTTAAAAGACCTAAACTTAGTCATTAAAAAACAACATATAAATGAAGATATATTAATTATTGCTGGAGATAATTTATTTGCATTTGACTTACAAAATTTTATTAATTTCTATAAAGAAAATGGGACTTGCATAGCAGTTTATGATATTAAATCTAAACAACTAGCTAAAAAATTTGGTGTAGTTGAAGTAAAAGATAATAAATTGATCTCATTTGAAGAAAAACCACAAGATCCTAAGACAACTTTAATTAGTACAGCATGTTATATTATATCAAAAGATCATTTATTCTTATTAAACAACTATCTCTCTCAAAAAAATAATCCAGAAGGTCCTGGTTTTTTTATAGCATATTTAATGAATTATGATAATATATCTGCTTATATATTTGAAGAACCCTGGTATGATATAGGTTCTATTGAATCTTATAGAGAAGCTAATCAAAAATGGAATATGATTTCGAATTAAAAAAAATAGAAAAAGAAATTCAAAAAACTAAAGCTAAAAATGTTTTATTACAATTACCAGATGGTCTAAAGCCCCATGCTATAGAAATAGTTGATTACTTAGAAAAAAATACAAAAGCCAATATAATAATATGGTTAGATAGTTGTTTTGGTGCATGTGATTTACCTTTAGGATTAAAAAATATTGATTTACTGGTTCATTTTGGTCATTCAAAATGGAAAAATTAATTTATATTGGAATAATATTACTATTTATATCAATAATTTTAATATTTATAGGTTCAATAACAACAACACAAAAATCAAATATAAAAGTAGCAGCTGGTGGTTTTATCGGACCAATACCATTTGGTTTTTTTACAGATAAAAAAATGTTTTATCTTTTTATAGTTTTATTTATTATATTAATGATATTGTTTATTGTCCTTAAAAAATCCTTATTTTCTTGATATTTTAACAGACTTTGGTGTTGCTATAAATATTCTACTTGAAATCCCTACAACATCTCCATCTATAGAACTACAAGTTTTCTTTAAATTCTCCATCATCCTTTTAAAAGTTTCATTATCTTTAACTTGATCTCTATTTATTATTGCTATTGTATCACCATTTATTAAAGATTGATTAATTTCTTTAATATCATTTTCATCTTTTAAAGAAAAAACTTTAACCTGCATTGCTCTTTCTTCATTACTTATTACATTTTCTGTTTCTATACCACCATACAACTGTTTATCATTATTTTTATTAAACCAACCAAAAATTCCCATTTTAACCTCTCTTTTTCTTTTCTATTATATTCTTTCGAAATTCTATTCTTTTCTTTATATCAGGACCTATATCAATATTTTGTTTTTCTATAAATTCAATATTTTTCATAAATTTTTCTTCTAATTCTTTCATTTCATAAAATAAACTTAAATAATTACTAGTGTCTTTCATTTTTTTTTCTAGAGATTCTATATCTCTCATCAAAATATCTATATTATGTTCTGGTATATTATGTGGCCTTTCTCTAAATACCATAGTCTGAGGTCTATCAATAATAATATCTTGTTTTTTGCCACTAGAAAAAGATTCTAATTTAGCTCTTGGTTTTGATTCTTGTTCTTTTAATCTTTTTAAAATTTCAGATGTTGGTTCTCTACCCTCAACAGCTTTATGTATATATCTTTTTACCATTATTTTCCTCTTTAATAAATTTTAATATTAAATTATATATAAACTTTATTATTTTGTATATAATAGTTCAATAGATTTAAATATAAGTTCTAATACTTTCAATGGAATATTTTTAACAAAAGAGGGAGGTTAAAATGCCAAAAAAGAAAAAAAGAGAATATGAAGAAGAAGAGAAAAAAGAAGAAACTGAAGACTTTGATGAAGATATAGAAGACGAAAAAGAAGATAATGAAGAATCAGACTTTGAATAAAAATTATTTTTTATTTTTATAAATATTCACCTTTAAATTCAGCTTCTGGAAAATTATCTTTTATAAATTGAACCATTATTTGATTATTAGCTCTTTCATAAACACCTAATGCATCTTTTAATAACCCTGCTTTTAAAAATAAATCCCCAACTTTATTTAACTTTTCTATATCATTAGCTAATTCATATGCTCTTGCAGCTAATGCTAGTTGATTATCTTTTATACATTTATCTGCTATCTTAATTAACCTATATTTCTTTTGAACTTCATTTTTTAATTTACCATAAACATCTATAGCAAAATCAATTCTTTCTTTTTCTAAACAATAATCTCCTAATCTTGTTAACCTTTCTTCATCCTCTAGAACTTGATAAGCCTTAAATGCTTCAGCCACACAACCTTCTTTTAAACAAAAGTCTCCTATGCTAGCTAATTTATCATAACTTTGAGCTAAATTATAAGCATCTACAGAATTAGAATATAAACTAACTTCTTTAAATGCATCTCCTACTTTAATTAGACCTTGTTTATTACTAGTAAACATAAATGCTTTCATAGCATTTATATTATCACCTTTTCTTAAATATTCTTCACCAGCAGCATTTAATAAATCAATTTTACTTTTCTCATCAAACATAGATAAATCAACTTTATCTAAGCCTTTCCTTAATAAAGCTGGTACTATCTTTCTAAAAGAGTTTTCATCATCAGAATTTCCACTCTTTTTGTAATCATCCATTTTTTACACCTAGTCTATAAGGAAAATAGTCCTATATATAAAGATTTTGATAATAAACTATATATTATCTATTTATTTCAGCTATTACAACTCCTCCTATAATATAAACTATAAAATTCTCTAATACCCAAATATATAATAATATAGTTGGTAAATTAATTAATAAATACAAACTTAAAAATCCAGGTATTCCAGCTATTAAAAATAAAAATAATCCATAAAATAAACCTTTTTTAAAATAACTTCTTCCAGGAATACTAGCTCTTATTATAATATAAACTATTGTATATAACATAGCACCTATTAAACTAAATAGTATAGATGTTATATAAAAATTAATTCCAGGTGCTCCATCTTCTGGCATCATTAAAGAACTCCATACACCACTATAATCAGGATTTGTATAATAATCCATTGTAAAATAAGCACTTGCACTATGAATTATTTGTGCTAGAATAGCAAAAATTATAACTGTTATTACAACTTTAATAAATTTTTTAATATAACTTTTCATTATCTCTTTTAAATTCAAAATTCTAATTTTTATAAGCTTTATGTTTCTACAAAATACCAATTAATTTATATACTTATTAATACTTTGTTAAGAAATAAAATAATTATTTTCTTTTCTTTTTTAATTTCTTTAATTTAGCAAGTTTAATTAATTTTTTAACTTTAGAAATCTTACTTTTATTACTATGTTTTCTTCCTTTGTATTTAATTTTTCTATGTTTCCTAATAATTTTTTTCTTTTTCTTCATTTCACATTTTATTTGATATTTAAATCTGGACTCGGTGAAAAAGTTCCTTAAACAACCATCGATCCAATCTTAACCTATCGACTTGTTTTAAAGGTTATCTTCTTCGTTCCATATACTAAGCTTAACAAGTGCAGATTTCGTATGGTGAGTTATAGTCCAGTCACCATATTAATAGCTGAACACCTGACATAGGCTACTATGGTAACATCCTTTTCAAGACAACCGAAATGTCCCTTAACTAATAAACAAAGATATCATTTAATTATTTAAGCTTAGTTAACTACTTTATAATGTATAATTTATCCAAATGAATTAACAACTTTTATATATCCTAAATTATTTTATTTTAAAATGAAAAAAATAATAATATTCCTAATTTTTATTTTAATCACTATAACTTTTGTTCTAGCTCAAGAAATTGAAATAAAGGGTTTTGTTAATGATTATTCTAACATTTTAAATGATCAAGAAAAACAACAAATAACACAAATAGCTCAATCTATTTATGATTCTGGCACAGCAGAATATGCAGTAGTTATAGTTAACTCAACACAAGGTCAAGATATTGAATCATATGCAATTAATTTAGCTCAAGGTAAAATTGGTTCTAAAGAAAAAGATAATGGTTTATTATTGCTAGTTGCTATACAAGACAGAGAATATAAATTTGAAGTTGGTTCAGGTCTTGAAGGAATATTAAATGATGCAAAGGTTGGCAGAATTGGTCGTGATTATTTAGTTTCTAATTTTCAAAAAGGTCAATATGGACAAGGAATTATTGAAGCATCTGTAGCAATACAAAATGCATTAAATCAAACAACTAATCAAGAAATAACAACAAATCAATTTAAACAATCTGTATATCCACTTATAGTTATTATTATTTTTATAATAATATTTTTATCATTTTTTGTTGGTAGTATAATTAAATATTCAAAAAGAAAAAACAAACATTTTAAAACAGCAAGAAATGCTTTAATTTTCTTTGGAGCTACTAGAGGATTCAAAGGTAAAGGAGGTTTTGGTGGTTCAGGTGGATTTGGGGGTTTTGGAGGCGGTGGATTTTCTGGAGGGGGAAGTTCTGGCCGTTGGTAGGTGATTAACATGAAAGAAAAATTATTAAAATGTCCAAGATGTAATATTTACATGAAAAAATTAAAAAAGAAAGATGTTATAATTGATGTTTGTACCAAATGTGGTGGTATGTGGGTTGATGCTGGTGAATATGAAAAATTATTACAAATGGAAAAAGGAGGTTAAGTATGGCAAAGGAAAAACCTAAAGCAAAAAATACAACAAAAATTATATTGATTGTTATAGCTGCAATAATTGTATTAGCAATTTTTTGGGTAATAGGTGCATATAATAGTTTAGTTCGTTCACAAGAGAATTTAAATGAAAAATGGGCTAATGTTCAAGCAGATTATCAAAGAAGATTTGACTTAATCCCAAATTTAGTTGCAACAGTAAAAGCATATAGTGATTATGAAGGACAGCTATTAACAGCTATTACAGCTACAAGATCTGCATGGACTCAAACTAGTACTGCACAACAACGAATGCAAGTAGCTAATCAACTTGATTCAGTATTATCCAGATTATTAGTAGTTCTTGAAAACTATCCTAATTTAAAAGCTAATGAAAACTATCTTTCATTACAAGATGAATTAGCAGGAACTGAAAATAGAATTAAGTATTCTAGAACAGAATTCAACAATGCAGTAAAAGCTTACAACATTAAGCTAAGAACATTCCCAACAAATACTATTGCTGGAATGTTTGGGTTTACTCAAAGAGATATGTTTGAATCTACAACAGGAGCAGAACAAGCACCTAATGTAAGTGAATTAATAAAATAATTTTTTTATTTCTTTTTTAATTCAACAATAGTTATCTCATTATTACAACCAAATCTCATTGGAGGACCCCAAGTACCTGTTCCTTGAGAAACATAAACATAAGAATCTTTATAATTATGTAAACCTCTAACATAAGCATTAGCCATTCTAGAGAATATAGTAAAAGGATATATTTGTCCATCATGTGTATGTCCAGATAATTGCAAATTAATACTATAATTATCTAAAGGTTCTACTTTTGTTGGTAGATGGTATAACAATATAGTAGGTTTATTTTTAGCAATTTTTAGATCAGGTAATATTTTATACAAATAATTACTTTCAGTTGAATAATCAATACCAATTATTTGTAAACCTTTAGCATAAACAACTTCATTTCTCAAAACTCTAGCTTTTGTACTTTTTAAAATTTCAAAAACTCTACTTAAGTTTTCATAAATTTCATGATTTCCAGTGATAAAGAAAACAGGTGCATTAATTTTATTTATTTCATCAAACATATTATTACTTAATGGAGCACTTCCATCAACTAAATCACCAGTGATAAACACCAAATCTGGATTTATTTTATTGGTTGTATCAACAATATTTTTTAAAAAATTATTTGTTCTTATAGTTCCCATATGTATATCTGATAACTGAACAATTTTCAGATCTTTATCTAAATTTTTAACTGGTATTTCTATAGTTTTAATAGTAATAAAAGAAGCATTAATTAACGAATAGATGCTTAACAAAGCCACAAAAGTAATAATTACTATTCCAGCAGTAAATTTATCAATTTTAAATAACAAATTAATTACTTCAAATATTATTAAAGAACAAGCTAAAAAGAATATAACCCCCAACCAAGTAGCTGATAATACATAATACATTCTTGTAAAAATATTAAAAAATCTTGTTTCTATAAGCATTGATATAATAAAAGATAAAGCTAAAAAGGTCATAATTAAATAAAAGTAAACATTTTTCTTTATTCCTAGTAAATTGCTCATCCTAAAGAAAACATAAAAGTTTATTCCACCATATAAAATTAAAAATGCAGTACCTATTAATATAAACATAATTATCCTATTCATTCTTAAACAGATAAGTAGCTTAATTTAAATGTTTTATTAAAAAATAAGATATATAACGCCGAGATTGGGATTTGAACCCAAATACCCTTTCGGGTCAGGCTAACTAGGTATCTTTCCAGGCGTACACGATTTCTTTAGTTTTTCTCGTTTCTTTCCGAGGTTTCTTTTCTAAAGAAAGCTCTGTGCAATACCAGGTTATGCGATCTCGGCATATAATAAAACTAGAATTAATTCTTTATAAACTTAACTTAGATCATGCCCTTGATAATCTATTAAACATTCTCTCTTAAGTTTTTGTATTTTAATTTCTTTACTTTTTTTATTTCTTAAATAGACAAATGACCTACACAAGTCTGGTAGTGTATCACTATTATGAGGACATTTATCACGTTCATTAAGCCTAAGATCAGAAGCATTACATTTTAAAGATATTGAATTTAATTTATCACTATTCATAGGATCATACGCAAGTACAATATCATATATACCATGATTTTTATGTTCTCTTAAGAAAAAATCTACTTCATCTAAAATTAGCTCTGATTTATTAACACCTTCTAATTCTGCTAATTTTATAATTCTATCTTTTAAATCCATTAAATTAATTTATTATAAGAACTATTTAAAGATTTATTTAATATATAATATAGTTAAAGTTCTTTTCCGAGGTTTTCTTTTAAAGAAAAGCTCTACTCAAGCATCTCAATTTCTACTTGAACACCTTCAGGAATAGGAACTCTCATTACAAGTCTTAATGCTTTTTCATCTAATCCTAAATCAATTAATCTTTTATGTATCCTCATCTCATAATTTTCAAAACTAGCTTTACCATTACCACAAGGACTTCTTCTAGTTGTTAGCTTTAATTTTCTTGTAGGCAAAGGAATAGGTCCTTTAATCAAAGTTTTAGTTTTAATAGCAATATCTCTAATAGATTCAGTTATTTGATTTAATTTACCTATATCCATACTTGCTAGATTTATTCTTGCTTTTTGCATTTTGCTTTCTTTTCCAAGGTTTTCTTTATTTTCTTTCCTAGGTTTCTTCCTAAGAAAGCTATAAGAAAAGCTTATTTATTTAAGAAAAAATACAATTTATAAACTTTACTAATGCTTTTTTTTAATTAATTGTACTAATCCACTTGCTATATAATGCTCTTTATTCTCTGATATTGTTAAATATTGTACCCACACATTGCATTCATTATTTAATTTATTTGTTCCATGAACAAGCCCATAATGATAACAAGCTCTAAAAAAATCAGTTAAACAATCTATTAAATTAAATTTTTTAAAAACATAATCTTTTGGTATTATTTCTTTATTTATTGGCATTTGATTATAACAATTCTCTAACTCTTCAACAGGAATTGTATATCCAGTTTTAAGACTAGACAAAAATTGATAGATTTTATTTTTATCTATAGTTAAATCTTCATTAATATATTTTTCAAGGTCTTTTCTTTTATTCCATATTTCAAAATAACTAGAACCTTCTTTTATTACAATTTTTGGTTTAATTATTTCTATATTTTTAGGTGTCATTTTTCTAAATTATTAAGATTTTATGTATTAATATCAAAAAGAAATGAAAAACTTTTCTTTCTTAAGTTTATTTTTTCCCGAAGCTTTTTTCTAAAAAGGCTCTAAGAAAGCTTATAATTGTTTTTTCACATAATCTATACACATACCAGCTGCTACAGTACTTCCTGCATCTCTAATTGCAAATCTTGACATATGTGGAATATCTTTTTGTCTTTCAATTACTAATGGTTTACTTGGTTTTACTTTAACAATTGCAGCATCACCATTTTTAATAAAATCAGGATTTTCTTGTAATACTGCTCCTGTAGCAGGATCTAATTTTCTCTCTATAGCAATAATTTGACATGCAACTTGTGCTGTATGTATATGAAATACAGGTGTATATCCAACAGTTAACACAGTTGGATGATTTAGTACAACAATTTGTGCTGTAAATTCAGAAACAACAGTTGGAATATTATCAAGATGTCCTAAAACATCTCCTCTTGCAATATCTTTTTTACCTATGCCTCTAATATTAAATCCAACATTATCACCAGGCTCAGCTTTTGGTATTTGTTCATGGTGCATTTCTATACTTTTAACTTCACCAGTAACACCTCTACCATCTCTAGCAGGTACTATAATTACTTTATCACCAACTTTCATTACACCAGTTTCAACTCTACCAACAGGAACAACTCCTATTCCTGTAATATTATATACATCTTGAATTGGTAATCTTAATGGTAATTGTGTTGGTTTTTCAGGTTCTTTAAATAAATCTAATTGTTCTTGTACAGTTGGTCCTTTATACCATTGCATATTATCAGATTTTTTAACAACATTATCTCCATTATATGCACTAATTGGTATAAATTGTACTGTATCTAGTTTATAACCAACAGTTTGTAATAATTTTTTAATTTCTTCTACAACAGTTTTATATTTAGATTCATCATATTTTATAGTGTCCATTTTATTGATTAGAACACCTATTTGTCCTACACCTAAAGTTTTACAAAGCCATACATGTTCTTTAGTTTGGGCCATTACACCTTCACCAGCAGCTACAACTAAAAAAGCAACATCTGCTTGTGAAGATCCAGTAATCATATTTTTAATGAAATCTTTATGTCCTGGTGCATCTATAATTGTATATTCATATTTTTGTGTTACAAACTTTTTATAAGTTAGATCAATGGTAAGTCCTCTTTCTCTTTCTTCTTTTAAAGTATCCATTACAAAAGCAAATTCAAAACCAGCTTTTCCTAATTCTTTAGCTTTTTCTTTTAATTTTCTTAATGTTTGTTCATCTATAGTACCAGAATCATATAATAATCTACCAACTGTAGTAGATTTACCATGGTCTACATGACCTACAAATACAACATTAAGGTGTGGTTTTTCTTTTGCCATATTAAATACCCTCCATAAATCATAAAAATTATAGGGTGATTGAGTTAAATCTTATTTATAAAGCTTTCGCTATTCATTGGATTTTATTTTTCCAACTATCCAGCCTATAACTGCTCCAATAATAAATACTAAAGGTAATACATATATTAAGCTAGCATAATCAGAATTAGATCCATAAAAAGTTGTATTAATTCCGGGTATAAAACTCAAAATTAACATTATTCCAACCAATATCAAACCACCATATAAACTAGACTTTGATATTTTAATATGTTCAAATATTTTACCCCAACTTATCTTCCCAAATACCCAACCTATAATTGATCCCAATATAAAAAAGTAAATAAAGAATATTATATAAAATAATATTGGCAAATCTCCAATAATCCGAATTATAGGTATTCCTATCATAAGAATGGTCCAAGAGAATATATTTCCCATATCACTACTAGGAGTAGAAATAGCTAAAATATATAAAATTAAAAGTATAATTAAACCAATAACACCACCTTTTAACCAATAAGGCCAATCTTTCCAAATCATTTTCAAATTAATTTAAAACAATATAACTATTTAAATATTTTTATTCACTTGGAGCTAAATCTTCATCAACTTTTAGTCCTTTTCTTTCTCTAATTTGTCTAATAACTTTATCTTGTAATATATCTGGTAATCTCTCAAACATTTGATCAACCAAGAAATGAGCACCTCTACCATTAGTTGCACTTCTTAAATCAGATGTTAATCCAAACATTTCAGCAACAGGTAATTTAGCGTGTATTGTTATATGATCAGCTTCTTGTATCATATCAATTAATTGTCCTCTTTTATTTTGTATTAATTTAGAAAGAGTTCCCATATACTCTAAAGGAGATTCAATTTGTATAATTTGTAGTGGTTCAAATATTAATGCTTTAGCATCTAACATAGCTCCTTTTATAGCTTGTCTTACAGCTGGTAATACTTGAGCAGGACCTCTATGAATTGCATCTTCATGTAATTTAGTATCTGTTAGCGTAACTTTCAATTTTACACATGGTTCACGAGCTAAAGGTCCTTCATCCATTACTTGTTCAAGTGCATCACAAACCATCTCCATAACTTCTCCTATATGTACTATTCCTCTAGTTCCATCAATTAATATATTACCCTTATAAATATCTTTAAATTTTTTACTTTCAGCAACATGAACTCCTAGCTCATCAAACTTTTTAGTTAAAACATCATCTTTTTTCTTAATTCTTCCTTCATAAATTTCACCTGCTTTAATAGCTTGATATATATTATCTTGTAAAGGTTCTACTATAAAATAAAATTTATTATGCTTGTTAGGACTTTTACCTTCGATTTCGCGAGATTTTTTTAAAATAGTTTCTCTATAAACAACAATTGGTTTACTTGTTATAACATCAACACCTTTTTCACTTCTAATTCTATTTTCAATAATTTCTAAATGTAATTCTCCCATACCATGCATTAAATTTTCTCCTGTTTCTTCATTAATTTCAATTTTAATTGTAGGATCTTCTTTAGCAACATGTTTTAAAACTTCTATTAATTTAGCTAAATCACTTGCTTTTTTAGCTTCAATACTTTTAGTAACAACAGGTTCAAATAAATGTTTTATAGCCTCAAATGTTTCCATTTTTTCAGAAGAAACAGTTTCACCTGCATAAATTCCTTTTAATCCTACTAAACCTACAACATTTCCTGCACTAACTTCATCAACTTGTAATCTTGAAGCTCCTTTATATACAGAAACTTGTTGTAATCTAACTTCCTTTTTAGCCATATTCATATAAACAATATCACCTTGTTTCATTGTTCCAGAAAACAATCTACCAGCAGCAACTTCACCAGCATGAGGATCAATAACGATTTTAGTACAAATAAATGCAGCAGGTCCTTTAGCATCACAATTTATTAATGCTTTTCCTATAACACTATCTAAATCTCCATGCCATATATGAGGAATTCTATAAACTTGAGCTTCTTTTGGATTAGGTAAATGATGTACAACCATATTTAAAGCAATTTTATGTAAAGGTGCTTTTTTTACAAATTCATCAACTTTATCATTATTGTAAGCATCTATAACATCTTTAAAACTTAGCTTTGTTTCCTGCATATAATGAAAACTTAAAGCCCATTTATGATAAGCGCTTCCAAATGCAACACTACCATCTTGCACAGAAACCTGCCACTTTTTTTTGTATTCATCAGGAGCTATTCTAGCAATTAAAGAATTAACACTATTTATAATTTTGATAAATCTTTCTTGCATTGCTTCTGGTGTTAATTTAACTTCTTTAATTAATCTATCAACTTTATTAATGAATAAAACAGGTTTTACTCTTTCTCTTAAAGCTTGTCTTACAACGGTTTCTGTTTGTGGCATAATTCCTTCAACAGCATCACATAAAATAATAGCTCCATCAACAGCTCTCATAGCTCTTGTAACATCACCACCAAAATCAACATGTCCTGGAGTATCAATTAAATTAATTAAATAATCTACATTTTCAACTTCATGTACCATAGAAACATTAGCAGCATCTATTGTAATACCTCTTTCTTGTTCATCTTCATGAAAATCTAAAGCTAATTGTTTACCAACTAATTCTTCAGAAATCATTCCTGCTCCACCTAATAAATTATCGGAAAATGTTGTTTTTCCATGATCAATATGAGCAGCAATAGCAATATTTCTAATTTTATCTGTGTTATGCATTAATGCTTTAATTTGTTCAACTTTATCTTTAGCCATAACTCAAAAAACAAAAAGTATCTTTATAAATATTACGTTTTTTATATATGCAAATATGCAATATAAAACAACTAAATATATAAATAAATTTTAATAATATTATAAGTTAAAAATGATAGAATATAAAAAAATTAGTCTTATTTTTCCAGGGCAAGGATCACAATATATAGGAATGGGTAAAGATTTATATGATAAATATGAATCTGTTAAAGATATATATAACACAGCAAGTAATAAACTTGGTTATGATATTAAAGATATATGTTTTAAAAAACATATTTTAAAAAGTTTTTTTACTGATGTTTCTCTTGATAAAACCATATTCACTCAACCAGCTATATTAACAACTAGCTATGCATGTTTCAAAGCACTTGAAGAAGAATGTAAAGAAAATGATATTACTCTAAATCCTTTTTTATTAATGGGTCATAGTCTTGGAGAATATACAGCTTTAGTAGTTTCAGGTGCAATAGATTTTGAAAATTCTTTAGAACTTGTGAAGAAAAGAGCAACTTATATGTCAGAAGCAGGTAAAAATTGTCAAGATGGTGGATTAACATCAATATTAAGTAGAAAAGAGCTAAATTATGAAAATATTAAAAAACTATGTAACAATTATGAAACTTATATAGCATTAATTAATACTCAAAAACAAATTGTAGTTGGTGGTCCAAAAAAAAGATTGGCAGCATTGTCTAAAGACATACAAAAAGATGATATAATCACGAAAGATATAAGAGTTGAAGGACCATTTCATACTCCTATCATTAAATCAGCTGCTGATAAATTTAAAAAGGAACTAATAAACACCAATATGTATATAGCATCAACACCAGTCATTGTAAATGTAACAGCTAGAGCAATAGCAGATCCTGAAGATATAAAAGAGGAACTTTATATGCAAATTTCTAATACTGTTAACTGGAAAGGATCAGTTGAAAAAGGTATTAATAATGATGTAGATTTGTTTATAGAAATTGGACCTAAAAAAGTTTTAAGCAATATGATTCAAGAAATTAATCCACAAATAGCAACATTAAATGTTGAAGACGTAAAATCTCTTGAAAAAACTATAAAAGAATTAAAATCTCTCACTTTCTTTTAATATTTCATTAGCTGATTTTACTCTTTCAACACTACCTTCTCTACCACAAAATGGACATTTTTTTCTAGGATCATTTAAGTTATATCTTTTGAATTTATATTTACATCTTGTACAAACATATCCTATATCACTACTTTTTTTAATAAAAGTTTCTTTAGTAGGAACAGTATTTTTAATAGCACTTTCTTGTAAATCATAACAATCTCTACATATGTATTCTTTACCAGTTTTATCAACTCTAATATCAAAAACAAGAACATTCTTTTTACATCTTTTGCAATTTGTAAACTCACCTATTTTTTCTTCTTTTTTAAAAACATTAAACATATAATTTAAGATAAATAACTTGTATTTAAAGTTATTTATTCAATATTATTATGGTTGTTTTGCTAAAAATTTTGTTTTTATAAGTTCAATATCATCAGTTATTAAAAGCTCTTCTAGTTTTCCTTTAAATTCTTTAAAAGCTTCACTATTTTTTTCATCAAATCCAATAAGAAAAATTTTTGCTTTATATCCTGCTGCAGCAATAATTATTTTTTGATAGAGTATAGCGCCTTGGTCTTTTAATTCATAAAGTTCACTATCCATTCCAAGTATTCCTTCGCCTAAATCAACTAATGAACTAAGTCTTTTAAATGATCCTACAAATGAACAATTTCTTTTAAATGTATTTTCTACAGCCATAGCATACAAAGATTCTTCAAGACCTTTAGTTTCCCTATTAAATTCAATCGTATACATTTTAATTTATCTAATAACTAAACATTTATAACAATTATTATATTATAAACCTAATAAGTTATCATATATATTTATCTACTAGCATCAGCCTGTCTTTCTAACTCTAATTTTTTAGCTATAGCATTACTTTTATTACTACATTGAGAAGCTTTTATTATTTCATCAGCTAAACATTCTTCATATTTATTTTTTTTATTAAAACTTTTAGAATAAGCACCTTGTACCATTAATCTCAAGGCTAAATCAATTCTTCTTTGTGGTGCACAGTCAACAGCTTGTGTATATCTTGCTCCACCATATTCTATTGTTGTAATTTCTTCTCTAGGAGCAGCATTTTCTATACCTTTTACAAAAACTTCAACAGGATTTTTTTTAGTTGTTTGTTCAATCAATTCTAATGTTTTTTGTACTATTTTATATGCTTTAGTTCCTTTGCCACAACAATGACCAGAACTTAAAAGATGTTTTTTACCCTTATGACCTGGAACCATTATTTTACCAATTAATCTTTCAACGATATTATATTTACTTTTCCAAAATTTATTTTTAGCATTTCTTCCATGGGTTTTTGGTACTAAAACTGGCTTTAAATTTATATAATCCTTTAATCCAGGATCAGCTACTTTTATAATTTCAGTTTCATATTTATTAAATAATTTCATCATCTTCTACCTTTTTCTATTTTACCATGAACTAATCCATCTAAACTTTGATCATTAACCTTAATTACTTGCCATCTAACACAAGGAATATCTCCTTTAGCTCTACCCATTTTTCCACCAATGCACTCAACTAGAACTTCATCATGTTCATCTACAAATTTTATAGCATTATTTCCAGGAACAAATGCTGTTATTTGTCTTCCATTTTTAACAAGTTGACATTTAACACATTTTCTCATAGCTGAGTTTGGCTGCTTAGCTTCTAATTGTACTTTTTCTAGAACAATAGCTTTAGCCTGTGAACTTCCTTTTAATGGATCTGACCTTTTTTTTAGTCTATATTTTCTTTTTTTAAACCATTTTCCCGACTCTCTAAAAGTCTTTCTTCTTTGTTTTAATTTTTTTCCAGCATTTAGCCCAGATGATTTTTTACTCATTTTATAACAACTTTATAAGGAAAATATTTTATTATTATTTCCTGCACTTCCTTTAAATTTTTTTGATCTCTTCCTATAAGTAAAGCTTTATCTTGTGTACTTTTAATCTCAATGCAAATCTCATTATCTTGTATATAAATGTTTTCACTTTTAATAGGATATATAATATTATTTAAAAATCTAATAGGATCTATATTATATTCTATAATTTTTATACTTTTATTTAATATTTTACCCAATCTTTTTATGTTATCACCATTTTTACCAATAGCTTTTCCACCTTCACCTTGTTCAACAATAAATATTAATTGTCCATTTCTATTTATAAAACAATCTTTTACATGAACTTTGCTTAAATTTTCTAATGTATTGATATAACCTATTAACTCTATATTATATTTTCTCATTTTAATAACTTATAACACTCACTAAGAAATTCTTTTTGCATATTATAGCAAGTTCTTCACTATTCTGTCTTAATTCATTAACTTTTATATTAGCTATTTTAGAATAATAATTTATATCATCTTTAATCTTTTGCTGTGCATTGCTTGCTAAAAATACCTCTTTAACAATTCCTCTCTTTAGATTTTTAATTGTCTCTTTAGATCCATATATTAATTTTTGTTCCTTTAATGCTTTTCTTAAAGATACTAAACTCATTTTTTATTTTTATCCTTACTTTTCATTTTAGCAACTAATCCAGGCAATCCTGTTCCTAAAGGCACTACTTGATTTAATAAAACATTTTCTATAACTGAATTCAAGTGATCTTCTTCTCCTATTAAAGATGCATTTATTATATGTCTTATTGGAATCTCAAAACTTGCCCTTGCTAAAACTGATTCTTTTTCTCCTGTTATTCCTGATCTTGTTATACCTTTTATATCTCCAGTCTTTGTCATTACATCAGCAATAAATATTATATGCCTCATATCAATATCCAAACCTTGATCTTCTATAACTTTAGATGCCTCATTTATTATAGCTTGCCTTGCAGCTTCTATACCTAAGACATTTTGTATTTCAAATATATTATTAGTTACTGTTCTTGTCTCATCTACTTCAGGAATTTCTAAAACTTCTTTTAGATTAGAGCCAGATGTTAATATTATAAATTCACTCTGTTTTTTAACAGGTAACAAATAACTAATACCTTTAATACCTCTAATATAAATATTTTTAACTTTTTCTTTTATTTTGTAAGTCTCCATTAATTCATCTTCTTTAGGTTTAACTTTTATAATTATTCTATCTTTATCATGTCTTAAATTAACACTTTTTAAATTTTCACTTATTACATTTACTAAATAATTTTCATTAATGCTTAAATCTCTCATTTTTTGTTTATTTAAGATTAATTCAACTTGTAGACTTGATAAATTAATTGAAAATTCAGTTACAACCTCCATTAATTTAGTACCTTTAATTAAACCTGCTATTTTTCTAACTTTATCAGGATCTTTATTATATTGTTTTTTCAAATAAATTTCCATCATAGGAGTTTTAATATCTTTTCTTGCATCAAATATCTCTATAATTCTTGGTAATCCTAAAGTAACATTAACTTCAGCTACACCAGCATAATGGAATGTTCTTAATGTCATCTGAGTACTAGGTTCACCAAAAGATTCAGCTGTTATAATTCCAATAGCTTCTCCAGGATTTATTTGAGCATCTTCATATTCTTTTAAAATTAATTCCACTATTTCAGATTCTTGTTTTTTGCTTACTCTTCTTTCAGCAAAAGCTTTTTTTAGATCTTCAATTATTTTATCAGGTACTTTTCCTTTAAGATCTTTTATTTCCATATTATTCTCCTACAACGTCTTTAACTATTTTTTTTACATCTATCATTCCACTACTACTTTTAGAAACATCAATACCATCTTCACCATATTTAAATTGTATAACATTTTTATTAGCATCTCTAACAGTATTATCATATTCAACTTTTAGATCTTGCAAAGCATTAGCCAATCTTCTATATAAATATCCAGATTTTGGAGTTCTTAATGCAGTATCCATTAAACTATCTCTTCCTGTCATAGCATGGAAGAAAAATTCATATGGTTTTAATCCACTTTTAAAACCTCTACTTACAAAACCATGAGCCTTGCCACCTAAATCATTTTTCTTAAATAAACTTAAAGGTCTATTTCTGTAACCTCTTTCAATTCTTTTTCCACCTAAAGCTTGCTGTCCTACACATGCTGACATTTGTACTAAATTTAAAGTACTACCTTCAGCTCCAGACCTTGACATTATTAATGTAGGTATATTTTCTTTAGCTTGATTAACAATTAAATTTCCAATTTTATTTCTAGTTTTATTTAATAATTCTAAAATTCTTAATTCCAGAGTTTCTCTTAATGTTTTTCCAGGTAATGCCTCTAGCTCATTATTATAATATGAATCAATAAATTTCTGTACATTCTTTTCAGCTTCTTGAAAAAGTTCATTTATTTCATCTTTAGTTTCTTTTTTTAAATCAGTATCAGATAGTGTTATAGTAAAACCTTTTCTTAATAAAACTTGGATTCCTAATTTAAAAACTTTTTCTATAAATCTTAAGGTAAAATCTTCACCATATCTTCTATAAATCTCTCTTAGTAAAACACCATTTTCTTTACCTATACTTTTATTATCTATAACTCCACATAATAATTCACCTTTTTCAATGCATAGATATGCATCTCTAGGACAATTCTTGTGTTTACATTTTTCACATTTATCACATATTTTAGATTTTCCAATAAATCTAAAATCTTTAGGTAATATTGTACTAAAAATTTCTTTTCCACTTACATTTTCTTTTTTGAAATTAATATTTTCAATACCAATTGACATCAAAATATCAGTAGCTTCTTCTTTACTAAAACTTAAATTTTTTGTTAATAAATAATTACCAGTAATACTATCTTCTATACAACCAATTATATTTTGTCCATTCTTTGGGGTCATAATTTGAGTTTGAACTTGCATTAAAATCTTAGCCTCACTTCTTGCTTCTTGTGTTTGAGGGATATGTAAATTCATCTCATCACCATCAAAATCAGCATTATATGGCGTACAAACTCCTGGATTTAATCTAAATGATTTTCCAGGTAATACTTTAATAAGATGACACATTATACTCATTCTATGTAGACTTGGTTGTCTATTAAATATAGCAACATCACCATCCATTAAATGTCTTTCAACAATAAAACCTTCTTGTAGTTCTTCTATCAATTGATCTTTGGTCTTATCAGTGATTTTTTTCTTTTTACCATCAGGTTTTATTATATAGTTAGCTCCAGGATAATTATCAGGTCCTCTTCTGATAAATTCTTTTAATCTTTCTATATTCCATTCTGTAACTGTTTCTGGAATTGTTAATTCCATAGCAACTACTTTAGGAATACCGACTTCATTAAATTGGATTTCAGGATCAGGACTAATAACAGTTCTTGCAGCAAAATTAACTCTTTTACCAGCTAAATTATGTCTAAATCTTCCTTCTTTATCTTTAATTCTTTCTGTTAAAGTTTTTAATGGCTGTCCAGTTCCATGCCTAGCAGGAGGAACTTGGGCAATTGCATTATCAAAATAAGTTGTTACATGATATTGTAATAAATCCCATAAGTCCTCAACAATTATCTCAGGAGCTCCAGCATTAATATTTTCAAATAATCTTTGATTTATTCTAACAATATCACCTAATTTATGTGTCAAATCATCCTCACTTCTTTCTCCAGATTCTAATGTAATACTTGGTCTGATAGTTACAGGTGGTATTAATAAAACTGTTAATATCATCCATTCAGGCCTTGCATATTTTGAATTTAGTCCTAATAATTCAAGGTCTAAATCTGGAACTTTTTCTAATCTTGATCTAATTTCTATTGGACTTAATCTTTTATCATGCTCATAGAAGCTTGTAGGTTTTTCAATTTTGATATTATATTGCTTGGCTTTACAGTATGGGCATTTTTTAATATTTTTTAAACTATTAATTATTTCAGAAGTTCTTTTTCTTCTAGTATCTACTCCTTGCTCCTTTTCAATTTTATCTAAAATAGCTCTATATTTTTCAATTTCTTGTTCATCTAATAAAATTCTATTACATTCTCTACATACACTTCTTAAAACATCTAAAATTACTCTTATATATTTAACATGTACAACAGGCCTTGCTAAATCAATAAATCCAAAATGACCCATACATTCTTTTAATTTAGAACCACATGTTTTACATCTTAATCCTGGATCAATAACACCTAATCTTGTGTCCATTAAACCCCCATCAACAGGATAACCTTCTTTATCATAAAGTTCTGGTGTTATTATTTTAACACAACTCATTTTTTTAATATCTTCAGCACTAAGTAAACCAAATACAATAGATTCAACTTTTTTATATATTGTTTCTGACATTTTAATATTTACTCTTTAGTTTTAATCGTGGATAAATACCTAAAGCTTTTATTTCATCTAATAATAATTTGAAAGCATAACTTAATTCAATAGCACTTATTTCAACATTTGCCCCACATTTTTGACAGAATTTTCTGTTTCTATAAGTATCATTAATTGCTAACATTCCACATTCTTCACATACATGTACAATGGTTTTATCAGAATCAAATCTTTCTTTTAACAATAAACTAGCACCATGAGCAACTAAACAATCTTTTTCCATTTCTCCTAATCTTAAACCACCACCTTTACTTCTTCCTTCTATTGGTTGTCTTGTTAATAACTGTAATCTTCCTGATGCTCTTGCATGTAATTTATTAGCAACCATATGTTTTAATCTTAAATAATAAATATTCCCAACAAATATTTTAACCTCAAATTCTTCTCCTGTCATACCATTATACATTCTTTCAGTACCATTTTCTCTAAATCCTAACTCTAACAAATAATTTCTTAAATCTTTTTCAGGATCTGACTGAAATGTTGTTCCATCTATATATTTTCCAGATAAAGCTCCAACTTTTCCTGCTAGTATTTCAATCAAATGTGAAATAGTCATTCTACCTGGCACAGAATGTGGGCTAAAAATTAAATCAGGCACTATTCCAGATGCTGAAAAAGGCATATCACTCTGGCTAGTTATAAAACCTACAACACCTTTTTGACCATGACGAGAAGCAAATTTATCTCCTACTTCAGGTATTCTTTGATCTCTTAATCTTACTTGTACTAATTTATTACCTTCTTCATTTTCTGTTACAATAACTAAATCAACAATACCTTCTTCACCATGTCTTACTACAACAGAACTTTCTCTTCTAATACTAGCAGCTATTGAAAATTCTTCTAACTCCCCTAAAAATCTTGGTGGGCTAGTTTTACCAACTAAAACATCTTCTTCTTTTACTTTAGCTTCAGGACTAATAACACCATCTTCTTCTAATAATCTATAATCTTTTTCTGATTTGTAACCTTTAACTTCTTTATCAGGAATACAAATTTCATCTGTTAATCCACCTAAGTATCTTAATTCCTCAACAGCATAAGGTCTAAAATAAAATGATCTTGCTAATCCTCTTTCAACAGAACCTTTATTTAATATTATTGCATCTTGCATATTATAACCTTTATAACTCATTAAAGCAATTGTAATATTTTGACCAGCAGGGTGTTTATCTTGTTCAGTAATATCATACATAAATGATTTAACAATTGGTCTTTGTGGATATTGTAAAACAGAAACATCTGTATCCATTCTTAATAAATAATTACTAGCATACATTCCTATAGCTTGTTTTTGTGTTTTACTACCTCTATTTAATCTTGAACTCTGAACAAAATTAGCATATGGAACTAACGAAGTTGTTAAACCCAAAATAACAATAGGATTAATTTCTAAATGAGTATGTTCTTTTGTTAATTCTTCCGATGTTAAAGCAACATATGCATCTTCTTCCTCTAATGCATCTAAATATTCTATAACACCTTTATTTACTAATGCATTCCAATCAATTTCACCTTTTTCTAACTGTTTAATTAAATCTTCAGTTAATTTACTTTGTCCATTTTCAACGATAATTAAAGGTCTTCTAGCTCTTCCTCTACTTAATTCAATATTAATTTCATCCATTGATTGATCATAACTAACATTTAGTGTATGTGGTAATTTATTTTTTTGTCTATCTAATTTAACATTTTTTACAAATTCTTCTGGATTATCAATCTTTCCAATATATTTTTGATCTAAATATACATCAGTCATTTTTTAAACCAATTTCCTCCAATAATTTTTTCACTTTTTCTTCATTATAACCTTCTTGTGTAATATCACATAACATAGCTAGATTTTTTCTTAATCCAATTGGAGTTCCTTCTGGAGTTTCTATTGGGCATAACCTACCCCAATGTGTTCCATGCAAAGCTCTAGCTTCAAAATTTTCTTGTGAAGTACTCAATAAACTAACAACTCTTTTTAAATGTGATAATGTTGCTAAAAAATTAGTTCTATCTATATTTTGACTAATACCTTTTCTACCACCAACCCATGCACCAGTAGCCATTGCACTTTTTATTCTAGAAGTTAGTAACTTATCTCTAATTACTATTTTAACCGAATGGAATTTTCCTCTTTTAACTAATCTTTGAAAATTATATAATATATCATTTACCAAAGCTCTTAAATTAACTCTAAACAAATCAGTTAATAAATCACCACTTAATTTTAATCTTTTATTAATGTAATGATCTTTATCTTCTTTAATACCTTCTTTAGTTATAATTAAAAATCTTTTAATTAATTTACATAAATTATATGCTTTGTAAATTCTATCCTTAGAACCTATACCTAAGTGTGGTAATAAATATCTATCTAAATTTTCTCTTGTTTTTTCTAATTTCATTTCTCTAGATTGTGTAATACCAATTTTTTTGGCTAAGAAATCTAGGGCATCTTCTTCTTTTTTTAATTCGACTGAATTATATAAATTAATAAAAATATCTTCATACTGTTTATCAGAACCTATAAACTTAACAATTTCATCATCTCTAACTAAACCAAGTGCTTTTATTATAGATATTATAGGAACTCTTTTAAATCTTGTAAAGCTAATATAAATAATACCATCTTTCATTTGTTCTATTAAATGTGGTATTCTATAAACACCTCTCTCAGAAAATATTTTAGCACTAAATTTACTTGGTCCTGTTGTTTCTTCTTGTATAAATAATTTATTTGAAGCTAAATCTTCTACTGTTATTAAAACTCTTTCATTACCATTTAAAATGAAATAACCACCAGGATCAGCTGGATCTTCGCCATGATTTATTAAATCTTCATCTTTTAAATCATGCAAATGACAATATTTACTTCTTAACATTATTGGTAATTTACCAATTTGCGTTGTAAAACTTTCTCTTTGTACATTATCAATATGAGCACTAACATCTAGGTATATTGGTGCACTATAAGTTAAATTCCTTAATCTTGCTTCTATTGGATAAATATCTCTTTTACTACCATCAGCTTCTATTAAATGAGGCTTTGTTATCCATACTTTATCTAATTTTATTTTAAAGCTTTCAATCTCTTGTGGTATTATAGTTGGTATTATATCACCCATTTCTGTTATTACTTCTTGCATTCCTTTATCTACAAACTCATTAAATGATTTTATATTTGATTCTATAAAAGAATGGCCTTCAAAATACTTTTTTATTATAATATCTTTATTACTCATTTTCCCACAACACGATAAAATATAGTTGTACCAGCTCTATTACTTTCTCTTATAATTTTAATTACATCACCAGTTTTCACATTTAGATTTCTAATAACTGAATCTTTAGAACTTATTCTTGGTAATTGCTTAATAGAAATATTGTAAAAATCTAGAATTTTTTTTGCTTCCTCTTCATTCAATTTAATATGCTTTGGTACTAATATATGATCTTCAATTTTATAATTTTTCATGTTCTTTTAAAAGCGGGCCGGAAGGGATTTTCATATCTAATTGTTAATATACAATTTTATTTTGAACCCTCGACCACTTGGTCACTTTATCTAGTTTAAAAGCTTCACCTGAATTCATCAAGTGCTCTACCAAGCTGAGCTACCGGCCCATATATCTGATTTAACACATTTAAGTTTATCGTCGTTATTTAATATTTTAGTGTTAAAATCAGAATTATAAAATGACATTTTGGTGGCTAAGGGCATACTAAACACTTTCTTGTAAAGAAAAAATGGCTTTATAAAGATTTCGTTTTTTTTTGTTAACTAATTAATAGTAAAAGAATATTACTTAAATTACTTAAAATATAATATTAAATGGATAATAATATTTAATAAAAAGATAACATTTATTAATCATTTTATAATTTCATTCTAAAAATATGATAAGTGAAAGAATAAACTATGAAGAATTTAAAATTTTTAGAGAAATACCTCTTCTAATAAAGTTAAGGCTAAAGAAACTTTTAGATAAAAAAGTAAAGAATAAAAGTAAAGTATTAATTATAGACACCTGCATAATAGGAGAGTTCTTAGCAACTCTTCCTGCATTAAGTCTTTTTCTAAAAAAGAATAAACTAAATACAGATATAATTGTCTCTCCACAAGTTAAATCTCTTGCAGAAGCAATAAAGGGAATTGATAGAGTGTTTACAGCAAAATCAATATATAGCAGAAACATAGAGCAAAGCGATATAAATCAGTCTATACCTAAAGAATATAATACGATTCTAGTTTTAAGGATAAGTCCAGAAGCTTATAAGTTACTTAATAATATAAAATATTCAAATATTATAACTTATGATATTCCATTTTTCAAATATTTTAGCCATCTTGTAAAAAATCTTCCACTTAAAAAACAAATAAAACAATGGCGAGAGGTTAATTTTGAGATAGTTGGTATGAAAGATTACATTAAAAAGATAAGATTTAATGATATCTTCAGATTTAGTAAATCTGATTATGAACAAATTAAGAAACTATCACAAATGAGAAGAAAAAGCAAAAAAATTATAATTCATACAGGTTCTGTATGGAAAATGAGACTATGGGAAAATAAGAAATGGATTAGTTTATTAAAAAAGATAAATAAGTTAGGTAAATTTAATTTTATTTTTATAGGAAGTACTGATATAGAAAAGAAGTCTTTTGAATACATTCAGAAAAATTTAGATTTCAAAATATTTTCTTTAATAAATAAATTAGATCTAAAAGAAACTCTTCTCCTTATGAGAATGAGTGACTATTTTATAGGAATTGATAGTGGACCAAGAAATATGGCTCATCTTGCTGATTTAAGAAGTATAAGTTTATTGAGTACTGGACTAAACAATTTTATGCCTTCTAATAAGAAAGACATTGTAATAAACAAATCTGATGCTATATTCACCAGTATTTTTTATTATCCTAAAAAAAATTATATGCAAGAAATAACTACAGAAGAAGTGTTAGAAGCTTTTAAAAAACTTTCAAAAACAATTTAAAATAGATAAATATTTAAAAGTATATAAATAAAATTAAATATGGAAAAAAAAGTTTCTTGTATAATATCTGCGTATAATGAAGGAAAGAATATAGGAAGTGTTTTAAAGGTTGTTGTGAATCATCCATCAATTGATGAAGTAATTGTAATAAATGATGGAAGTACTGATAATACTATAGATAAAATAAAAAAATATAAAACAATTAAGATAATAAATTATAAAAAAAATAGAGGAAAAAGTTATGCTATAATGAAAGGCATAGAAAAAGCAAAGGGTGATTTGTTAATGTTTATTGATGCTGATTTAATTGGATTAAACAAAAATAATTTAACCCAACTTTTGCAACCTATTACAAAAAATGAGGCTGATGTAAGTATTAGTTTATTCAAAAATTCTGCTCCATTATATAGATTATTAGGAATTGACTTTATTTCAGGATTAAGAGTAATCAAAAAAGATTTAGTAAAAGATTATCAAAAACTTGCTAAAATGTCGGGGTATGCAATAGAATGTTCATACTTTAACCCAGCAATAATAAACAATAAAGCAAGACTAAAAATAGTAAGATGGGATAATGTTGAAAATAAGTATCACACTGAAAAACTTGGTTTTTTTAAGGGTATGATTAGTGTAGCAAAACTATCATGGGTTGTAATAAAACAAATGAAATTTTTTGGTATAATATATCAAATAATAAAGATGAAAGAACTTGAGGTTTAAATCTTTTCAATTTTTTCAGTCTCTTTAGCTACTTTATTTAGTAATTTTCTATATATGAGATAACCAACAAAAAATAAAACTATTACCAAGAGTAAAGCATACCTACCAAGATTAAAATATTTTGATATTCTATCAAAAGCAATTCCAAAATAGAATCCCACTAAAATGAAAAAAAGTGTCTTAGGTAAAGCTATTAAAAAAGAGAAGAATAAGAATTTTCTTATAGGGACTTTTAAAGCTCCTGAAAGAACTAAACTTGGTGTTGTTAAAATAGGTGTAAATTTAGTAACAAGAAGTGTTTTTCCAAGATGATTTTTAAGATGGGATTCAAGACTCTTTATTATCTTAATTTTTAGCCCCGAGTGTATTTCATACCTTTCTATTATGGTCTTTCTCCCAACTAATCCTATGGTATAATGTAAAAAATCTCCTGTTAAATCTCCTAATAATGCTAATAAAAATATAATATAAACATTAAATATGCCAAGCGAAGCAGCGAATGCTGAAGCTACTGTAACAAATGGTCCTTCAATTACCATAGCAATAAAAATTATTAAATATCCATGAGTTTCAACAAATGATAATGCTGTACTGAAGGTATTAATCATTTTCAATAACTTATTGTTAATAATGTATTTTTAAGATTTTAAATATTTATCTTAATCAAAATGTTGTAGGATAAAATATTTAAATCTAATAGATACTATAATTTTATGAATAGAACAGCAGAGTTTATTAATAATATCTTATTTTATGGTCTTTTTGTATATACTATTTTATTCGCAACATTTAATAAAAGTCATGAGATCCTATTTATTATACTTTTTCCAACTTTATTTGTTGCTTTGGCCTTTTCATGGTTGGTTAAAGTAAAAAACTTAAATCCAAATTTTAAATTTATTCTAAATATAGGCTTGTGGTTAAATCTCTTGGGAGAAGTATACTTTTTCTATCATTTTGCATACTATGATAAAATAATTCATTTTTCAACTTCTTTTTTTGTAACAATGATACTTTATGACTATCTTTCTAAGGAAGGAAAAGTGAATAAAATTTTTATTTTTTTTAGTGTTTTAGGCCTTTTTGCAGCTTTTGAAATTTTTGAATATATAGAAATGATTATTTTTAATTATCCTTTTATGGGTGTTTTCGATTCAAGTGGAACAATGATTATGCCTCCTTTAGATGATACTATGACTGATCTAATTTTTGCATGTTTTGGGAGCCTATTTTGTCTTATTCTTAAAAAAGAAAAAATCGATAAATTTAATAAAAAAATTCTATCTAAAATTTAATCTGGATTTAAAAACAAATAAAATAATTAAAAAAATTAAATTTGTATAACTTTACAGATAAGTTATTTTTCTATAGATCTTTTCTTAAAAAACCAGTTACCTATAGTATAAACCCCAAAAGTTATGAAGAATGCACTAAAAACATCAATACTATAATGAATATGCATAAGAAGTACAGTTATACCAAGAATTATAGAAGAAATAAGCATGAAGTATCTAATTCTTTTATGCTGTTTAAAGATCAAAAACCCTAAAAATGGTAAACCTGTATGACCTGAAAAAAATAGATCATTAGTAAAGTCAAATAATTGCAAAATACCTGGAGAAGTAAATTTGACTGCATCATATGGTACTCCCAGATGTGTAAAAAGCATAAAACCTGATCTTACAATAATAAATAAACTAAGCATGTTCATCACATAGGATAATTCATGAGGATTAAATATAAGAGGATAAAGAAGAAATAAAATAATTACACAAAGAAAAAGGCCAATAAAAATTATACTAAGATCATAAGGCCCAAAATGATTTAAAGTAATATCTGAAGCAGCTAACCAATTATGATCCTTTACATAATCACCCGAAATTCCATAAAAAACTAAAGCTAGAATTAAAAATAATAAAGAAATAAATATTCTCTTTCTATTCTGCTTAAGTGCAGATATCCATTCGCTGAAATTCTTGTTTTTAATAATTATATTCCTAAATTAAAATTACCTCGTTTTTGTGTTTAAAGCTATTTTTTCTTCACATACTATTCATACCTCAAAGCATCAACAGGATTCATTTTAGATGCTTTATAAGCTGGAATAATTCCAGATAAGATTCCAATTAAAATTGAAAGACCAAGAACTAATAATAGTATTTTTGAGGTTACAATTGCTGCACCAGAATTTACTCTTCCTATTCCTAATCCTGATGTAAAAAACATTGAAATTAATTTTGAACCTAATATACCAAAAATTCCACCTATAATACCTCCTGTTAATCCAATCATTCCTGAATTTATCAAAAAAATTAACAAAATATTTCTATTTTTAGCACCAATTGCTTTCATGATTCCAATCTCTTTTGTTTTTTCTAGTACAGTTGTAAACATTGTATTAGCTATTCCAACAGAACCAACTAATAAAGATATAGCAGCTATTGCACTTAAAAATAAAGACATAGTGCTTAAAGTTTGAGATATTGTTTCTTGTGTAGCTTTAACAGAACTTACACTAAAATCTTTTGTTCTTTCATTAACAGCTCTTACTAACATTAATCTTGATTCTATTTGTGTTAAAGTTTCATCAATCAAGTTAACATCTTTAATTTTGATTTCTATTGAATCAAATTCTTTTTCGCCAACATCTTCTAAAGTAACTCTTGCTGCTTCTATTGGAATATAAAGTACAGAATTAGAAGATCCAAATCCACTAGATTCCTTTAATATTCCTACTACTCTAAATGGTTTTCCTTCTATTGTAATTTGTCTATTTAATTGAATATCTTGTTTAAATCTACCTTTAGCAACCCCATTACCTATTACCACAACATTTTGATCTCCTTGGGTTAAATACCTTCCAGATTCTAGTTCTGTAACCTCCATATTTTTCCAAACATTTGTATCAACACCTTTTACATTAGCAGAAAATTTTTCATCTAAATAACCTATCTCTCCTCTTTTAGATACAACACCTTGAATATAAGCTACATTTGGAACTAATTTTAATGTTTGAACTTCTTTATTTGTAAGATTTTTTGGTGCTACACCCGAATCATCTCTATCTCTTTCTTCATTTCTAAAACCACCAAATCCACCAGTTGCTCTAGAAAATCCAGGAGATACTGTAACCATATCTGCGCCCAAACTTCCTAATCGTTCTTCCAAACTTTTTTGCATTCCTTCTGTAAGAGCCATTATACTAATAACAGAACCAACTCCAATAACAATACCAATTATAGAAAGCCAGCTTCTTAATTTATTATGATACAAAATATTAAAAGCTAACTTTAAACATTTAAGTAGTTTCATTTCAACATATATATCCGTCTTTTAATATCTCTTCTTAGTAAAAAAGCTATAATTCCTAATAAAACTAATGATACCCAAAACCAGATATTTGTTAAAAAACTAGAACTTTGTGTATTTCTACCTTGCGTTCCTGTAAATTGTGTTCCTGTAAAATTACTACTTACTCCACTTAATGAAGAAGGATTTAACAATACTTTTTCAACAACAGTTCTTCTAGTACCAAAAGGATCAGTATAATCTATTTGAACAAATAAATCTTGTTTTTCCCTAATATTTCTTTGTTTAGACAAAATTTTAAAACCAGCTATTGTATAATCTCCACTATCTAAGTTACCCACAATTGAGGCAGATATTAAATCTGTTGTAAAATAATCTTGTTCAGGAATACTTACTGTTACAGCATTAGCAGGATTTTTACCAATGTTTGCAACTGCAATAAATACTCCTTCTGAATTTATTTCTTGTAAAACAACATCAAACATAGTTTGGAATTCTACAACTGTTATTGCCATTGTTTTTTCTTGCCATACACAACCTTCACAGTCTTTATACTCAAATGATATTGTATTATTACCTTCTTTTGCTTGTTTATCAACTCTTATTTTAAAACTTCTTGTAACAGAACTTTTTGCTTCAATTTCATCTACAACTACTTCTTGTTGTTCACCAGGATCTAAAGAAAATGGGTATGATGCTTTAAGTCTAATAACAGGTTTTTCTACCTTAAAATCTTCTCTATTTAATGCTTTTAACCAAACCGTAAAGTAATCTCCTGCTTCAGCAGGAGTAGGATAATAATTTTCTACAGAAATATCTATAGCATTTACTAAAATAGTGCTTAACATTATACTAAAAAATATAAATGCTATAACAATAAATTTATTTTTCATTTATTTCACCTCTTTAAGTTTCTTTTTCAATTTTACCATCTTTTAATTTTACAATCCTTTTAGCAAATTTAATAAGATCTAAATCGTGAGTTACCATAATTATGGTTTTATTTTCTTTTTCATGAAGATTACATAAAAAGTCCATAATATATTGACCTGTTTTACTATCTAAATTTCCAGTAGGTTCATCAGCTAATATTACTTCAGGATCATTTGCTAATGCTCTTGCAATAGCAACTCTCTGAGCTTGTCCACCGCTTAGTTCAGTTGGTTTATGATGCATTCTATCTTGTAACCCAACTAATCCTAACAACTCTTTTGCTTTGTTGTTCATATTATCAAAGTTATCTTGAAATTCAATTGGTAAAGTAACATTTTCAAGAGCACTTAAAGTAGGGATTAAATTAAATTGCTGAAATATAAAACCAATCTTTTTTCCTCTTATTTCAGCTAATTTTGATTCATTTAGCGAAGAAATACTTTTACCCTCTAAAAAAATAGTTCCTTGAGAAGGAATATCCAAACAACCAACCAAATGCATCATAGTACTTTTTCCAGAACCAGATGCCCCAGTAATAGCAATAAATTCACCTTTTTTAATCTTTAAACTAATACCTCTAAGTGCATGAACTTTAACTTCACCCATCTGGTACGTTTTCCAGACATCTTTTAATTCTATAATAGTATTGTCTTTCATTTTATTAACGAGTTATAAATCCACCTTTTTTTATATCAAAAATTCTTGGCTGTGGAACAGTACAATGTGGAAATTTCTGATTATTTTCTATTGCCATCCATCCACTATATTTCATTTGAGAAGATTGTAGAATAGTCCAAGTATCAATATCTATTAAATAAGACCTAAATTCATTTTCTTTTTCTAAAGTTACTTCTAAAATATGTTTTTTCTGCCTTTCAATATCAATTTCTCTTAATTTAGGGTTAATTTCTATATTATAATCATTTAATTTATAATTTTCTTCAACAGAAATTTTGTTTAGAAGAGACAAAGTTTTTTCTTTTTGTTCTTGTGACAAATCTAAAAAATGCCCAAATCTAGATTCAGATTCTGATTTAAATCTAAAAATTCTTACAGCATTTAATAAAATAATTATCAAAAAGATTATTAAACAAGCAACAGCTATCTTTTTCCATATATTCCATTTCTTAAATTGTTTTATCATTTTCATTTTTATATCTCCTTTTAAGATATTTTAATAAATATATAACAATGATAAGTTGAAACCATATAAATAAATTTCCTGAAACTGGTTTCATTTTTATGAAACCAAATAGATAATTTTATATATTTAATATAAAACAAAACAATAATGAAGAGATATAAATTAATTATTTCTATAGTAATTTTAATAGTATCACTAATCATACTTATTGATAAAATTTTTACTACAGGTCCAATCCAGATAATATTAGAATCAGGTCAACAAGTAGTATCTCAAGATTCTAATTATTACACATTAGAAGAAGTTCTATTACTAGTTATATCATCATTTTTAGTTGGATTATCAGCTATTTTTATTTACTATAATAGTGATGGTGCTATAAAAGAATATCTGTTGCCCAAAGAAAAAGATAAATCCAGAGAATTATTAATAGCTAATTTATTGAAAAGTGATGAGAAAAAAGTTTATCAGCATATTATAAATTCAAATGGAGAAATTTTACAAAATAAATTAGTTGTAATAACTGGTTTATCAAAGGTTAAAATAACAAGAATAATAAGGAATTTAGAGATGAAAAGATTAATTATTAAAGAAAGATATGGTTTGACAAATAAGATTAAACTAAAAGAACCTATAGAAATCAATAAATAAAAAATCCCAAGATTATCATTAGGTTTATAAACTCATTAAATCATACTTTTTAATATCAATATAAAGGAGAAACAAAATAATGGAAACAAGAAATAATTTTGGATCAAGAGAAATGCATAAAGCTATATGTGCTGAATGTAAGAAAGAATGTGAAGTCCCTTTCAAACCAACTGAAGGAAAGCCGGTTTACTGTAGGGAATGTTATGCTAAAAAAAGATCAAGGTATTAGTTTAATACTTCTTTTTTTCTAACTTCAGATTTTTTTTTTAAGATAATCTTTAATATTTTTTCTTTTTTATTTTTATTTCAAACCTAAATAAACAAATAAAAAATTAGTTCTAGGCGTAACTTAGAACAAAAGTCCCGACTCCGCTACAAACTATAACATTTTGATATCAGATTGATATCAATTCACTATAAAATAACATAATCTATATAAGGCAAATAAATATTATAAGAATAAATGTCAGAAAAATATTACATTGATTCTTGTATTTGGAGAGATTATTTTGAAAATAGATCTGATAAATTTAGACCTCTTGGAGAATGGGCTTTTACTCTTTTAAAGAAAATAATACAAGATAATAATTTAATTATTTATTCTGATTTAGTTGAAGAAGAACTACAAATAACATATTCTGAAAAAGAAATTAAAAACATATTTTCTATTATTCCCAATAAAATTTTAATTAAAGTAGAAACTTCTGCAAAACAATTAAAAGAAGCTATTAAACTTTCAAAAGAATTTAACATTCCTACAAAAGATGCTTTACATGTTATTTTAGCCCGTGATAATAATTCGATATTAATTACTAGAGATAAACATTTTTATGAAATAGAAAAACAAATAACAATAAGAAAACCAGAAGAATTAATCTAAATTAATATTAAGCTTTTTAAATATTTTTTTAATTGCAATATCTCCTGCTTCTTTATCACTCATTTTAGCTTTTCCTTTTAAACTTCCTTTAAGTTCTGCTAATTTCTTAATCACTTCTTCTTTTTCAAGATCACTTAATTTAACTCTAATAGCATCTCTAATAAATTCTGTTCTAGTGCTATATCTATGATTTTTTAGAGTATTATCAATTTCATTTAATAATTCTTTTTCCATTTTAAGACATATAGTTTCCATAGTATTACTTAGTATATACTTTGTATATATAAATATTTCGGTGTTAAATTGTAAATATTTTAGAACAAAAGTCCCGACTCTGCTACAAACTATAACAAAATGATACTAAAATGTTATTTCTCATATACATTTCTTCTATGACCCACTTTTATAACTTTTAACACTTTATTTTTATAATCAATATCAATTATTACTCTATAATCTCCAACTCTTAGTTTAAAACCTTCAATTTCTACTAAAGCTTCAAGAAATCTAAATGGATTCTCTTTACATAATTGAAGTTTAGTCCAAATCCTTTCTTTAATCTGTTTCTCTAATTTATTTAATTGTTCTAAAGCTTTCTTATCAAAGATAATTTCATACATTTTCAAGACCAAGTATTTTTTTAGCCTCTAATTCTGTATAGAATTCACCTTTTTTAATTCTTTCTCTTGCTTCTTTAATTTCTTGAATGGTTTTTTGGCTTAATTTTGGTCTTTTTTCACATATTTTTGCTATATAGATTAGTTTTCTAACTAATTCATCATAGCTTTCATTTTTATATTGTCTAAAATTATCTAATTCTTGTTTAGTACCAGGATTTATTCTTATTGTTGTTTCCATATACATATGTATACATAGGTATACTATTTAAATCTTTTGGATTTAAATTGTAAGTATTTTAGAAAAGTCCCGACTCCGCTACAAACTATATCATTTTGATATTAGATTGATAACAAAAAAAGACAGTTTACATTATAGATAATTTGCTGAATCAGAAAGAATAATGAAATTATTTTGACAAAGTTAAATTAATGATCTACGTTCTTATTTCTTTTTTATCATCTTCCAAGCTTCAAACACTAATAATCCTGGAATTGAAGCAATGAAAATAAAAAAATATTCCTTTAATGTTAAGCTTGTAATATAAAACACAGATGAGAGAGGAGTGAAAATCAAAGCTAATTGCGCGATTATTATGAAGCCCACAGCATACCAAATGTATCTATTAGAAAATAGACCAATTTCTTTTAACGAACGAGAAGAACGGCAAGAAAATATAAAGAAAACTTCAAATCCAACAGTAGCTAACATAACCATTGTTCTTGCTTTCTCTAAAGAAATAGTTAAGCCATAATGATAAATTATTAATGAAGAGATTGCAGAGACAATTCCTGCAATTAAAACAAAAGAAAAAATTCCATTTAAGATAGATTTTTCTTTTCTTGGTTTGCTTTCCATAACCCCCTCTCCTTTTTCATTAATTAAAGCTAACGCAGGAAAAGCATCTGTAACAAGATTTATCCATAGAATTTGCAAAGGTAGAATAGGAAGGGGTAGATTAAATAAAAGGGTATAAGCAATAATTAGCATCTCATCAAAATTACTAGCCAATAAAAATTTAGTTGCCTTTTTGCTGTTATCATAGACTATCCTTCCTTCTTCAATTCCTTTTACAATTGATGAAAAATTATCATCTAAAAGTATCATATCAGAAACATCTCTTGCTATATCTGACCCCCTTTTGCCCATAGCAACCCCTATATCTGCTCTTTTTAATGCTAAAATGTCATTAATACCGTCTCCTGTAATTGCAACTTCTTCTCCTTTTCTCTTTAAAATTTCAACTATTCTTAATTTTTGTTGAGGAGAAATTCTTGCAAAAATAGCCATGTTATCTATATCTTCTAATAATTCTTCGTCAGTCATCTCCTCTAACTCTCTTCCTCCAATAACTTTTCCTTTAATCCCTATCTCTTCCCCGACTTTTTCGGCTGTTAATAATGAATCTCCTGTTATCATCTTAACTTTGATTCCCGCTTTTTTGCATAATTCCATTGCTAATTTCACTTCCTTTCTTGGGGGGTCTAACAAACCTATTAAACCTGCAAAAATCAGCCCAGATTCTAAAGTTTTTTCTGAATTTGTATATTTATAAGAAAAAGCCAGAACTCTCAATCCTTTTTTCTCGAAATTTTCAGCTATTTTTAAAATTTCTTGTTTTCTTTTCTGGCTTAGGCAGGAAATTCCATCATTTTTAAATTCAAAAGCTGATTTTTCCAAGATTGAAGAGGGGGAACCTTTAGAATATAATATTTTTCTTCTTATGCCATCTCTCAAAATAGACATCATTTTCCTTTCTGAGGAGAAAGAAATTTCTTTTATTCTTGGTTCTATCTCAGTTAAAATTTTTCTGTCTATTCCTAGTTCCAAAGCAAAAGATAAAAAAGCTGTTTCTGTTGGGTCTCCTATAACCTTATATTCATTGTCTTGCTGTTCAAATCTTGCATTGCTTGACAGAATTGATGTTTTTACTAAATTAAATAATTCTTTTTCTTTTTGTAGGTTTGTAGATTTATTTTCCGAGATAACACCTGCTTTTGTATTTTTAAAAAATTTATTATTACAAAAAACATCTGTCACAAACATTTTTTCTTCTGTTATTGTTCCTGTTTTATCTGAGCAAATTACTGTGACTGAACCAAGGGTTTCTGCAGCAGGAAGTCTTCTTATTAGAACATTATTTTTTAGCATTTTTTTTGTTGAAATTGCAAGAGAAATTGTAATTATTGCCGGCAAGCCTTCAGGAATTGCAGAAATAACTAAAGCTATTCCTGTCAATAACATTTCAATTTTGTCCTTTCCTTGTGTTACTCCTAGTATGAAGATTAATACCGCTAAGATTATCACTATAAAAGAAATCTGTTTTGCGAACTTGTCAAGTTTTTTTTGCATAGGTGTTTCTGGCAGCTTTATTTCCTGCAATTTTAAAGCTATTCTTCCAAGTTCGGTTGACATACCAGTTTCTGTTACAATGGCTGTTACTTTTCCTTTTACAATTGTTGTTCCAGAAAAAAGCATGTTTAATCTTTCGTGAAGCAATCCGTCTTGTTTTATTATTGTGTCTAATTTTTCAATTGGATTGCTTTCTCCTGTCAAAATTGCTTCATTTACTTCTAAATTTTCTGCCTCCAAAATTCTGGAATCAGCTAAAACTTTGTCCCCTTCTTCATATAGGATTATATCTCCGGGGACTATATTTTGAGAAGGAATTACTTCTAATTTCCCATCTCTAAATACTTTAGCTTTTGGAATGAATATTTGCCTTAATTTAAGAATAGATTTCTCAGCTTTATACTGCTGAATAAATCCCAAAGTTGCATTCATTAAAACGATTGCAGATATAACTGAAGCATCAATGTAACGCTTAATTAGAACTGAGATTATAATTCCAACTAATAATATATAAATTAAAAAATTAGTGAATTGTTTGAAAAAAATCTTTATCGGGTTTATTCTGTATATTTCTTTTATTTTATTTCTTCCATATCTTTCTAGTCTTCTATTAACCTCTTTTTCTGATAAACCTCTTTCTGAAGTTTTTAAGGATTTTAAAACATCCTTAACATTCATACTATGATAATCCATAATAATGTTAATAATAGAATATATTTAAAACTAACTATAAAGATAAAAATAGGACCGCCCTAGGCGAAAGAATATAGCACAAGTTAAACTCTCATATGTATCCTATATTTTTAATATATATAAACATTCGCTGTACTTAGTTAGTAGAAGCACTAACTAGAAACGTGCATTGTTGTGTTGTCGGGACTTAAAAACAAAAGTAGAGTATCTTAGAAAACTTTATAAATATTGATAGTTGTCAATATGACTATGAAAGAAAAGATTGAATTATTAAAAGCATTAGCTGATGACACAAGATTTAAGATTGTAGAATATCTATTAGAAGGTGAAAAATGTGTCTGCGAAATATTCCCTTATGTAAAAAGAACTCAGTCAACTGTTTCTATTCATTTAGGTAATTTAAAAGAAGCAGGAATATTAAAATCAAGAAGAGAGGGTAAAAAGATTTTCTATAAGATTAAAGATTATAGAGTTTGCGATATTTTTAAAGCATTAGGTTGTGAAAAAGGAAGGGTTTTGAAAAAAAATTGTTGTATGAGGGTGAAAAATGAAAAATAAAACAAGATATGCACCTATTATAGGAATAATTATAATAATTCTAATCGGAGCATTGTTTGTTTTCCAAAAAGATATTTTTTACAAAAAAGAAACAAAAGGCATGATATTATTGATTGAATTTGAGGAAACGCAGGGATTATTAAATTGGGCAAAAGAATTAGAAAGCAGAAATATGACTGCCGTAATTCAAGTGCAGCATAACATTGTAGGAGAGCATTGCGATGTTATAAAAAACCTGTCTGATAGGGGATTTGAGATTTCTGGACTTTACGCTGCAGAAGCATTTTGGGATAAGAATTATACTTTTCAATATGAAAAAATGGCAGAAGTAAAAAATAAGATAGAATCCTGCACAGGCAAAAAAATGAGTTCATTTGGTTCAAGATATTTTGCTTATGATGAAACAACACTAAAAGTGGCGGATGAATTAGGTATTAAATACGTTTTTGCAAGAGGTACAACTGGAGCAAGAGCTACTATCTATAAACCAGAAGAATATAATGTAAAGATAATTGCAGTTAGCAATGTTCCTTCAAAAGAACTTGGAACTGGAAGTCTTTGTGATTATTCTCTTTGGGCAAGAGGCGAGAATCCTGATAGTTTTAAGAAAATAGCGATTAGCTCTCTTAAATCAAATGATAAAATAATCTTAGTAAGCCATGCTTACCTTGGTGGAACAAAACTGAGATGGTGGGAGGCTTATCAAGAAGTTTTAGATAAAAGCAAGGTAAAATGGTTAAGTTTAGATGAATTTGCAATTGTTGATTATGAACTGCCAAATGCCAAGATACCTGTAAATAGAGAAGTAAAATATGAGGTGCCTAAGCCAGAAGTTCCGCTTGAAGAAGAACCTGAATGTACTTCTTTAGATCTAGTTTGTTATTAGTGTTCGGATAAATGATAAAATGGAATCAGATGAAAAATTTTCAAAGTGGAAAGGAATTCCTAGAGAAGAAATAAATTGGAATCCAAAAATTGATGAAAATAAATGTACTGGTTGTGGGATGTGTATAACCTCATGTGGGAGAAATGTTTTTGATTTTAATAAAGAAAAAAATAAATCTGTTGTAGCAAGACCTTTACAATGTATGGTCGGTTGTAGTTCTTGCGAATCTTGGTGTGTATTCAATGCTATTAGTTTTCCTGATAGAGAATATGTTAAGGAACTCATTAAGAAAAAAAGAATATTAGAAAAAGCTAAAAAAGAGTTAGATGAAAAGTTAAAATTCAACAAATAAAATGTCTTGTGGATGTGAAAAATGAATAAAAAAATTTATATTGGAATAGGAATTGCAATTTTTGTTTTGCTATTAGTCATATTTCTTCCAAAATATTTTACTGAGGATGTTGTAGCAAGCGAAGGTTCTAAAATTTCTTCTGATATTGAAAAGGTAGAAATTTACCATTTCCATGCAACAAGACAATGTTATACTTGTAAGACTGTTGGAGCATTCTCAGAAGAGACAGTTAATACTTATTTTTCAAATGAATTAAAATCTGGAAAACTTGTTTTTGCTTCTATTAATATTGACTTACCTGAAAATAAAGCTCTTGCAGATAAATATGAGGCTAAAGGTTCATCATTGTTAATCGGAGTTTATGAAAAAGATGGAAGTTTCTCAAAACAAGAGGACACTAATGTATGGTATAAGATAAATAATAAAACAGATTTTATGGGTTATCTTAAAGGAGTAATTGAACAGAAGTTTTCAGGAAACTAAAATGGACTTGATGTCTTTTATGCAATCTATGGGAACAAATAGCTTCTCTTTAATTGCTGCTTTTTTTATTGGCTTAATGACTGCTATTAGCCCTTGTCCACTTGCTACAAACATTACAGCAATAGCCTACATTTCTAAAAAAATAAATAATGGAAAACACACACTCATTACAGGATTTGTTTATACTCTTGGAAGAATGTTTACTTATGTATTATTGGCTTCTCTAATTGTTTATATTGGAGTTAATGTTCAATCAATATCATTATCATTACAAAAATATGGTGAAAGATTAATAGGATTTTTACTAATCTTTATAGGTTTAGTTATGTTAAATATCTTAAAACTAAGTTTTATTAAAAGCAGTGGAAAGTTAGATAAAATAAAAGAAAGATTATCTAAAAAAGGATATTTAGGAAGTTTTCTTTTAGGAGCAATATTTGCTTTGGCTTTTTGTCCTTTTAGTGCGGTCTTATTTTTTGGAATGTTAATTCCATTAGCTCTAAAATATTCTGATGGAATCTTAATTCCTTCCATATTTGCATTTGCAACCGGTCTACCCGTGATATTATTATCATTTGTCTTAGTGTTCAGTGTATCAAAGTTAAGCAATATTATGAAAAAGGTTGAGTTAGTTGAAAAATATACTCGCTTAATTGTAGGTTGGATATTTATTATTGTCGGAGCATATTATATTTGGAAGATTTGGCTTTAAGCAAAAGATTTAAATATTGATATTCATCAATATGTAAGGAGGTTAAAAAATGAAAAAACAAACAGCATTGAAAACACTTTTTTGGATTTCATTAGCAGGAGTTTTATTCTCAGGTTACTTAAGCTATACTGAGATTTTTCAGCAAGTTTGTGCTTTAGGTGGTGTATGTAGCACAAAAATATTTACATTACCTTCATGTGTTTATGGTTTTGTAATGTATCTTGTTGGACTAATTATCTCAATATTAGGCATAAAATCTAAACAATAAAATAATTCAATATTAAAATGAAAAAAGAAACTTGGAATGGCATAGACCGAGCTAAGATTAAATGGTTCCCTACAATTGATTATGATAAATGCACTGGATGTTTGGCTTGTTTGGAAAAATGCCCACAGAATGTTTATACTAAAAAGAATGGAAAACCTAAAGTGACGAATCCTGATAATTGTGTTGTTGGATGTACTGGTTGTGATGATGTATGCCCTCAAAAAGCTATCAGTCATCCCCCAAAATCTTATTTAGTTAACCTTGTTAAAAATGCTAAGTCTGCTTGTAGTTGTGGAGGAAAATGTAAATGCAAATAAAAATTATTGGTTCGGGCTGTCCAACTTGCACAAAACTTCATCAAATGGTTATAAAACTAAAAGATGAAGGAAAAATCAAGGCAGAAATTAAATACAGCAAGGATATTAACGAATTAATTGAACTTGGCGTTATGGAAAGTCCTGCTTTAGTTGTTGACGGCAAAGTTGTGAAGGTTGGAATGGTAAAAGACGAGAAAGAACTCTTAAAACTTCTTAAATAAAATGGAAAGAAAAGATGGGTATATGCTATTTTGGATAGTTTTAGTATTTGGAATTTTATATTTTGTTCCATCTAATTCTGACTGGTTTAGAAATTCTATTTTATCTGCTTTTGATTTGTTGCATGATTATGCTCAAAAACATGTTTTAACTTGTTTAGTTCCTGCATTATTTATTGCCGGAGCAATTTCTGTTTTTGTTAAAAAGGATGCCATTTTAAAATATTTAGGACCTAAATCTAAAAAGATTGTTTCTTATTCAATAGCTTCTGTTTCTGGAACAATCTTGGCTGTTTGTTCTTGCACTATTCTGCCTTTATTTGCAGGAATAAGAAAAAGAGGAGCAGGACTTGGACCTGCAATAACTCTCTTATTTGCTGGACCTGCGATTAATATTGCTGCAATTTTCCTTACTGCTTCTGTTCTTGGGTTTAAAATAGGCTTAGCAAGAGCAATTGCTGCTATTTCCCTTTCTATAATCATAGGATTAACAATGGCTCTTATTTTTAGAGAAAAATCAGAACAAGGTGGACTATTTATGGAAAAAAGCAAAGGTATTAAGATTTCTAAAAAAATATTGTTTGTATTCTTTGGATTGATGATTTCAGTTTTAGTCGTTAATGGATTACAGATTAATCAATTACTGAGGTACATATTAATGTTCTTTTTTGCAATAGCCACAGTTTTACTAGTGGTATTAAAATTCCATAAAAAAACAACCAGTGAATGGCTTAATGAAACTTGGAGCTTTTCTAAGATGCTTCTCCCTCTTTTGTTTATAGGTGTATTTATTGCAGGGTTTATCATGCCTCTGCTTCCTGAAACATTAATACAAAATTTAGTAGGTCAAAATACTATCCTTGGAAATCTAATTGCTTCTATTTTTGGAGCATTTATGTATTTTTCAACTCTTACTGAAATCCCAATTTTACAAGCTTTAATTGCTAAAGGCATGACTTCTGGACCTGCTCTTGCTTTATTGCTATCAGGACCAAGTTTAAGTTTGCCAAGTATGCTGGTAATTAGAAAAGTTTTGGGAACAAAGAAAACAGTAGTTTATGTTTCTTTAGTTATTATTTATTCAACTATTGCAGGTTTAATTTTTGGATGTTTGTTTTAAAGAGTTTCTACAGAACTAAATTTTATTTAAATCCATTATAATTTTGTGATATTCTTCTTCTGGTAGAAGATACAATAAATCTTTCTTTTTTAACTATTATAAAGTAATAAAAAGGCGCCCTAGGCGAGAGTCGAACTCGCGTCGCGGCCTTTCTGTGATTCTTATATCACGACAGGGCCGAGTGATAGCCGTTATGCATTACTTATCATAAAATAAGTATTTTTACACTACTAGGGCTTAAATTAAGTGTTCTTTATTATATTTATAAACTTTTTTGTATTTCAAAGAAAAATCCCCACCGCCGGAGTCGAATTTGCCAAAAACTCTATTAAAGTTTTTTCCAGCAACCCCGCGGTAACAGCAACAGCTGACTATTTTTCATTCATAGTTTTATAAAAACTTAGTCTAATAGCTTCTACAGCCGCGTGCTCTAGCCACTGCTCCTTGTAAAAATACAAGTTTGAGCTAGGTGGGGATATATAAAAATACTCAGAAATTATATATAAACCTTATCTTTTTATTTTACCAATAACCCATCCAATTATTGCACCAAATATAAAAAAATAAATAGGTAAAATCATGAGCATAAAAACACTTGGAGAAAGTTGGTTTAATTTTAACGAGAATGTAGGAAAGGCTATAAGAAGAATTATCCAGCTAAGTATATTTCCTGGAGGGTCACCACCAGATGGTATAATAAAAGAAGCTATATATACTACTAAATATGTAATCACTCCAATAATTCCACCTTTCAACCAATAAGTCCAATTTTTAAAGCTCATCTTTTTCTAACAATCAATTTATTTGATTTAACACCAAATACTCTATCATTTTTCCTAAATTGCACAAATGCAGCTGGTAATTTAATTTTACCTATTACAGGTAATTTATAATGTACTACATAACTTAAAACTCTCTCTTCTCCTCTTTGTAAAGAATCTATATCCCAAATAAATCTTAAACCCATAACACCTCTTTGTATTTTATTTGGTTTTAATGTTCCAAAATCATCACTTGGTTTCATATAACTAGGAATTATATCAATAACTTTAACATTTCTCAATTCAGGACCTCTATTTCTAACGCTTATTAAAACTTTTAATTCAGCACCTTTTTCTTCTTTTTTTATTTTCAATATTTTTTTCTTAATAATAATTTGTTTACCAAATAAATAACTTAGAACCCATAAAAATGATATTATAATTATTAAAACAATAACAATTGGCTTATAATCTTTATTTATTCTTATATTGTAAATCTCATCAGGTTTTAATGTTATATACCAAGCATAATTATTTCCTTCTTTAGCAGCTTCTGGCTCAATAAATAGATATAAACTATCTAAGAATCTAGAAGGATATATTATTTTTTTACTTGCAACAACATTACCTTTATTTATCTCAGTTAATGTTATAACTTGAGATAATAAACCTTTACTAACTTTTTTATCTTCTCTTATAAAAGAACTTGCACCAACTGTAACTTTACTGGAATATTCTCCTTTTAATTCTTTATCTTTATAAACTCTTAAACTAAAAATATAATCACCTGGTTCAACACTGGATCTTATATTTATTTTATAATCTCTACTTACATTTTCATATGGCATCAAACTTATTTCATCGCTCTCACTGAAAAAAACACCACTTATTAAAATTTTTAAATTATCAAATTGTTCATTTATTCTATTTCCATAGTAAACAATTGCATCAAAATTTTTACCTGGTTCTATATCTTTTGGTATTATTGGTAATACACTTATAACCTGTTGAGGAGAAATAACAAAAATATTTAATTTATCTTCTGCATTTAATTCACTATTTGTTAAAGATCTAGCTTTTATTGTTAAAATATGATTAATATTAGCTCTAGCAGTGCTTAAAACTTTAACTTTTACTGAAACATCAATGCCTTCATGAGATTTAATTATAAGTTGATTAGGCTCTATAGTAATTTTTTCAGCAAAATCAGAAAATGGATAAACACTTAATTCATCAACATATATTCTAAAAATATCCTCTCTTATACCATTATTTACAACATGAATCTTAAAATTAGCCTCTTTACCAGCTTCTATTTTATCTTGCAAGCTTGTAACATTTAATTTTAGATCATTAGAAGCATATACACAACTTGCAATAAATAGAAATAATGCTAAATAAACACCTACTTTTTTCATCCAAACACCTATTTAAAATTATATTTATAGTATATATAAATATTTTGGTATTTATAGAAGGTTGTTATTTATTATTAATAGGTAATATATGTCTATTTTTAAATTCTTTAATTTCATTTATTGTACTTTCAATTTCATCCTGTAATCCATGATATATGCAAAAACATAATCTATTTTTTAATTTTTCTAAAAAGTTATAATCAATTTTTCTACCAAGCCATTCTTCATTAATTAATCTATGTAAATCATTTTTACCAAGAGTTATACTATAATCATTACCTCTTATAATTAAACTATCTTCTTCTCTTAATTTTCTTGAATGATTCCAAATACTAAGTAAACTGATTTCACTTGATCCTATTTCATATTCATATGTTAATTCCTGATTTTTCATATGTTTTTTCCTTTAATATAATATTTATAAAATTTATGTTTAATGGGGCTACCAGGATTCGAACCTGGGCCATACGCTTTTTATAATTTTTTACCCTAAGCGTAGATCCTAAACCAACCTAGACCATAGCCCCTATCTTTTTATTATTTTTAGTTTTTTACCTATTAAATTTATTATAGTAGATGGTTTATTATTTAAAACACCAACATTTATTATTACATCAACATTTTTTAATATTTCTTTAGGCAAATCTTTTAAATTTTTTATATAGTCTTTGCCTGTTATATTAACACTTGTACTTACAAAAGGTTTTCCACTTTTTTGAATTATTTTTGTTATATCATGTTTTGGTATTCTTACACCTAAAGTACTCATATTATTATTCACATATTTACTTACAACTTTTTTATTTTTTAGCTTTAAAATTAATGTATATTTACCAGGTAATTTTTTTAGATATTTTTTATTAACATAAAAATTCTTTATTATCCATTTTTTACTAGGAGCTATTACAGAAAATGGTTTATTATCTTTTTTTTTAATTTCTCTTATTTTCTTAACAGCCTTGGAATTAGTAGCATCACAACCTATACCATAAATAGTATCCGTTGGATAAATAAATATTTTACCTTTTTTAATATTCTTAATTATATCTTTTTCATCTAAAAGCATATTAATTTAGAATATTATTAACTTATAAATATTTTCTATACAACACTAGATACATGACCACTTTTTTCTATCTTTATAACATTATCAACAAAACTCTCAATTTTTTGTTCATGGCTTACTAATATAACCTGTATATTCTCTAATTCTTCTAGCACAAATTTTAATTTGTCTAATTGCTCAGATGAAAAACCATCAGTAGGCTCATCCAATATTATCAAATTTTTTGTTTTAATAGTACTTATTAATCCATTAATAACTTGATTTAAAGCTAATCTATAAGCTAAGGCAATAGCTGTTTTCTCTCCTCCAGATAGATAATTATAATCCATTTCATGACCATTTTGATCTATTAATGGTGAAAATTCTTCATCTAACTTTATCTTTAATAATTCAGATTCAATTAGCATTTCAAACCATCTTTGGAATAAAGAATTGAAATCATTATGAACTTTTAACATAATTTTCTTTTCCATTGTATTCATTAAATTAACAAAACTATTATCAAGCCAATCTTGAATAGTATTTATTTTAGATAAATCCAAAACATATTTTTCTTTTTCAATGATTTCTTTATTTAAAGATTCAATATCTTCTTTAATATCTTCTATTCTTATTTCTAAATTACTTTTATTTATTTCAGTATTTTTTTGTTTATCTAATAAATAGTCTAACTCTTCTTTTAATTTATCATATTTATCTAAATCAAATTTATCAATTTGCTTATTCAATTCTTGTTTTCTTAAATTAATCTTGCCAATTTCTTTTTTTAATAACTTATCTTGCTTCTCAAATTTATTTTTTTCTTTTATTTTTTCATCTAAAGAATCCTGTTTTAATTTTATTAACTCCAAAATACCTTCATTTTTTCTAATAATTTCTAATTTATTTTTTAACTCTAATAGACTATCTCTTGCTTCCTTTTCTAAACTCATATTTATTTTTAATTCTTCTTCATATTTTTTTATTTTTTCATTTTCTTCATTATTTACTTGTTTAATATGCTCCTTAGTAACCTTCTGATTACAAACAGGACATATATCTAATTTAGAAATGTTTTTGATAATATCCTCAGAATTATCTTTTTTAACATTAAATTCTTGTATCTTATCTCTTATTTTTTCCACACTATTTTCTAAGACTCTAATTGGTTTTTGAACTTCATCACTAGTTTCTTTAAGTTCTATCTTATAATTCTGTTTTAGTTCATAATCAAGTTGTTTAATTAAATTACTAATTTCTCCTAAATCTTCTTTGATGCTTTTCCTTTTATCAAGTTTATTTAACAAATTAACTTCATTAATCTCTAATTCTTGCTTTAATTTTCTAAACCTGTCCAAATTTTCTTCTTCTTTCTTCAAGTTTTCTTTTGAATCTAAAACTTTTTTGTTATGATTTTTAAATTCAACAATGATTTTATTTAAATTTTCTTGTAGTTTTTTAAATTCATTATTTTTATTTTTATATTCCTCTTTTTTATCATTTAAATCTTCTATTTTAATCTGGATTTCTTTTTTCCTATCTTTTAAGTTTTTAACAATGATTTCACTATTTTCTATTATTTTTTTGTATTTATCAACACCAAATACTTTTCTTAATGTATCCAATTTAAAATCTTTCTCCCCTAATAAAATATGTTTCATCTCTTCTTGTGGTGTATAAACTGTATATCTAAAAATCAAAGATTTAGATTTAGTCAATAATTCTTTAGGATATCCTAATAAATCCAAAATTTTTTGTTTTAATTCAATAGCAGTACCTTCTTTTTTTATGCCATTTATTACTATATAACCTTCATCTTGCACTATATTAGTACCTCTTTTCAAAGTTCTTTTTATTACAACATCTTTATCATCAATATTAAAATGTAGTTCAACAGAACCTTTGTTTTTACCATTTCTTAATAAACTACCTCCAGATAAAGAACTCTTTCTTAATCCAAATAATGCAAAATCAATAGCTAATAATATAGTACTTTTACCAGATCCAATATCACCAGCCAATAAAGTGCTACCTAAAGGAAATTCTATTTCTTGGTTTAAATAACTTCTAATATTTTCTAACTTTATTTTATTTATTATCATATTTCAATTATTTTCTTAAAATCTTTTATAATTCTATTTTCAAAATCAATATTTTTCTCACCTTCATCTTTTTCTTTATTTAATACATTAATCATGTCTAAAATTAATTTTTCCTCATCATCCAAACTTTTGTTTTTCTCTAAATATTCTTGTATTATTTTATTTTCAATGTCTTCTATATCACCACCTTCTATACTTAATTCTTGAAATTCTTTACTACATAGCTTATTAGTATTTTTCAAAACAAAATATGCTTCCTCAAAATGCTCCATGATTTTGTTAAAGTTAATATCAGAAGTTTTACCTTCTTTTAAAATTCCCTCAATTCTTAAAGTAACAATTTTATCTTCAAAATTATCAATATTTAATAATTCTTTTTCAATTTCTTGAGGTGTTTTATCATTAGCATCTATAACATAACTTACAACATCTTTTAATTTTATATTTACATATTCTAAATTTAATTTATCATCAACAATATAAAAACCACCATGTTTGAATTTCTCTAATTCTTGAAAATTATTTGGAAACAAAGCTCCAGGATAAGCAATTATACTATTATCTTGTTTTTTATTAAATATATAATGAACATGCCCACCAGCATAATAATTAAAGTTCTTAGGTAAACTTTGTAGTTTTAAAGCTTCAACTTTCTCTAACTCTTGTGGTTTAAACTCTTCTATGGCTGTATGTAACATAAAAATCTTAAAACCTGATTCTTTTTCTAAATCTTTAATATTTAAATTCAAATAATCATATTTTTCCAAAGCACCTTTTCTTCCTAAAATTCCTGTTATTTTAGTGTTAGTTTTGTCTATTGTAAAAACTAATTTGTTATCTTTAACCTTGAAAACATTTTCAACTAAACCTGCTTTTTCAAGAACATCTAACATTGTCTTACCAGAAGGTGAAAAATCATGACTACCGGGTACTATATACACAGAAATATCATTATTCCTTACTTTTTGTAATATCTCAGCAGTATCTTTTAATAATTCAATAGCAGGTAAACTAGTATTAAACAAATCTCCAGAAATTAAAATAAAGCCTACGTTTTTATCAATACAACAATCCATAGCTTTGCTAAAAGCATCTATAGTTAATTTCTTAAGATTCTCTTCTCTCCATCCACCTATATGGACATCAGCTAAATGAGCAAATTTCATTTTATTATATTATGTTTTAAAACATATATATAGATTTAGATAATAAAAAACAATAAACCTTTTATAAACAACAAACAAAAATTATTTAATGTCAAAAGAGAATAATTTTGGAACACCAATTTTAACTTTAGACATTATATTATTAAACAAAGGAGGAGAATTTAATAATCATGTAGCTATCATAGCTAAGAAACATCTTGAAGGTAAGGTGAATATCACAACTAAAAATTATTTAATCAAATGTAATGATGAATACCCTCCTCTAGATCATTTTAAAAAAGCCACTATAGACATTTCTAAACATAATCTTCAATTACTTTACCTAAAAAGTATCCTACAAGGAGATATAAAAGATCCAAGAATTAAAGGCGTACCAATAAGTATACAAATTCATTATGATGAACAAACACATCATATAAAAATTAAAAATGGTTGTCTTTGTTTAGAATAATTTATTCTAACTTAATATATTTACCATCATCCATTATATGAACATTTTTTCCTGATTTATAACCCATTTCTTCTGCCAATAAAGATAAAGGCATTAATTTAGTTTTATCTCCATGTGCAGGAATTATGTGTTTAGGATTAGTCATTTTTATTAAATCTCTTAAATCCTCTCTTTTACAATGACCAGAAGCATGAATATCAGTAAATATTCTTAAACCTTTTTCTCTTAATCTTCTCTCCAAAGCAGCTCTATTTAACAAATTAGGTTCAACTGGTATTGTTTTACAAGAGAATATAACACTATCTTCTTTTTTAAATTTAAATGGCAAAACACCTTGTGCCATTTTATTTAAAACACTTCTAGGTTCACCTTGATTTCCTGTAACAACAATCAAGTATTTTGATAAGTCTTCTTTGTTAAACTTAGAAACCCTTTTTTTTACTTTATCACTATAACCAACAATATCAACATGACTAAAATTAACCAATTTTAAGTTCTCAGCAGCTTTAACATATTTCATTAAAGATCTTCCTAAAAACACAACTTTTCTATTTAGTTCAGAACCAAAATCAACAATGCTTTTTAATCTAGCAATATGGCTTGCAAATGTTGTAACAATAATGGCATTTTTAGAATTATCCACCCCAAGTAAAACATCTTTTAACATTTCTCTTGCAACTTTTTCACTGGGGGTTTTTCCTTCTGAACTAGAATAAAGACTATCACAAATCAAAGCAATAACATTCTCTTTTCCTAATTCTTTTAATCTTTCATAATTAGGTTTTTTACCAACAATAGGGTTATTATCAAACTTAAAATCATTAGCATAAAGTATAGTTCCTTTTTTAGTATGAACAGCAATTATAACAGTTTGTAATGTACTATGTGTTACATTAATAAATTCTATTTCTATATTGTTATTAATTTTAATTTTAGAACCTGGATTTAAAGTTTTAATATCATTATTTATCTTAAGATTATCATCTTTCATCATTCTTGTTAAAACTTCAATTGTAAATGGTGTTCCTAAAACACAAGCATTTTCATACTTTCCAGCTAAATATGGAACAGCACCAATATGGTCTAAATGACAATGACTTAAACAAATAGCTTTTACTTTATCTTTCAAATGAAATAAAAAATGATCATTAGGAATAGCCTCTAGTTTTATTAATTGATTACTTGTTAAATCCTGTCTATTACCACCTTCTTCTTCAAAATCAACAATTTTTTGCAAATAAAAACCCATATCAAATATTATTATATCATCATCTACTTTAATAGCAGACATATTTTTACCTGATTCATTATATCCACCAACAGCAAAAAATTCAATCATTTTTTAGTATGCATTTGTACCAAAAATACAATTACAAAGAAAAATACTAAATACCCAAGTAATATAAATATTGTTGTTTGTAAACTACTTAAGCTAGAATTAAATAATATTATTTTCTTAAGAGCACTTTCAGCTAAAACAAATGGATTGTATGAGGCCACATCTTTAATTTTAGATAAAACTTCTATTGGTAAAACAGTATTTGAAAATAATAATAATAAACTACCAATACTTATAGCTCCTAATGTGACTGTTTCTTCTGACTTGAATAAATAACCAATAATCATTCCCAAAAATATAAATACACTTGATATTAGTAATAAAATTACAATTAAACTCATTATACTTAAAGTACCTTTTATAAAGTAAACTATAACACCAAATATAATTAATAATTGTAATGAAACTAAGATTATACTAGTTAAATAATTTCCAATTATAAACCATAATCCATTAACGGGTGTTATAAAGTTCCTGAAATATGCACTTGATAATTTTTCTCTAATAACAATAGTACTAGATAATAATATACTAACAAATAAGATCATTAATATAATCAATGTTGGAAATAAATAATTTAAATAAGTCTTATTAGCTTGAACATTTTCAATTTTCATATTAATAGGACTAACAATTTTTTCAGGACTTTTAATTTTAATACTATCTATATCAGATTTTATTTTTTCTATACTACTTCTAATAGAATTTATGCCTTCTACATTACCACTAACACTTTTTTGTGTATCAGTTAAATTACTAATTGTAAGATCTCTAATATTACTTATGTTTGTTAATTTAGAATTAGCAATATTAGTTTGATTTTTAGCTGCTTCAATTAAATCGTTTAAAGGTGTAAATATGCTAGCACTTAAATTATTTTCACTTACTATATCATCAATTTTATTTTTCATAGCATCAAAATTAATGCTAATTACAGAAATATCCATCTTATTTAGTTCATTAACTGTATTAGTAATTTGTTCACTAACTTTTTGATTATTAGTAGCTAAATTATTTACAACATCATTTTTGCTGCCAACTTCAGTATTAGTTCTATCTAATACATCCAGTATTGTTTTTGTTAATTCCAAACTAACTTGCTCAGAACTCAATGAAACACCTTCTGAAATAGATTCTATTATAGCATAAACTAAATTTACTCTAGAATGATCAACATAAAATATTATATTTTCACTAGATCCTGCTTCTAGATTAGCAGGAAAAACAGCACAAACATGAATTTCTCCATTTTTTAAAGAATTTATACAACCATCTTGTGAATCAATTTTAGTAACCAAAAACTGTTTATTACTAATTTGTTGTAAAATATTTTCACTTAAACCACTATAGCTAGAAGAATAAACACCAACTTTTATACCATAAAGATTACTAGTATTAAAAGCAGCTCCAACTAAAATAGAAATCAATAATGGACCTAATACCACAATTAAAGCAGAACTTTTAGTTCTTAAAATTAATTTGAAATTTTTCTTTATAATAGAATATAAAATATTAATCAAAGGGACGCTTCTAATTTTTTTTATTATTTTACTATTTCTTATTTCTCTAGCTATTTTCATTTTTTAATTAAATATTCAAATATTTCATCTAAACTTGGTTTTCTAAGCTCTATATGATTAATTTTCTCTTTTTTCTTTTTAGCTAAATCTAGTATATTACGAATTATTTTTTCAGGATTAGAAGTATAAACTACAATTCTATGTTGCATTCTAATAATTTTTTCAATATCTTTTTTACTAAAACTTCTAATTATTTGATCATAATTACCAGATGCTAACTCTAAATGTATTTCATCATATTTAAAGTATTTATTTCTTATATCATTAGGGCTTCCTACTTCTATGATCTTAGAATTATGTATAATTGCAATCTTATCACATAATTTCTCAATTTCCCATAATAAGTGAGATGTTATTATTACAGTAGTTCCTTTTTTATTTATTTGATGTATTAAATTTAACATCTCTTTTCTCAACATCCTATCTAAATCCTCAGTAGGTTCATCTAGAATCAAAATTTTAGGATCATGTATTAATGCACAAGCTAAATCTAGTCTTCTTTGCATACCAGTAGATAAATTATCAGCCAGTTTATCTTTAACATAATTCAACTTTACAAGATTTAGAAGTTCATCTATATGATTATCAATAAATTCTCTAGTCAACCCATATAATTCTCCAAAGTATCTAATATTTTCTTCGACAGTTAGCTTTCCATAGAAACAATTATCTTGTGTAGCAAATCCAAATGTTCTTCTTATATTTCTTGAATCTTTAAAAATGTTTTTACCATTATGCAAGATTTGACCATTATCAGGTTTATAAAATCCAATTAATAATCTTAAAATTGTTGTTTTTCCACTACCAGAAATTCCTATTAAACCTAAAATTTTACCTTCAGGAATGCCTAAACTAATATTATTTAAAACAACATTGTTACCAAATTTTTTTGTAACATCTATTAATTGTATCATATCTCCTTTATCAAATGAATAAGGTTTACTAACAACTTGTTTTTTTTCTTCACTCTTTTCTTTTTCTATGCTCTCAACAACTTTTTCTATAACTTCCTCACTTTTTGCTTCTTCTATATCTTTACCAAATAAAGATTTATAGGGAGAAATAACTCTATCCACCCCTTTTTTAAGGTCCACCATAATATAAATAATACAACTTCTATTTTTAAATTTAACGATTTTAAAAATATAAGATATATAATTAAATAACAAATTCCTAATAGAAAAATATATAAATAAAACTTAATACCTTTCTTAAAATAAAGAGGTGCTATTTATGCCTATTGAGCCATATATTATTAATATTATAAAAATTATGTTTACAATAATTGGTGGTCATTTAGCAATAACAAAAATATTACCTCTACTTAAAGACTTTCTAGATGATTTTATTAAAGAAGACAAAGTTATGAAAGGTTTAGTTTCTCTATTAACAGTTTTTATCATTGTTACAGTAATAACCTTGGTAATAGATTTTATAGCATCAATTGGAAATCCTATCTTAAATTATATCACTTATATAAAACCAGCAATAGATATTTTTAGTAAATTATTTGATTATCTACAATATATAGTAGCAGCAGTACTAATATCATATGCAATTAAAAATTTTAAAAAATGAGCTTTAAAGATTAGTCTTATTGGTTGAAAGGTGGAATTATAGGAATTCTTTTACCTTTAACTTTGATTTTTATTTTCTGGATTTTTGCATCAATATCTTGCTCTAGTCCTATATGTTTAGTAGAATTCTTCAATATTGCAGGTGGGGGTTGTGGTGGTTGTTATTCTACATCTGATTGGATAATATCTTTTGTAATATTAATTGTTCTTTCATTTGTTTTTTTCTTGGTGGGCAGTTTAATCGGTTGGATCTATGGAAAAATTAAAAAATAATTTTTATTCAAATATTATACTAGCATAACCAACAGCATTACTATAATTATTTGTTACATCACCACTTGTATAATAATTTAATAATCTTGCTCTTCTAGCACCTAATTTTTTACAACTTTCAATTGTAATAGCAATAGCACCATAACCACATATAGTAGCTCTTGTTTTATTAATATATTTTAAAAAACCATTTGTATCTAATTTTTCAATATAATTAATAGCACCCTTATCTAACTCATAAATATTTTCTTTAATTTTACTACTAAAAGGTTCATAACCATAATTTCTACCATAATGTGTGAAATCAGAGCTAGCTATAATACATATTTTTTTATCTAAACTACTTAAAGCTTCTGCAAATAATTTACAATAACCATAGTCAACATCACTTACAACAATAGGTAAAAATTTAAAATTTTTATTTATATAATATAAAAATGGTAATTGTACTTCTATATCATGTTCATATGAATGAGCTATTTTATCATCTTTTAATTCAGGAAACTTTTGCATTAAAGCTTTTCCAAATTCTTGGTCAATTTTAACATTTCCATAAGGAATTTCCCATGCATCTCCTATATAAGTTGAAAATTGTGCTCCATATCCGGTGTGATTTGGTCCTAATATTATATAAACATCAGGTTGTTTACTTTCACCTAATTCCTTGTAAACATAAGCAGCTCCTGGTCCAGAGTATGCGTAGCCAGCATGGGGTGCTATTGCTCCTATTATTTTTTTATTTTGTATTTTACTAGGAAAACTTTTTGGACCAAATTTACTCATAAAACAATCTTTAATTTGTTTGTTTAAACTGCTTAATCCAGCAGCATAGAATTGTCCAGCCACAACAGCTCTTCTTACTATCATTTTTTCTTTTTTATTAATCTTTTAATCTCTTCTAAATCTTTTTGTATATCTTCTATTTCTAATTCAGCCTTTTTATTTATTCTATAATCTTCTTGTGCTCTAATTCTATCCCTTTCTTCTTGTCTATTTTGACTCATCAATATTATTGGTGCTTCTATTGTTACTAATACTCCTAAAATTAAATTTAAGAAAATATATGGATAAGGATCAAAATTACCCAATTTTAATTGTTCAATAAATATTGTTGTATTAAGTGCCATCCATAAAAACATAAAGATCAAAATAAATATTATAAAATACCAGCTACCACCAAACTTTGTTACTGCATCAGCAAGTTTTTGACCTTTTGTCAGTTTGTGTCTATATGGTACAAATTTCTTTTTATTTATCAATATCACACCTCTTTTACAATATAAATAGGAATAACTAATATATAAATATAATTATATAAACAATAATAGTAACAATAATAGTAACAATAACTTTAAATAATAAAAAATATTTATTTTTTCCATGGTTAAATATAAAAATGATGACTATGAAGAAGATATATATGATGAAGAAGTAATGGAGGAAGCAGTAGAAGATGATGAAATCTCTGAGCAAGAAGAAGGCTTTCTTCATGGTTATCAAGAAGCTTTAAAGAAAAAGAAGAAGAAAAAGCAATGAAAACATGAAAAAATTTATTTTTTTATATCTATTTTTATTAATCTTCTTAATAGGTTGTAGTAATAACTTACCTCAACAAGTTATAGAGAATTCTAAAATTGTGATTTTAGAAAATAAAACTATTTCACAAAATAATACTTTAATAGAAAATAAAACTATTCAAAATATAACTGAAATTTCTAATCAATCTAATGAAACCAAATTACCAGAAAATACATATAAAATGTATATTAAAGATAAAATAATTTATGATTACAAAATAATAATTTTAGAGAATATTAATCCAGATGGACAAGTTACAATTAATGTTAATAATATATCATGGACAATCTATCAAACTAAAGATCCTGATGTTATAAATGGCCTAGAAATACAAACTTTAGAATTAGATTTTAAAAAGGGTTATGTTATTTTGGAAATAAAACCTTTTATTTTGAAAAAAGATAGATATTTATTTTATAAAGGAAACACTTTAGTTATGGATAATATAACAAATATAACATTAAAAGATATAAACAAAGATGATTCTATTTTTCTACAGATATTAAATAAACGCACCTTAGTAGGCGATTACAATATTCCAGAAGGTGAATCTATAACAGCTAATAATCTAACAATAACAAATATTAAAGCATATCCACGTGATCTAGGTTATGAATCTCATGCAATATTAAGAATAATTAAAGTTTAATATTTTCTTTAAATAATATTATAGCAGCTAAAAAACAAATAGCAAATAATGGTATCAATATTAATTCCTCAATATTAAATAAATAACTCAAATAGTTTTCTTGTACAAATTGAAATATAGTATTTAAATATCTAATTACATTTATTAATAAAAACAATCCTAAAAAGAAAAATCCTAATATTAATACTTTAAAACCATTACCTAATCTTAAATCTTCAAATTTCTTTATTTTAATCATAACTAATACACTTAAAACTATAAAAACAAAACTTAAAACATTAATTCCAGTTAATATATATTCTTGCATTATCATTTTATAAATCCTCAAATTTTACACTTTTCTTTAATATTTCTATTTTTTCTTGATCCTCTTTTAGTTTTTGCTCAAGTTTTCTTAATTGTTTCTCTTTTTCAACAAATTCATTTAATTGCTTTTCAAATTTGTCTTCTTTTTCTTTATAATATTTTTTATCTTTGCTAAATTTCATTTTTTCAAACATAAAGTTATCCTTTTCTTTTTCTATTTCTCCACCTAATATCTCTAATTCTTGCTTTCTTTCTTTTATTTTTGATTTATCTTGTTCTAATTTTTCTTTTAATTTTTCCATTTTTACTTTTAAAGCATCTAGCTCTTCTTTTTCTACATTTAAATCTTCTTCCTTGCTTTTTAAAAAATTTAAATCATCCTTGACTTTTATTTTTTCTTTATCTAATTCTTCCTTTTCTTTTTTTAGTTTCTCTTCTATTTTTCTATTTTTTTCTACATCTATACTTTTATCTTGTAATTCTTTTTCTAAATCATATATCTCTTTGGCCTTTAATTTTAAAACTTTCTTTTGTGTATCTATTTTACCATATAAATTATCTTCTAATTTTCTATAATAATCATCTAATTTTTTCTGTCTACTTTTTAATTCATTTTTTTTATTATTTATATCTTCTTTTTCTTTGTTCAATTTAATAATCTCATAATCTAATTCTTTTTGTTTTCTTTGTAATTCTAAATTTTTACCTTCCAAAGACTTAGTTTCTTTTTTAGTTTGATTTTTATCTTTTGAAAATTCTTTAATTTTATTTTTTAATTCTTGTTTTTCTTTTTCTAATTTCCCTATTTTTTTGTTAGTATCTTTTTCTTTATTTTTTATTGTTTTTTCTTTACTATTTAGTTTATCAATATCTTTTACTATTTCTTTCTCTTGTTTTTCTAAATCTTTTTTTCTTTTTTCAACTATTTTTAATTCTTTTTTAGCAATTTCACTTGTTAATTCTTTAGCTTTAATTTCTTTAATTACTTTAGCTCTAGGACCTTTAATATCTCTATATTCTTTTAAGCTAAATAAAGTAATAATTAATAAAACTAATAAAAATAAAACAGAATCTAATACATCTTTATCAGTACTTTTTAAAAAAGATAATTTCCTTATTAAAAATGGTATAAATAACAATAAAGCAATATCAACTAATTTTTTAGCCTTAAATAAATCTAAAATTCCAGAATATTTAGCCTTATACCAAGTATAAGCAGCTATTAATAATATCAAAACAACAACATATCCTTGAATATTAAGTAAGGTCTCAAAAGCCATTTTTTATCACTTTTATATAGTTATTGATGTTACTACTATTAATATATAAATCTTACTCTTTTACTCTCTGTCGTATTAAAGGGTCATTTTAAAATTACCTCCTTTTTTGTCGTATTCGGGTGATTAAGGCTTTGCTTTAGCAAACTTAGCCATCTATTTCTGCCTAAATCAATATCAATCTCTGCTACTTGAGAAGGTGTTGCTCCGTTAAGAGCCATGTGCTTCTTAATGAAATTGTGATAAAGTCTAAAGGCATCACTCCATTGCTGTGCTGTCTCATCTGACTTAAATCCTCTTCTCACTTTATCAAATTCCCTAAATTCATTATGGTATCGCTCAACCATATTGTTGTTAAGAAGTTTTTTAGCATCCAGCTTTCCTTTTCTAAAGTATTCTTTATTGAGGTGCATCAAAAAGCACTTTCTTATCTTTAATCCATTTGCTTCATACACATATTTCTGAAAAGAAACATCGTGAACATTAATGTCTTTTACTTCTGTTCCAGATTTAACCTCAATGATATCCCATTCTTTTCCAACAGGCACAAGAATATCTGCCCTTGAGAAGCAATTTTCAAATGCAAATCCTGCCTCAAATAAAGGCTTTCCTTTCTTGATAGCTTCTTTCGTTTGCTGTAAGTTTTCTGTGTAACTCTCTACTGGAAGGTCTATTCCGTCTGAAAATAGAGTTTTAGCAAGCTGTCCGACTTTATCTCCTTCACTAAACTTAAACTCTTCTGCTAAAGTTACCTGCCTAATCTTCTCAGGATGATTAAAAGTAATCCATAAGTGTCTGGGGCATTCCAAACCCAAGATATACTTTGATTTTGTTAATACTTTATTCATGTATATTCAAGAAAAGATAGCATATTTATAAAGAATAAGGTTTGAAAATAAGCTATCACCCGCATTCGACTTAGAATCTGTGACCCGTAGATGCGACAGAGAGCTCTTTTAAACCATAGAACTGTGGATTATAGCCAATAGGATACTTATTATTGATATCAATAACAAAATCCATTCCTATTTTAGGATGTTTTTTATTGTATATAATGAAATCATCAATAGAAACAACCCATACTTTATCTGGTTTTGCACTTATACCTTCTTCTTCAAATAATCTTTGGAATAAATCTGGAGAAAGAAATACTTGAAAAGGATGCTTTCTGTCTTTCCATCTAGAGAATCTATTAACCTTTTCATTATACTCTCTTTCAAAATCATCTAATCTTCGTAAAGTAAATTGCTTAATTGTATTTGATTGAATCATGTTCGTAATTTAATTAAGGATACCTTTTTAAATATTATGATGCTTAATTTATTTAAAAGCCCCTTGTACAATTAAAGGAAATATTATACTAGCATCACCATAGATTTTTATCATTTCTCCATCAGGTTTTATTTTACCCCAAGAAACAGCCTCATCTGGCAATGCACCTGCATCACTACCATCATATTCTTGAGCCGTATTTAAATAAACAGCATAATCAGCACCATCTCTAAACAAATTAGCATTACAAATCATATGTTTTACTAAGCCAGCTCCTAATATTAATATTCCAGATTTTTCAGCATTAATAGTTATATTTATTAATTTCATATGATCTTCAGATATGTCTAGTTTTAATTCTTGATGATTTTGTTTAAAAAAATAAAACATATCACCAATACTACCATCTGTAATAGCAGGACAAAATACTGGTATATTATTTCTATAACACCAATAATAAATTGATTCTTCATTATTGATTTCTTTACCTAATTCATATACTAACTCAGAAGGTGTGTATATTTTATTTTCATTTTTTTGTCTTTCTAATAATCTATTAAAAATAGGTTGTATAAATTTTTCAAATGCAATATATCTATCATTAGGCACAAATATGTTGCCTATTCTATTAACACCTTTTTCTCTTAATTCTTTACCACTAGCTCTAAAATCTCCTAATACAAAAGGTTTTAAACATTTGATAATATCTTCTTCTATTCCACCACCAGTTGTTACAATAATATCAATTAATTTATTTTTAGCTAAATAGCATATAACATCTCTCAAACCAGAACTAACAATATTGCTTGTATAACCAAAAAATATAGTTGCTTTATTTTTCCTCATATTTTTTATTATTTCAATACCTTTAGCTAAATTAGTAGCTTGATAACCAGTTGTTTCATAAGCTTTTAAGAATTCATTTATATTAAATTCTTTATTAAAATCATAGCCTTTTATATTTTTTCCAGTAATAGATTTACTTTCTTTTAATATTATATCTTTAGCCTTTTTCATAAGTTTTTATTGAAAATAATAATTTAAAAGCTTATTGGTAACTTTTATATATGACTAATTAAATTTCTATTTTATGGAACAAACATTTATTATGATTAAACCTGATTATATACATATAGCTGAAACTATTTTAAAAGAATTAGATCAACATGGCATGAGAATAAAAACTTCTAAAGTTAATTCAGTTCCTCAACATGTAATTGAAAATCATTATTCAGCTCATAAAGGAAAACATTTCTATAATGAACTAATAAATGAATTTGCAAATAAACCAGTTATTATAGCTATTTATGAAGGTGAAAATATAATTCAAAAATTTATAGAATTAATAGGCCCAACAGATCCTTCAAAAGCTCCTGCACATACTATAAGAGCCCGTTATAGTAATGACTCAAAAGAAAAAGCAGAAGCAGAAAATAGAACCATAAAGACTGTAATTCATAGATCAGGTTCTATAGAAGAAGCTCAACAAGAAATTGAAGTTTGGAAAGAACTTTTTAATTAAATTCTTTTATATTTGCCCATCAATTGACCTTGAGCCAATATATGTCCTTCCATAGCTTTAAGCAATTCTTCTTTATTAATTCCTGGTTCTAAATTTAATTTTGCATCCAATGCATATACTTTAAAATAATATCTATGAGTTCCTGATGGAGGACATGGTCCATCATAACCAATTCTTTTGCCACTATTAATGCCTTGTTTTGCACCATTACTTAAAACTTTATCTCTTGGTATATTTTCATTTAAATTTTTAATATTAGATGGTAAATCAAATAAAACCCAATGTATCCATGTTCCCATTGGTGCATCAGGGTCATCACAAATTAAAGCTATACTTTTTGTATTATTTGGAATATTACTAAACTCTAAAGGTGGATTTATATTTAATCCATCGCATGTATACTTTTTTGGTATTATACTACCTTCACTAAAAGCTGAACTTTTAATTTCCATTTTACCTCCTTTTACATTTAGATTAGATTTACATGAACTAACTAAAATTAATATGATTATTAAACTTAAATATTTTTTGAACATATACTATTTAGGATAAGTATGATATACTTATTAAATTTTCTAATATAATCATTTAATAATATAAATATTTAATAAATACAAGATTACCATTTATTAGTATGGGTGAAATTGCTGAAAAAGTAGAAAAATTAGAAGTATTACTATCAAGAATAATACACACTGATAGATTAGATTTAGAAAATGAAATAAAAAATATATTACATAGCGAAGATGTAGTTGTTTCATGTTTACAAATTTATGGTAAGATAATAGATTTACAAGATTTAACAACAGCGGAAAATTTTTTATGTATAAAATATGGTGATCTTAAGTGTGGAACAATCTTTCCATTTTTGAGAGAAGCTCATCTAATTAAAGGTTCAGAACAAACATTATATCCAGTAGAACAACTTTTTAACAATAAGGGTTATAAAGTTAAATATAGTAAAAATGCTGGTTCTCCAAAAGATTTAATTAATCAAATAAGAAAAGAACATTCTGGTTAATACCAAAAATTATATTAATACAAACAATCTCTAATTTTATATAATAAAGGGGGTGTTTGTATGGTTAATTATTCTAATGCTTTAAAAAAACCATTTCTTAATATTAAAAATTTAGTAATTGGTATTTTACCAATAGTAAGATGGTTTGCAAAAGGTTATATTCTAGAAAATTCAGGTTTATCTAAAAATAGAGTTCCAATAAATAAATCACCTAAATGGCAAGATTGGTCTGATCTTTTTGTTAAAGGTCTATTATCAAGTGTTATAGCAGTTGTTTATTTTATTCCAGCTGTACTTGTTCTTTTACTAGGAACAATAGCTATTTTTACTTCTTTAGTTGTTAATTTTATATCAACTAACACATTTGATTCAATAATCAGAGGAGAAACTTCTCCTAATTTAATTCAACAAATGATACAACAAAATTGGGTTACTATATTACCTTCATTAATAGCAATATTACCTATATTATTACTATCAATATTATTAGGAATACTAGCTTTTTATTTAATTCCAGTTGCTACTTTATCATATATAAGTACAAATGATTTTGGTCAAAGTTTTAATTTATCAAGAGTTTTCAAAAAAGCTTTTCGTTCAAAATATTTTGTAGCTTGGTTAATATCTTTAGTAATAATACTTGTATTAGGAATAGCACTACACTTTATACCAATAATTGGCAATGCAACATCTTACTTTATAGCTGGTATTATTAGCTATAGTATATATGGTCAAATCTATAAAGAAATATAGAAAACTTTAAATACCAATGCTACAGTATTACTATAGTAATACTATAACAATGTCAAAATCTACAACTCTCAGTTTTACAGTACCGCATGAACTAAAATTAAAACTAGATGCTGTCACTCATATTGGTTACTATGACTCTTTATCCGAGTTTCTTAGAGATGCTATTAGAAATTTACTTACACAAAATAAAGATTTAAGAATAGCAATAGCTTTTGAATTATATAAAACGAAAAGAATTCCAATAGCAAAAGCAGCTGAAATTATAGGAACTTCTTTAGAAGAAACAGAGAAATTATTAAAAGAGCGTGATATTTAATGTTTCAAAAACACATTAATGAATTACCACGAGATTTTAACATTTTAGTAAACACAAACCTTGAAAATAAATTGCAAGTTCTTAATATCATGAATAATCTACACACAAAGGGAATATATATTTCATTAAACAAACCAGTAAAAAATCTAAAAGATTTATTACAAAAAAATAACATTAAAACAAATGATTTATATTTTATAGACTGTATTACAAGATCAATAGGCTCATTTCATAGAATGCCTAAAACAGAATATGTTTTTAATTTAAAACAAATTGAAAAACTAGAGCATGCTATAACAGTAATTTCAAAACACATAGGTTTATCTGAAAAATTCCTAATTCTTGATTCATTGCCTATTTTATTACAATATCATGATAAAGATACTGTATTAAAATTCTTAAGATTTCTATCAAGTAAAATGCGTGATTTAAGAATAAAAGGCATTGTTATTAATGACCAATCTCTAAGTGATGATTTTAAAAAAGAATTAAATTTAATTTTTGATAGAATTATTCAGCTGTAAAATCATCTACACTATATTTCATATCTTTATCACTTTTAATCATGTTTCTTAATTTTAAGTACTCTCTTGCTAATATCCAAAAAAATAATGCTAAACTCTTTTTACCTTTATTATTACATGGTATTACAATATCAACATAATTAGTCTCATTATTAGTATCACACAATGCTATTACTGGTATTCCTATTTTAACAGCATCATTTACAGCATTTTTATCAGGCCATGGATCTGTAACAAGTAACACTTTAGCTTCTATAAAATTATCTAAATTTAGATTAGTTAAAACACCAGGTGGATATCTACCAGCAAAATACTTTGCTCCTATAACTTCTCCAAATAGTTCTATTGCTTTCCAGCTATTTTCTCTTCTTCCTACAACTAAAATTTCCTGTGGTTTAAATTGAGCTAAGAACTTAGCAACAGTACCAATTCTCTCATCTATTTTTTGAACATTAAAAACAGCTAAACCATCACTTCTAACTTTATATACAAAACCTTCCATATCTTTAGCTTTATATTTAGTTCCAATATGTAAACCAGCTTTAAGATACATATCTAATGGTACTAATAATTGTTCTTCTGTCATATCCTTAGAAAACAAAATTACTATTTATAAATTTAACTAAAATAATTTTTTAGATATCAAAATATCACCTGAATTCATCTCATTTCCTACATGATAACCTAATTTCTCAAAAAATGGAAATATTTCCTTAAATCTATATCCTTTAATATATCCCCATGTTCTTTTTGCTCCACGTTCAATAGCGATTTGTTCTACTTTTTGAATAAGATTTGTTCCAACATCTTTATTTCTATATTGAGGTTCTACACCCATAAAACCCATATAAATTGAATCTACTTCAAAAGGTTTATATTTAAGCTCATAAAAATCAATAAAGCCCATACTTCCAGAGAATTTACCTTCAACAGACTCAAGATGAATTTTATCTTCTTCAAAGTTTTCATTATAAGCTTGTCTTTCTATATCTAGAATTCTTTCTCCAGCAATTATTCTTTCATAATCTTTAAAAAAATGTTCTATATTACTAACATATTCTAATCTAATATCTTTGATATGTTCTAATTTTTGTGATAATTTTCTTCTAAAAATAAATTTTAAAGGGTTCATAGCAGAAATCCATAAAATTATCTCCTTTTTATTTCTTTCTATAAAATTAAAAAATAAAATTATCTTCTCTTTCTTTTCTTTTTAGCATATCTTTTTCTAAATATACTATAATCCCATAAAAATAGAAAACCAACTAACATTACAGGTAAACTTAATAATAAAACTTCTTTTATAGAAACACTTGTTGAAAACAATAATCTAAATATTGGTAAAAAACTTTCCATTATTAATAGTAATCCACCTGCATCTTCATATTTTAATGCTATGCCTATTGTTAATAACACAACCAATCCTGGTAATAAATTAATTATAACATAAACAACCTGTTGTAATGGAGCAAAAACACCCCATACTAACCAAAAAGTTCCTACTATAATTCCAAGAATTCCAGCTACTGTTTTTAACTTCACCATTTTTAAAATAAAAAAATAAAATTAGAAGTTTTTCTTAACTTCTTTTACTAAACTCTCGCCTTCTTTCTTTAGTCCTAGACCTAATCCAATTCCTAGTGCTAGTGTTATACCTGCTCCAAATGCAGCCACTATTATCAAGAATGTGTTCTCTAAGAATGATACATCAATTCCTATTTGTTTAATAGCCACTAATAAGAAAATCACTATAATTATTGCTTTCAAAATTTGACTTAATCCATGCATTCCTTTAATTTTTGTTTGTTCACTAATCTTCATTTGTACATAATGTGCAACAACTAATCCTACTAATGCCACTAAAATAGCTACAATTACATTTGGTAACCATTTAGCAAAGTTTCCTAGTAATGTTGTCAATACACCCAAGTTAATTAAATCTACTGCTTGCTGCAAGAACAATATTATAATGTACCATTTAACTAATTCTCCAATTAATCCAGGTACATCTGTTGATCCTGCTATCCTACTTAATTTTGCTTTTCTTGTCCATTCATCTATTCTTAATTTATTTAAAAGAATTCGTACTGCATGACCGATAATGTAAGCAATAAAAACACCTAGAATCATAACAATAACAGCAGCAACAAAACTTGGTATAACATCAACAATCTCTAACCATAAGTTCTGTAAAGGACTTATTATAGCACCGCCTGTCTCACTAACTATGTTTACCACTAAGAGCACCTCCCCTCTTTTTTAATGAAAATCACATATAGTGAGAGAAACTTTTACTTTAAATAATTTTATAATCACTCTAAAATTAATGCAGTAATTTCCTAATCTTGGGTAATAATATATTAGTTGCTTCTTCACCTTTTTTAATGCAATAATTAATTTTGTTAAAATCTAATATTCTAACATCATCTATTTTTGGTTTTATTATTAAATCAATTTTTTTATTTTGTAATTCAGATCTTGTTATTTCATGATTCATAATATAAAATGAGTTTAAAACTATTTTAAAAATCTCTGGTGTTTTTTCTATATTCATAAGATTATTTATTCTACTTGGTTTTAATATTAACCTCTTAAACAAGAATGGTAATTTTATTTTATTTTCTTTAGCATAATTTTTAAAACTTTCTATCCCCATATCAATAAAAGTTTGTTTTAAATCATCTATAAAATCATTACTATAGTTCTCATTACTAAAAAATATATCTCTAAAGTTTCCTAAACTTAAATCAACAGCAATTATTTTGTTAACATTATTTAAAGCATCTACTGGTATTGGATCAATTAATCCACCATCTAGATACAATTTATTATTAATATTAGCTGGTGTAAATATTCCTGGATAAGAAATGCTGGCTCTTATAGCTTCTGCAATATTTCCTTTATTAAAAATAACTCTTTTTCCTGTTTTTACATTAACAGCTATTATTTTTAATGGAATTTTTACATCACAAAAATCAGCATCATTTGTTATTATAGAAAGGTATTTTAATATTTTATCACCTTCAACAAGTCCTTTATCAACTTCTTTAACATCAATAAAATCTTTAATATCAAAATTACGTCCTATTTTTTCTAAATCTTTTATTTTAGGATTAACAGCATAGCATGCTCCTATTAAAGCTCCAATACTTGTTCCAGCAATGCAACTAATTGGAATATTATTTTTTTCTAAAGACTTTAAAATTCCTATATGAGCAAAACCTCTTGCAAAACCAGAACTTAATGCTAATCCTATTTTATTCATTTTTTATTAACCTCTCAATTCTTGTTAATTCATTTAATTTAGCAACTCTTTCTTTTCCATAAACACCAAATTTCACATATGGAACTTCCCATGCAACAGCTAAGTGTGCAATAGTTTTATCCATTGTTTCACCACTTCTATGACTCATTACAGTTATAATATTATTTTCCTTTGCATAATCAACTATTTCTTTTGTTTTAATCAAACTACCAATTTGATTTGGTTTTATAATAACACAATTTATTTTAGCTTTTTTTAATCTTTCTATATTTGTACATATTAAATCATCACCACATATTAAGACATCTTTAACTTCTTGAGTTAATTTATTAAAACTATTAAAGTCTTCCTCATAAAATGGATCTTCTACATATTTTAGATTATATTTATTTATTAAATTTAAAATAAAATCATATTGTTCTTTTTTATTTAACATTCTTTTTTTCTGTTCTCCACTATAATTTTTATAAGAATAAAGAACACCATTACTTAAATGAGAAGCTGCTACATCAACACCTAAATCAATTATAAAACCAATTTCATCAGAAGCTTCTTGTATTATTTCATTTAATTTATCTAAAATTCTAAAATTAGTATTATCTATTATCCAAGCACCTTCATAATCTCTTTTACTTGAATTTAGTTTACTTTTAATTTTACTATAGATAAATGTATTAACAACAGCAGAATCATTAAATTTTCTTGTTCTTGGCATTATTAAAAATTCTTGAATATCAGCACTCTCAATAGTAGAATGTTTACCTCCCCCAATAACATTACCTAAACTCAATGGCATTCTTCTAACACTAGGATTTAGATATTTCCAAACTTCACCTTTACACAAAGATTTTAGTAAAGCATATTCTAATGCAATTATTGTATCACCACCAATAACACTTAAATCTTTAGTGTTATCTAATTCTTTTAGTAAATCTTCTAATTCAATAAAATCAGTAAATTCATCTATTTTAAAACCTTTTAATTTTTTATTTAAAATTGTATTAACAAAATTGATAGGAATTCCTGATTTAGGATAAGCTCTAACCTCATGTTTACCAACTGAGGTCCCTGTTCCTGTAGAAGCTTTATATTTTTTATTTATTGTAATTTCAATAGTTTCTTCTTGTTTAGAATTAAGTATTTTTTTAGCTTTAACCTCTTTAATTTTCATATAAATTTAGAATATTGTTTTATATATAAAGATTACTTTAAAATTTAATTTAATGAGATGATGTCTTCCAAAGGATATCAAAAAAATCTGTATAAGATTTTGCAACATTTTCATCATTAATTAAGGTTATTATAGGTTTTTCTGTCCATACTATTACTGCGGTCTTTGAACCATATACTATAGTTTGTGTTAATGGTTCAATTGTATTTTCTAAGTATTTAATTTTATTATATTTATGAGAAACTTGTTTGCCCCAATATTTTAAAGATAAATTAAATAATAACTTTGAATAGATTCTTTTTTCTTTTTGTTTTATAGAAAAATTCTTCCAAAATGTTTTCCCCATTAGGGTATTGGACTCTTCAGGAGCTCCAAAAGAGATATAGTTTTTTCCAGTTTCTAAAATATCTTTCATAACCAATTTTATACCTTTTACTCCTCTATATATAACAGCTTCTTGTTTAGTTTGAACAATTTTAAAATGTTTAAGAATCTCATCTTTCAATTCTTGTGCAATCTTCTTTTTTTTATTAAGTGATTCTTGTTGTTTTTCAAGAAAATCTGTTAACATTTCTGGAGGATTTACTTGAAATATTTTCTTTTTTCCTTCTAGAATATAAGAAACAAGTCCTTTATCAATAAGTTTCTCAAGATTATCATAAACAATATTTCTATGAAATTCTGTTTTTTTAATAAGTTGACCTGCTGTAGCTTGACCTAACTTCATTAACTCAATATAAACAATAGCTTCGTTCTTGTTTAATCCTATTCTCTCGAAGGATAGAAAGTCCATATAATTATTATGTCTAAAACCTATTTAAATTTTTCTAATTTGTCATCACATATTATGACAACATAATAATATATACTATATTATACCTACTAAATAGTAACAATCATTAAGATTGTGAATCAAAAAGAGGCATTCCACCAGCCTTTAAGGTGGAGGAAAAATAAAATGGAAAATCAAATTCAAAATAAAAAATTAGAAATATTAGTTATAGAAGATGATCAAAACTTCATAAATGTGGCTAAAAATACTTACATGAATGATACTAACATAAATCCAAAATTTGCTTCAACTTATGAAGAAGCTATACAATACCTTAACGATCTAAAAATAGATGGAGTTGTAAGTGATCTATTTTTCCCTTCAAAAATCGACTGGAAAAATGAATTTTTAGGAGAATTCAAAGAAGAATTAGATAGAGTTATTTCTTACTTTTATAACAAATGCTCTAGTGAAGAAGAAAAACAGAGAATGAAAAAAGAATACATTGATCATAATGTAAAAAATTTTGAAGATTTCAAAAATTTAGATGAAAATCCTTCAGGTCTTGGTATAATGCAATATTGCAATAAAAATAAAATACCATACGTAATAGCATCACAAGGAGAAAGACATAGAGGTAAACTAGGCATTGTAAGAAGAGCTGTACAATATATGAAGTCTTTTAAAAAAAGTAAAGACGATGACCCATTAGCTAGAGTACTTATTGAAGCATTACCTAAATCATCCTTTGAATATAATATAGAAACAGATAAAGGTAATAAAGAAACATGGATAGATGCTTTATACAGAAACAAACGTGGCCTTATAGATAAAATAAGGGTACCAGAACAAGATGAAATAAAAGTAGAAAAAAAATATTCTTAACAAATAAGAATACTAAAATATTTTTTTCTTTTTCTTTTTTTTATTCAACTCTTTCAGGTAAAGGTCTTTTAATGGTTATTGGCAATATATCTTTTTCATATTCAGTCTCTGCTATAGCAACAGGATCATAATTTATTTTTTCTAAAAAACTTTTTTCTAATTTTATTAATATTGGTGCTCCCATTGCAATTTGTAATGCTCTGGCCCCAATTATTCTAGCTTTTTCATATTTAGTGTATTTCATTGTAAAACCTTTCTTAATTCCTTAGTTTTTTGAAATGCAATATCTATCATTTTATCAACTTCTTCAATTGTAACAGGAACTTCACCACCTTTTTGTAAAGCACATATAGAATTATCTTTTGTTATAGCAACAGTTAATCTAGCATCCATTGCTCCTTCTTCTTCTATAGTAGGATCAATAATAAACTCATTTTTAATTTTTATAACAGTGCATTCAACAGGTTCATCTAGCAAGGGTAATGAATCTTTAGTTTTTTTCTTGTAATCTATTTTATCTTCTTTTTTATCATAAAATGGAAATTTAGTATCTTTTAAAGCAGCAAATGCAGCTAATGCAGCTGCATCAAATAAATTACCAGCATCATTTATTGGATATATATCTAAAAATATCATCCAAACTTTTTCTCCTGGCTTAATACATAATTTTTTAATATCAATAGAATTACTTTCTCTAATGCCTCTATCAACAACTCTTGCTAATTCAACAGCTTGTATACCAGGTGGTCCAGATTCAAATTCTGGATTTGATAAAGGTAATAATTCAGCTCCAACTATTAAAACACCTTCATCAGGAATATCAGGAAAAGGCTCACCAACTTCCATTTTTACACCAGCTACAACTTCAGTATCTCCAATAATAGCTCTTGCACTTCCTTCTGAAGATTTAGAACTAACACCATATTCTATTTTGATTGGTTTTCTATATTCTAGTAGATCACGTCCATCTTCTCTCATATTTTTAGTAATTAATGAAGCAATATATTCTTTATTCATTTTTCACTCCTAAACTATAATCTTCTTTTAATGCTTTTTGTTGTACTTTATAAATTTCATAACATGCTTTTTTACCTAATTGCAAGGCCTCAAATAATTTATCTTTACTAATTTTTCCATCTAATTGTAATAATGTTATCTCATTTGTTCTTGGAGTCATGGCTATTGGTATATCAACAGAACCAGAACCTTCTTCATAATCCTCTTCTTCTTTATTTAAATCTACTACAATAGTATTTCCAACTAAACCAACTGAAACAGAGCTTACTAAATCTTTCATAGGAATACCAGCATCAGCTAGAGCCATTGCAGCAGCTGTAATTCCAGCACATCTTGTTCCTGAGTCAGTTTGTAACAATTCAACAAAAACATCTATAACAGCATTAGGATAATCACTAAGATCTAATACAGGCATTAATGCTTTTTCCATAACAAGAGATATTTCTCTTGATCTTCGAGTTGGCCCAGGTCTTACTCTTTCTCCTGAACCAGAAAAGCTTATCATATTATAGTTGCACCTTAAAATTCCTTTTTCAGGACTTTGTAAAAATTTAGGATATAATTCTCTTGGCCCATATACAGCAGCTAATGCTATTGTATCTCCAATTTTAAACATTGCACTTCCATCTGCTCTTTTAATTATTCCAGTCTTAGCACTTATTGGTCTTAATTCATCAAATTTTCTATTATCAAATCTTTTCTTATACATTTTTAACACCTAATTTCTTCTTTTCATTTTCTATAAACCCTTTTACTTTATCTGTTAAACCTTCCATATGAGCATTTTCTTCAATCATTTTAATTGCCTTACTAGCCAATAATTCATCTTCAGGCATTCCTTGTATCCACACACGACCATTTTGACCAACCATCATTCTACAATTTAACATTTCTTTTATCATTGTTATCATAGAACCTTGTTTCCCAATAATTCTAGGAACTTTTGAAGAAGTAACATTTATAATTTTACCACTAACTAATTTTTTTAATCCTGGTTCTTTCATTGTTAAATCTATTGTTCCTCTAGTAACTTTATTTATTTTAGCAGCTATTAAATCTCCAAATGAATAATATTGTGCTAAATCAGCACCTTTATCTATATATTCTGATGTATTAACAAATGATAAAACAGCTTCATTTGGACATCCAATATCAACAAACCAATTACTAAAACTCATATTTACAATCTTTCCAATAACAATATCATTTTTCTTTGGTATATATTTACCTTTTAATGGAATTACTTTAATTAATCTTCCATTAATACTAACTAATCCTAATTGAGAAGAAATTATTTTATCATTTTCTCTAAATGCTCCCCCTGTTGGTAGATAATCCATACTAAAAGCTAATTCTTGTCCTGGAACAACAACTTCTTTGTCCTTAACTAATAAATCTCCCATTTTTTCACCTTATTTCATTTTTAATATCTTTGATTCAATTTCACCATGACAAATCTTGTTTAAATCATTAAAAAAATCATCTACGACTCCAGAAGGAAGCTCAATTGTAGCTTGTAAATTTCCATTACTTAACCATTCATCTTTTAACATTTTGTATTTTTTTAAAATATAATAACTTTGTCCTGCAAATTTAGCTGGTATTACAACTTGTAATTCTTTAGTTTCAAATCTTATAGGTAATATTATTCTTATTTTTTTAAGAACATCTTCTACTTGTTCTTCAGCTGTTTTATGTTCATCTATATGAATTTTTGCTTCTTCCATTGCATTCTCTATTCTTTGTGGTGGATGTGGTAATCCTGTTTTAGCATCAACAGCATTTCTTCTTATTATATCAATAATTCTTTTTTTCTTTTCTTCCCTTATTTTAGTTTGATGCTTAGCTGTTAACTGAATTTCTCCAGTTTTTATAATTTCTTTACTGATATCTAAAACATCACTTGTTTTAAAAACACTCATTAAATCATGCTCACTTGCTTTATCTCCTTTTTTCACATCTTTAAAAATATCATCAACAGCAATTATATCATTCAAATTTACACTTTTCCCATCTCTATATTCTAATGCTTTATCACAATCCACTAAGATCTCAAATATCTTATTATCCTTTTTTAATCTAGCAATAACTGCTTTATCTATATCTACCATTTTATTTTAAGAAAATCTTCTTTTTTTAGTCTATTAAATTGCTTATCATCTGTATGAATTACAGCACCATCTAATCTATCAATACTAAAATCCCTACCTAAAACTTTTTTTAAAGCTGAAACACCTAACTTCAAGCCTTCTGCAATACTCATTCCATCTTTATATTGTTTATCTAATATATCCTTTACTTCCATGTCAAATTCTCCTATTGCTGTTGCTTTATATTTAAAGAAAATTCCAGTAGGATCAGTAACAAATAAACAAGGTTCATCATCTATTCCTATAACTAATAATGAAACACCGAAAGGCCTTGCTCCACCATATTGTGTAAATTGTTGTTTTAAATTAGATATTTCTTTAACTAATGTTTCTGTTTCAATAGGTTCATCAAATGTAACTCTATGTTGTTGTGCAACTACTTGAGCCCTTTCTATTAAAATACGGCCATCACTTAATATTCCAGCTGCAGTAGCTCCAATATGCTCGTCTACTTGAAATACTTTTTCTATGCTCTTAGAAACAATTAATTTTTCTACAACTCTTTTATCAGCTACTAATAAAACACCATCTTTACAAACAATACCAACTGCTGTATTACCCAATTTTACAGTTTTTTTAGCATATTCAACCTGCAATAACCTTCCATCTGGGCTAAACATAGTACTTGTTCTATCATAACCCATTGCTTGATGTGACATATCGCTTGTTGGTTCAACCATTTTTAAACATCCTCCTTTTTTAAGTAAAATATTTTAATTTAGCTCTATTTAATAAACCACTAACACCTTTTGTTCTTACAATAACATTTTCATTATTTATATTTTTTATTAACATTAAACTTGTCCTTACCATATCTACATATTTATTATTTACTTTTATAATACCTTTATTGTTTTTCCATTCATTTAACATAATTACACCAGCTTTTGAAGCACTATTTTCTCCTAAAAAAGCTAGTATCTTATTTTTAATTTCTTTATGAACATCATTAAAATTGAAATTTGTGTTTTTATCTGAGATTATTTCGTAAACAATATACCTTCGTTTCTCCTTTAAACTAGGTAACAATTTCTTAATTTTTAATCACCTATATAATGAGAAAAAAGATACATTTCTCCCTTTCTCTCTCTAAAAAATTTTAAGAAATTAGTCTTTATAAACTTTATGCTTTTTCTTTCTATGCTCAAAAAATTTTATAACTATAATAAATAAAACAAACATTAATAGAATAGCAATTATTGCTATTTTATATTTATTATTAATACCAATATCCTCTTGTTTTATTTCTTGCTGTACTATTTTATTTTCATTATTCTTTTCTTGTACAATTTGTTCCTCTTTAATATTACTTTCTTTTATAGGAATATTTTCTTTAACTTCAGAAATTTTAGGTTCTTCAACAACTTGAGGTGTTATATGTTTTCCACCACCTCCTCCACTTGGAGTAGGATTTTGAGTAATAGGTTGAGTATAATTAACAATTAAATTAAATATGCTAGAACTATTTACATTATTAAATTCATCTACACACATAACTTGCCATGTATAATTATCATTAATCAAATTTGTATTAAAACTTTGTTCTATATCTTTAATTATAACATCATTATTTTTGTTTATGATATCATTAACTATTAAACTGCAATTACTCAAATTATAATCATCATTAACTGTATACCTAAAGACAATATCATTAGTATTTAAGATCGAATTATTGTCAGGATTAATTAAATTAACTTCAGGTTTTTTAGTATCTATAATAAAAGAATAATTATCCTCATAACTATTAACATAATCATTTTTATCATAAACCAAACAATTCCATTCATATAAACCTTCACTTAAATTATAAATACTAAAAATAGTATAATTTTCTACTCCACTAATTTTTTTACTCTCTTTTTTAGTATTATTTAAAATTAAATCAACTTTATTTAAATTATAAGGACTTAAAAAATTACAACTAAAATTAATATCATTTAAATTAGTTTTATAATTATTTTCAGGATTAATTAAATTAACATTAATTAAATTAATATCAAAACTAACAGAACTTACATTTTTATTATTAAAACTATCATTACTATATAATTTTAATGAATAAGATCCTTCACTCAAGTTTAGAATTATACTGCTACAATTATCTATTGTTATATTAGTTTCATTTAAACTATACCAACAATATTCTCCATTAGTACTATAATTTAGTTCGATATTACTAGAATAATAGGTTTTATTTTCAGGACTATTTATATTGATTAAAATATCTCTACTTTGTAATTTTAATATAGCAGAATATACATCAATTCTAGAATAACTTATATTATTTTCATTTATTATGTAACCATTTTCTTTTAATAAATTTTCTATTTCTTTTTTACTTAAATTAGAATTATATTGTTTTAACAAAGCAATAGCACCTGCTACATGTGGTGTTGCCATACTAGTTCCAGAAAAAATAGCATAACCATTTCCATAAGTTGAGTTTATACTAGAACCAGGTGCTAACAATTTAACCATAAAATTTCTATTGCTATAACTTGCTATTGCATTTCTTTTAGTTGTAGCTCCAATAGCTGTAACATTACTTATACAAGCAGGACTAGCAATACTTGTTTTATTTCCATTATTTCCAGCAGCTGCTAGCACAAAAATATTATCTTTTGTTACTTTGTCTATAGCTTCACTTAAAGCTAAAAAATCAGCATCACAATAATCATTATATAAAAAATTAGTACCCAAACTCATACTTATAACACTTATATTATAAATATCTTTATTATTATAACAAAACTCCAAACCTTTTATAATATCACTTTCATATCCTCCGCCAAATGCATCTAGAACTTTTATACTAATTAAATTAGCATCTGGTGCAATACCTTTAATTTTTCCATTTGCTGCTATTATTCCTGCTACATGTGTTCCATGACCGTTATCATCTAAACTATCATTATCACTATTAACAAAATCATAACCATCTAATACTTTATTAATTAAATCTGGATGGTTATAATTAACACCCGTATCTAAAACACATACTACTTGATTTTTACCAGTTATATTAGTATTATTTATTTGTAAACTATGAACTTTAGAAGCATTAATTATATTTACAGAATCTTGTAAAAAAGTTCTAAATTTATGATCTAAATAAACATATTTCACATTTGGATCTTGTTGTAATTCTTTTAGACCTTCTTTAGTAACATTAGCAGAAACAGCATTTATAATATTATATTCATACTCATTTTTAATTTCATTATTATTAACATCTAAAGTCGCAAAACCACTTATTTTGTTTCCAAAAGGCTCATTTAAAATAACTATTACCTTTACTTCATCTTGATTATCTAAAACTTGAAATAAATTTTCATCAATTTTGTCTTCTGTATTATCAGCAACACTATAACCAGTTATTTTAAAGTTAGTAACAAAAGCACTAAATATAATTATTGCAATAGCTATTGCTATAATAAAAACCTCTTTTTTCATATTTCTTTAATATCTTCCTCTTTCTTTCTAAAATTTAAAGCATCATTAGCCTCTTTTCCAGTCATTCCTATAACTCTACAAAAAGCCAATAAATCCTTAATATCTCTCATTTCATATTTATTTTTTGCAAATGAAGCTACCACTATTTTTACTTTATATTTCCTACATAATTTAACATTTTGTGTCATTCTACCAAGTAATTCAGATCTATTGTTAGAATTTAAGAATTCACTAAAACTAAATCCAATTGCTATTTTATTTCTATTAGCCAACTTACAAACTACTTGATCTAAGCCAGAATTTTTGTAATGTAAATTATCTTTTTTAGAACCTTTTTCAGGATTTAATAAAATATCAATTTTTTTATTTTCAGCTAATTTTCTATTATCTTTACCACCTTCAACAATCTTAAAATTCTTACAATTTAAAACTTCAGAAAAACCTAAATCAAATTTATCACCTTCAAAAAACACAATATCTATCATAAGTTATATAATAAATTCAAACTTTTTAAGCCTTTTGTTGTATCAATAACAATAATATTATGCCCTTTTTTTCTAGCTTCATTTAAACAAACATCAAATATTTCAGCATCTAGATTTTCTCTTATTTTATCTTTATTATAACCTCTTTTTTTAAGTCTTTTTTGTAACACTTTTAAATCACATTTTGTAATAATGCATAAATCAACATATTTTTTTGGTAAATAATGACTTAAATGAGAATCTATAACTAAACTATTTTTGCTTTTCTTTATTATATTAATTAAAACCTTATTTAGTTTTTTAATATCAACAATTTTACTTTTTCTTTTTTTATCATAACCTTCACTTAATTTATATTTACTAATTATTTTATTAACGTCTATATATTTACCTTTTATTTTTTTAGTTATTTTTTTAGCTAATGTACTTTTACCAGTGCATGGAGTACCTGTAACACATATTATCATATATATAGTCTACCATAAAAATATTTATAAATGTATTTAATATTCTAAACCTCTCGGAGATTAATAAAAGCAGTGTTCTTAAAGTATTTAAATACTTAATAACTCAATAAAAAAATGGAAGAATATTCTAGAATTAAAACAATTATAGAACGTATAGAGGATTTAAAAATAGTTAAGAATCTTGATGAAAAAACAAGACAAAGATTGATAGCTCAAGCTTTAGTTCTAGCAAGTGGAATAATAAAAAAACAATTTAATTATAAATATTTAACTTCACAAGATAGTGAAATATACACTAGAGAAATGCTTGAAATATCTAATATATTAGAAGCTATAGCTAATGATGTTAAAGGTACTACTTGGGGCTTTGAAGGTGTATCCAAACAATTAGAGATGAGGATAGAACTACTAAAAGATTCATATTCTAAAAACACAAAATTACCTACAGGTAAAATATATGGTTTAACACGTCTTATATTATTAAAAAATAATGAAAATAAAAATGAAAAATATAGAAAAATTGGAGAAAGTATAGAAAAAATGTTATATGGACCATATAATAATTCATTTTATAGACCATTTAGAAATAAATTAAATCAAATACCTACAAACAATAAAAAGGTAAGAAAAAGTAAAGATAAAGATAATCAAAAAAGAGGGGAACTAAAAAAACAACAATTATTAGTAGAAGAAAGATTTATAAGAGATAGTTTGAGAAAATTATTATGATATAATAGTTCCAATAAATTCTTTACATTTTAAATAATTTTCAAAATTTTTTAAATCTTTACCTATGATTACAGTTTTAATTTTATTTTCTTTAATTATTTTAGCAGCATGCTGATCAAGAACAAAATGTTGTCCTGCTTCATATCTTAGTTTATTAGCTATTTTATAAAATTCATCAAAGCTTATTTCTTTAATGAATTTAGCATCTTTGTATTTTCTAGGATCTTTGTTATACAAACCCTTAACATTAGTCATATTAACAAATTCACAATTTAAATAATTAGCAATCTGAGCAGCAGTTCCATCACTTGTATTATCTTCCTGATATCTCAAACCACCTGCAAAAACAATTTTATTTTTAGATAATAGATTTTTAATTTCTTTTAGAGAATTTGGTGTAGTACCAGAAGCATTATTCTTAAAAAAATTACTCATAAATCTAGCATTTAATCTTGTAACAGCTATTCCTATTAAACATTGCATTTTTTGATTTAAGCCCTCTTTTTTAAGTCCATTTATATATTTCCTAGCTATTCTACCACCACCAGTTACAATAACAAATTTTATATTTTTAAATTTTAAAATTAAATCTTTAAAATTATTTATAAAATTATAATCAATTTCATCTGGAATTATTAAACTACCACCTAAACTTATTACAACAATTCTCATTTAATCCACCATAAACAATTTATTATCTTTTACATCAAAAACTCTTAATCTTGCTCCTGCATCTAAAAAAGCATGTGCATAATTAATAGCAGCAAAAGCATTTATTAAATCACCTTTATCTTTAAAATATAGAGCATCTTGGTAATATCTCTTTGCTAAATCTAAGAAATCATATGCAGTATATTCTAAGTTTATATCTTTTGGAACTCTTACTTTAACTTTTTTTAGAGCTTTTTCAGTTGTTTTTATATATTCATTCACCTTTTTTTCATCTAAATTCATAATCTTTTTAAAAAGCTCATAATATATAAACTTTAGGTTTTAAAATGATTAAATTTGACATAGAAACAACAAAAAAAGAACAATTTATAGATATAACATCTAAAGTTCAAGATCTAGTAAAAAAATCAAAAATTAAAGATGGTTTATGTTTAGTTTATGTTCCTCATACAACATGTTCTATAATAATAAATGAAAATGCTGATTCAAATATTTGTGAGGATATTATAAAAGCACTTTCTACTATAATACCAAGTGGTAAATGGGAACATGATAAAATAGATAATAATGCATCAGCTCATATAAAATCAGCTATGATTGGTTGCTCTCAAATAATACCTATTGAAGATAATAAATTAACTTTAGGAAGATGGCAAGCTATTATGCTAGCAGAATTTGATGGTCCTAGAACTAGAAATGTAATTATTTCTTACCAAGCTTAGCTTCACAATATCCACAAGAATTCTTCTCAGGGCATCTTCCATAAACTATTCCTTGGGGTTCTGTATATTTTCCTAAGATAGGATCTTTTTCTTTTATTATTGTTGCCATACCTTTAGCAATATTCCTTATTTCCCATTGTGCTTCATTACAAGTTCTTTTACCAATAGAATGTATTGCATTCCATCCATTTATATGTATCAAATCATATACTTTTTGTGAATGAGGTATTACCCCAACAGCTTCTTTTGCTGGCACATCTTTAAGTAATCCATTAAATAAATCTATCATTCTTAAACTATGATCAATATACTTATCCTTATATGATTCATTTTTCATGATACTTGGCGGAATAGCAATATTTTCTCTTTTTATTGCATTATAGACTGGCTCAATACTTTGATCCCATGTTCTCTGTCTTGTTGCTTGATGAAAACAAGCCAAACTCATCGGAGCTAAAAAAGTAAAATGAATGTGCTTTAAATTAGCTAATTCAGCTTCATCTCTATATTTTATTGCTTTTTCTAAACCTTCTTCAGATATATCTATACCACTATTATCTATAAGAGCTACATTCTTTCTTCTCTTTTCTTCTATAAGTTTTTCTAGTGTTTTATTGCTCATAGCAAATAATTGAGAACTTGGATACCATGCTAAAGCTTCATAATTTGTTTCTCTTTCTTTAAATAAATTTGGTGAATATTCTTTTAATTTACTTATCATCTCTTCTACTGTTTCTTTTATTATTGAAGGAATATGATCTTGCCTACTCATATAATGTAAATGCATAAATTCCCTGGCATCTCCTGTAGTCTGAATATTTGTTTTTGTGTATAAAGGCAAAATAAATCTAGCATCCTCACCTGGAATTCCTGCATCACACATCTCTTCATACAAACTAAATGCCTTATTCAAAATATTAACAGTCTTATCAAATAATCTAGAATCTTTTATTGATGGTGGTAAATAAAAACCTCTATCAGCTTTTGCTCTTCTTAATGATTGTTGTAAATGATCTAAATATTGTGGTAGACATAATTGTAATGTAACTAATCTAGGCAAATCTTCTATAACAAAAGTAAATCTACTCTGATCTAAAACAGAACCATGACCTCTTCCACTAGTTTCATTAAATATTCTATCTTTTTTCTTTTCTAATCCTTCTATTGTTATTTCTTTATTTGCAAGCTTTTTTTCATCTTCAAAGAATAAATCTAAAGGAGTCTTTTCCTCAAAACATCCCAAAGCACCATAAATTGAAATCTCTTCAGGACCAAGTCTTTTATAATTAGGGTTCATCAGAACAGCTTCTAAGCTAACCTTTGGTTTTTCAAACATTTTCTCCATTTTCTCAATATACTCACTTATAGATTATAAATAGATTATCAACTTAAAAGATATATAATGGAAACTGTATAAAGTAAATAAGTTTTCAAAGAAGCAAAAAGATATCTAAACCTTATTTTAGAAACATAAAATTTTTAAATTAACTTATTAATATAATTCTAATGATTGAAAAAATAAAAAAGGAATTGTCTAAGATAATAGATCCTCATACAGGAATTGATATTGTAACTATGGATTTAGTTAAAGATATCAAAGATAATAATGGTAAAGTTCTAGTAAAATTCCAGCCAACATCACCATTTTGTCCTTTAACTCATATGTTCAATGAAGAAATAAAAAATAAAGTTAAAAAAATTAAAGGTGTTAAATCAGTAGATGTTGAGATGATTTTATGATTAAAATATATTGTATTCCATTATGTCCATATTCAGATATGTTAAAAAACTTACTAAAATATCACAATATAGAGTTTGAAAATATAGATATTTCCAGAAATGAAAAAGCAAAACAAGAAATGATAAAAAAATCTAGTCAAAGTGAAATTACACCAGTAATAGATTTTAATGGTCAAATCTTCATTGGTTTTGATAGAGAAAAAATAAAAGAGGTCTTAAAAATACAAAATGGAATATGATATAATAATAATAGGAGCAGGACCAGCTGGTTTAACAGCAGCACTTTATGCTTATCGTTATAATCTAAATACTTTACTTATATCTAAAGATTTAGGTGGAACTGTTCTAGAAGCTCATTCAGTAGAAAATTTCCCAGGTTACAAAACAATAACTGGTATTGAACTAATGAAATTATGGATTAATCATATTAAATCCTTAAAAATTGAAATACAACAAGAGGATATTATTAATATAGAAAAACAAAAAGATATTTTTATAGTAACAACAAAAAATGGTAAAAAATTTCAAAGTAAAACCATTATTTTAGCTTTAGGAATGAAACGTAAAAGATTAAATATAAAAGGTGAAGACCAATTTTTAGGAAAAGGTATTTCTTATTGTGCAAGTTGTGATGCACCATTATATAAAAATAAGATAATTGCTGTGATTGGTGGTGGTGATACAGCTTTAATAGATGCTCAATTATTAAGTAAATATGCAAAAAAAGTTTATATCATCCATAGAAGAGATCAATTTAGAGCAGAACCTACAAGAGTGCAACAAATTAAAAAAAATAAAAAAATAGAAATTATATATAATTCTAATGTAAAAGAAATTAAAGGAAATAATTTTGTTGAAACCATAATTTTAGATAATAATACACAATTAAAAGTAGATGGTATTTTTATTGATGTTGGTTTCATTCCTTCTATTGATATAATTAAAAAACTTAATGTAAAATGCGATGAAAATGATTATATAATGGTTAATAATAAACAAGAAACAAATATTTCTGGTTTATTTGCAGCAGGTGATATAACAAACAATCCCTTAAAACAAATAATAACAGCAACTGCAGAAGGAGCATTGGCAGCTTTTTCAGCTTTTAAATTTATAAAAAAATGATAGATAAAGTTTTAGATTTACATAAAAAAGGTAAAATAGAAATAACATCTAAAGTTAAAATAAACAATAAAAAAGATTTAAGTTTAGCTTATACACCTGGAGTTGCTCAAGTATCTAATTTAATTTATAAAAATAAAGACCTAGTTTATAATTACACATCTAAACAAAATTTAATAGCAATAGTAACAGATGGATCAGCTGTCCTTGGTTTAGGTAATATTGGAGCTGAAGCAGCACTTCCAGTAATGGAAGGTAAATCTATTCTATTTAAAAAATTTGCAAATGTAGATGCATTTCCTATTTGTCTAAATACACAAGATAGTGATAAAATAATAGAAATAGTCAAATCAATTTCTCCAGTTTTTGCTGCTATTAATTTGGAAGATATTTCTGCTCCTAGATGTTTTTACATTGAAGAAAAACTAAAACAAGATCTTGATATACCTATTTTTCATGATGATCAGCATGGTACTGCAATAGTTGTTTTAGCAGCTTTATTTAATGCACTAAAAGTTGTTAATAAAAAAATAAATGAAATAAAAATTATAATTAATGGAGCAGGAGCAGCTGGTATTGCAATAACCAAAATTTTATTAAATTACACAAATAATATAATACTTTGTGATAAAGCTGGAATAATTTACAAAAATAGAAAAGAAAATATGAATTTTGCAAAAGAAGAAATAGCATTTTTAACAAATAAAGATAACATTCAAGGCAATTTAAATGATGCTTTGAATAAAGCTGATGTTTTTATAGGAGTTTCTTCTGGCAATATTTTAAATGAAAATTCTATTAAATTAATGAATAAAAATGCAATTATTTTTGCTTTAGCTAATCCTATACCAGAAATAATGCCAGATATTGCAAAAAAAGCTGGTGCAAAGGTAATAGCAACAGGAAGATCAGACTTCCCTAATCAAGTTAATAATGCTCTTGCATTTCCAGGAGTTTTTCGTGGTTTACTTGATATTAGAGCTAAATATGTTGATGATAAAATGAAAAAAGAGGCAGCAATAGCTTTAGCCTCATTGATTAAAAAACCAACTCAAAATAATATAATTCCTTCTGTTTTTGATAAAAAAGTTGTTCCAACAATTGCAAAAGCTATTAAAAAAAGTTATACTTAATTATTTTTTTATTCTATAAGTATCTTCTTCAAAATGTTGTGTAGAAAACTCAAAAATTTCACTATTTTCTATTCCAAAAAATTGATGCAATAAGCCTGGATATATATGCAAACTATCTCCTCGTTTCATTATAATAATTTGTTTTTTACCATTAGGATGTATTTCCATTCTAACTTTTCCTTTTTGAATATAAAAAGTTTCATCTTTAATTTTATGAAAATGTAAACTAGAGTCCTTACCTTTTGATAATATTAATTTTTTACCACAATATAAAGAACTATTAGAAATCCATATTTCTTTACCCCATGATTTAATATGTTCTTCTAAACTCATAAGAAAAATTTTTAATTAAAGAATTTATAAATTTTGTTAACTAAATATCTTTTAATTTTCCAAAATTATAAACTTTATCTTCAACAACAAAAACTTCAAATTTACTTAAATCTTGTTGTAAAAACGGACTAAGTAATTTTTCTTTTAAAATATTAGTACCTTCTGTAACAAAATTAAAACTAGGTTGTACTATTAAAACATGTTTTCTATATTTTCCTTTTAAAAAACATTTAAATTTTTCATTTGGTCTTTCTTTAAAACTAATAGCAGAATGTTCATGACCAATTATAATTACTTTATTCAAATCAGGAATTATTTTATGTCCATGCAATATTGTTATATCATCTATAACATAATAATCTAAAACTTTAATTTCTTTTTTATCAGCAATAGGTCCTAATATTGTATCATGATTTCCTTTAATCAAAATAACATTACCTTTCTCCATTAAATAATCTAAAACTCTTAACGTATCTCTCCATTCTTGTCTAGAAATAGTTCCAAATTCATGTTTTATATCACCATTTATAATAATATTCTTAACTTTAACTTGAGAGAATATTTTATCTAATCTATTTAAAATTTCTTCTAACTGAAATCTTGGTATTAAAACACCCTCTTTATTCATGCATTCTTCTAGTCCTATATGTATATCTCCTAATATCAAATTATTTTTATATTTTAAAGCTAAATCTACTATCTCAATATCATCATATATTTTCATTTTTCTTTTTTACTGAGATATTTTTTCCTAATCTTATTTTCTGACCAAAATATCTTCCCAATAATTCTTCTACTACATATTGATATTTACACAAATTTTGTTCAGTTCCATAGTCATTTTTATCACCATATTTTCTAACTCTAATATATCCTGGAGCTAAAACAGCAACATAAGGAAATTCATAATAAACATCTTTATATCTGTCATCTATCCATTTTGCATATTCATTATAAGTTTTCTCAGGAATCAAAAGAAGACATTGCCTAATTGGAGAAGCATGTTTAATATCATCTTTTCTTCTATAGCAATGACATTCACAAAAAATGCCACTTTTAGCTCTTCTTTTGAATGCTTTTTCTGCATCTTCTTTTAATGTATTTACATATTCTTCTATTGTATTAAAAACTCTATTCATTTTTACCTATTTTAGCTAAAATCATATTATGCATTCTTCTTAAAAACTCTATCTTATCTTCCATTTTCATAACATCAACATAACCTTGTAGCACTAAATTTAATGCAAATGGACTTGGAATACTATGATGAACTTGTTTTATTTCTATTTTTTTATCTTCAATTAATTTCAAAACATTTCTAGCATTTTCTATATCCATCAAATCTTCTAAAACTTCTCTTCTTGCTTCTTTTAGAATTGAAAAATCTTCACTTATTCTTCTTACAGCACTTAATAATATCATACTAGAAACTTGTTGTCTTCCAACTCTTTTTCTATGTCCTTTGTATTCTCTCAATATCATCAAAGCTCTTGTTGCGCAATGTCTAAATCTTCTTTTCAAAACCTCAGTTTTATCAATAGCCAATTTCATAACTTCATCTAGTTCTTTAGATTTTAACAAATTTAAAGCTCTTAAAACTTGGATATCTCTTAAACTAGCAATATAAAAACCATTATCATTTATTCCTATTTCTACATCTCTATGTTGTAATCTTGCTATAGCATATGCAACAGCTCTTGATAAAACATCATTAACTCTTCTACCAAATAAACTATGAAAAACAACGTATTTTTTACCTTCTTGATTATAAAACTCAATAACTAATTTTTTATCATTTGGTATTTCACTATACAAATATTGTTCTCTAAAATATTCATAAATTGCATTTGCAGCATTATCCTCAACATACAAATAATCATTAATAAATTTAATGATCTCTTGTTTATTTTTTTTATTAACAAATAAATCTTCTATATATCTTCTAAATTTTCCAATATCACTAGCTAAATCAAAACTTAATGGTAACATTTCAGAAAACCATGACGGAACAGTTGGTGGTTTATTTACACTTGTTTTAACATAAGCAACCATACCTTTAGCATATAAGAATTCATAAGTTTCTCCACCTAAAACAAAAACATCTCCTCTTTTTAATCTCTCTAAAAATGCTTCATCTAAAGTTCCTACTATTTGTTCACCAATTTTGACTTTAACATTGGTTTCTTCTGGAATAGTTCCTATATTAGTCATATATATCATTCTACCTAACTTACCTCTTTTACCTAACATTTTAGTTTCTTTATCATACCAGATTTTAGCATAAATATTTCTATCTTCTAAATTACTATATTCTCCAGATAAATAATTTATAACATCCATAAAATCATCTTTGCTTAAATTCTTGTAACAATAACTTTTTTTTATAACAGAAAATAATTCATTTAATTCCCATTTTTGCTGAATACACATACCATCTATTTGTTGTGCTAATACATCTAAACAATTCCCAGGAATATGAATTTTATCTATTTTTTTCTCAGTAGCATATTTTAATAAAACACTACACTCAATCAAATCATCTCTATCAAGTACAATAATTCTACTTTTAACAGTTTCATGTAATGCATGCCCAGCTCTACCGGCTCTTTGTAAAAATCTAGCAACAGATTTTGGTGAACCTAAACAAACAACTAAATCAACATATCCTATATCAATGCCTAATTCTAATGATGTAGAACAAACAACAGCTTTTAATTCACCATTTCTTAATCTTTTTTCTATATTTAGCCTATGTGTTTTTGATAAAGAACCATGGTGAGCTCCAATATTTTCTGTATACTTTTGAGGAAATTTCTCTTTTAAATGATGCACAACTCTTTCTGTCCCAGCTCTTGTGTTGGTAAATATTAAAGTTGTTTTATGTTCTTGTATTAGATTATCCAATAAATTATACAAAGAATTATGAATTTCATTTTGAGTTATATTTATTAAATCTGGTAAAGGACTTATAACTTTTAAATCAAATTTTTTTTGAAAACTTATATCAGCTACTTTGCAATCTCTTGTACCAACTAAAAATTCAGCAATTTTTTCTATTGGTGCTATTGTTGCACTTAATCCAATTCTTGTTATTTTATTTGTTAAATATTCTAATCTTTCTAAACTTAAACTAAGATGAACACCTCTTTTATTTTCAGCTAAAGCATGAATTTCATCTACAACACACCATTCTACTTTTTTTAAAAGCTCAATAAATTTATAACTAGACAATATAATAGCTAAACTTTCTGGAGTTGTAATTAAAATATGTGGAGGTTTTCTTAACATTTTAGCTTTTTCAGTTGTTGTAGTATCACCAGTTCTTACTGCAACCCTAATTTCTAAATCTTTACCTTGTTCTTTAGCTATTTTTTTAATTTCACTTAAAGGATTTATTAAATTAATATAAATATCATTATTTAATGATTTTAAAGGTGAGCAGTATATACAATAAACTTTATCTTGCAACTCATTTTTTTCAGCTAAATTTACCAATTCATTTATTATACTTAAAAAAGCAGTTAATGTTTTTGTTCCACCAGTAGGAGCACTAATTAGAATATTATTTCTATTATGGATTTCTAAAACACCATATTTTTGTGGTAAAGAAAACTCTTTAAATTTAGAAAAGAACCAAGTTCTAACTAAAGGATTCAATATTTTTATTATATTTTCTTCATTATATGATTCTTTCAGAAAAGTTATCATATTAAATTATAACATAAAAAGTATTATAAAATTAATGATTTTAATATTAAGATTAGAAATATACTAAATTCTATTTAAATAAAATAAAAAAATAAATATTTTTAGCTTTATCTTACTCTACATTCTTGTGCTGTTACTTCACCAAATTGATTACTGTTAATTGTTTCTATTACACAACCTTGTGAGCATTGCATAGTTTTTATTTTCATAGTATTTCCTACACAATAATATTCATATATTTTAGTACCATCACAATAATCTGCTTTGTATAGATTATCACATACTGTAATACCTGCAACATTTTTATTAGCACCACCATCATATCTATCACTACATACATTACAACTCATTACTGTCTTAATTGCTCCACCTGTAACACCATACCAACCAATTGCTACCACTGCTAAAGCCAAAACAACTACTATTATAACAGTATTTGTCTTTTTTTCCATTTAAACACCTCTCCTCTTTTTATATGATAATATACTATATATGATAAATTAAAGCCTATTTATTAATATTTCGCTATTTTAGAAGCTTCTTTTTTTTCTTGTCTAAAACCTTAATACTATGATTAATAGACTCTTTTTTCTTTTTAAGTATTTCCCAAACAGCAAAAAAAGTAACAATTGTACCTAAAACACCAGAAATTAAAGGCAAATTATCTTTTATTTCATCCTTAATTCCTCTTTCCGGAATAATAGCACTATCTAAATTAGTTTTAATATCTTCTAATTCAGAGTTTATTAACACAATATTAGCTTCTAAATTTACTACATCCTTTTTAGTTGAATATACTTGAGCATTTCTTATATAATTTTTAACATCATTAAAACTTATGCTAGAAACATCATAACCTGCATCTTTTTTCTTTTTATAATCAGATTCATATTGATCATATAATTTTGTTAAATTGGTTAACTCATTATTTAGAGTATTTAATTTTACTAAATCTATTTCTTGTCCTGTACCAGCATTTGGATTTATTACAGTAATTTCTTGTGTAAAAATTTTATCTTTAATTTTAATATTTAAACTGATATTACCAGCTTGTTTTGTACTTATCCATAATAAAATATAACCTTTTTCACCTGGATGTAAAATATCAATAGGTTCTATATTATAAGTAGATACTCCCTTACCAGTTATTAAAGCACTTATATCACTTATATCATTATTACCAATATTTTCTATTTGTAAATTCAATTGAGTATCTCCAATATTCATCTCATTAGGAATTATTTTAGTTAAATTAAAATCTGTTACAGAAATATTAGTTTGTGTTTCATTATTTATACTTATATTAAAACTTTCATTACTTTCTTGTGCATTAACTATGTATAATGATAATAAAAATACTAAACATAAAATAAAAATATTTTTCATTTTTAACAAATTTTTAACACAACTAATTGCTTATAAATTTTTCTATTAACAACTTTTTAATCCATATTTATCAATTAAATCTTTTCTAACATAAATAGGAGCATTATTTCTTAAAGCTAAAGCAATAGCATCACTAGGTCTAGAATCTAAAGACAAAGTTTTATTATTATTTTTTAAATAAATATTGGTATAATATACACCATCTTTATCAACATCATATATTTTTACCATTAAAACTTTAATATTAAAAAAATCAAGCATACTTTTCATTAAATCATGCGTCCAAGGTCTAACCTCTATAGTTTTGTCAATACCTTTTTGAATACTTAATGCCTGTTGTTCTGTAGTTGCCATCAATAGACTTTTACAATCATATGTAATAAAAAAATTAGATAAAACAACACTTATATTAGTTTTAACATAACCTTGCGTTGATAAAGGATCTTCACTTACATTTAATTTTAAAACTTTTACAGCAACTCCCTCATAAATTTCATTTTTAATATTACTATCTTTAAACAAATAAAAGTTTAATATAACTGATAATACTAATAAAATCAAGATTATAATACTCAAAGTTCTAATAGTTCTATATCTCATTGTAAAAAGTATTTTAATGCCTCTCCAATACTACTAACTTCTTTGACTTTAATACCAACTTGTTCTCCTATATTAACTTTTTCTGGTATATATTTAATTTCACAAAACTGTATACCTTTATAATCACTACAGATTTGTTCTTCTTTATATTTTACTATAGATTCACCAAGTCCTTTTGGTACTAAAAATAATGTTCCATTATGCTCTTTAGCAGCCTGTCCTTTTTCTAGAATAGCACCAACTTCTCCAATAGAACCATCTTCTTTAATAGTACCAGTCATAAACACAGTATTATTTAAAGATTTATTTTCTAGAGCAGCTATTGCTGAAACAGCCATCATACTTCCTGCTGATGGTCCTCCAATAACACTAGCATTACCTATTATAGAATAACTAATATCTAAATTATTTAAAGAAATATTTGTATAATTACTTGCAGCTTGTGCAGCAATTCTTGCACTATATTGTGTACTTAAATCAGCTAATACTTTATTAATATTAACCAAAACCAAACCTTGACCAGGTCTTACTTCTGTAATTAATTTTGCCGTAACACCATTCCCTTTATTATCAACAGCAACAATATTACTCTCGACTTGTCTCTCTCCAATGTAATTATCATTAACCTTAATCTCTTTTACTATCTCTTTAGTTTTAATTGGAGCAAACTGAAAGCCAATTATAATTCCAATTATAAAAACAAATACAATTATTGCACTAATTAAATATTTATTCATCTTAAAAAATCTTTATTATTTTATTAAAAGCTTCTATAAAAGCATCAACTTCTTCAATTGTATTATAAAAATATAATGATATTCTTGCACTCCCTTGTAATTTATGTTTATTAAACCAACTATGAACACAATGTGCGCCTGATCTTATCATAATATTTGAACTTTCATCTAATATTGTTATTATATCATGAGGGCTTATTTTATTGTGCATAAAATTAACAATAGTTCCTCTTAATTTTGGATCTTTGGGTCCAATAATTTTGATTTCTTTATGTTTTTCAAGAAATTCTGTTAATTTTTTATTTAGTTCATATTCATGTTTTTCAAAATCAATGTTCATCAAATATTTAGCAGCTTCTCCTAATCCAATTATACCAGCATAATCTTGTAAACCAGCTTCAAATCTATTTGGTATTTTTTCAAATGTATAACTAGTATATGTACTATCTATAACTGTTTCACCACCGACATTAAAAGGTTCTATATTTTCTAATAAATCTTCTTTGCCATATAAAATTCCAGTTCCAGTTGGACCTAACATTTTATGTCCAGATGCAGCAATAAAATCTACATCTAATTTTTTAACATCAACTAATTTATGTGGTGTTGATTGTGCACAATCAAGCAAAACAAGTGCATTATTCTCATGAGCAATTTTTATTATTTCTTTAGCTGGAATTGTATAGCCATCTAAATTACTCGTATGAACCATGCTAACTAGTCTTACACCTTTAATTTTTTGATTATATTCTTCTAAATTAAAAGTATTATCATTATTACTATTTATAATCTCATGTTTTATTATTCCTTTTTTAGATAAATTTTGCCATATTAATAAATTAGAATTATGCTCTTTATCAGTTGTTAAAACTTTATCACCTTTATTAAACTTAAATCTATTTCCAATAAAATTTATTCCTTCTGTAGTATTCCTAGTAAAAATAATTTCATTATTTTTTTTAGCATTTATAAATTTTCTAATTAACTCTCTTGTTTTTTCAAATTCTTCTGTAGTTTTATTTCCAAATTTATGTTGACTTCTTCCACCACATGCAGTATATTCATTATAATATTCATTTATTTTATCAATGACTTGTATTGGTTTTAATGACATACAAGCATTATCAAAGTAAATTATTGATTTTCCATTAATCTTTCTATTTAATATTGAAAAATCATTTCTTATTTTATTTACATTAAACATTTTACAAAAGGGATTTTCTCGACTATATATAATTTACGAATCAAAACTAATTTTTAAAAATTCAAAAAAAGGAAAAAGTATTTAAACAAAAACATCATTAAATAATTTGATAAATTCATATGAATATCACTATATTACGTAATAATCGTGAGATCCTCGATACAAAGTACGAAGAAATTGATACCAATGATGGTATATATGATGACGTTCACTCAGTTAGAAATGCATTAATTTCTTTAGGTTATAAAGTTAAAGAATTAATTGTCGACGAGGAAATAAAAATATTAAAAAAATTAAAAACAGATTTAGTTTTTAATTTGTGTGATGATTTTCTAGATCCAATGAAAGAAGCAGTTGTTCCTTTAGTTTTACAACAAAAAAATATTAAGTATACAGGTTCTGGTTCATCTTCATTGCTTATAACAGCAAATAAATATCTTGCTAAATTAAAGTTTTTACAATCTAATATACCAACACCAAATTTCCAATTATTTACTAACTCAGACCAAAAGTTAAGATCTGATTTAAAATTTCCATTAATAGTTAAACCAAATAATGAGCATGGAAGTATTGGTATAACATCTAAAGCTGTTGTAAAAAATGAGGAAGAATTATACAAAAGAATCAGATTTATAATGAAAGAAAAATGTAATGCATTAGTTGAAGAATATATAGATGGAAAAGAAATTACAGTTGTTTTGATAGGTAAAAAAAATCCAATAGTTTTACCAGTTTCTGAGATTATTTTTAAGGGTTTTGAGAATAAACCAAAAATAATGTCATATGAAGCAAAATGGGTTAGAGATAATCCTGAATATCAACAGACTTTTAGAAAAACACCAGCTGATATAACAAAAGCAGAAAAAAAAGAGATAATAAAACAATGTAAAAAAGCATACAAAGCTATTGGATGTAAAGGTTATGGTCGTGTTGATTTAAGACTAAAAGATAGTATTCCTTATATTCTTGAAGTAAATCCAAATCCAGATTTATCAGAAGATGCAGCTTTATTTAATATAGCACGTGAATCTGGAATAACTTATAATGAATTAATCAAAAAAATTATAGATTTAGCTTTAGAAGAATAAATCTAGAATAAATTTTTTATATAATTAATTATCCTTTCCCATGTAGACAATTTACAAGTCTCTGTTATTATACATGCCCCATTAACAGTCCCGGTACAATTACTATAAACAATTAAATTATAAATACTATATCCAGAATAAATAAAACTTACAATCATTAATATAGTAAATATCATTGATATAATTTCAAATCTTTTATAGATAAATGCACCAGCTTTAGCATTATGTCTCATTATCTTACCAGTAATTTGTCCCCTTAATCTTTGATCTAAGTTACTTCTACATTTTCTAAATGTAAATTTTCTAAAAACACAATCAAAAGCCTCTTTTGCTAATTTTCTATAACTTATAGAAAATATTCCTAATATACCAAAAACAATTAATGCAATAAAACAAATCATATCTCTATCAATTTATAATGCCTTTAAAAACTTTTCTTTTTAATAAAATAATTCCTATTAAAAATATAAATATACTGATTATCTGTGATAAAGCTAATCCATAATATTTAGTCCCATATACTCTCAAGAAATCAATTAAAAATCTACCTATAGCATATAAAATTAAAAACCAAGCAAATTGATTATTTTTTATTTTTCTTAATGTAAAGAACATTAAAAAACCATGTGCACTTAAATACAATTGTGTAGGGTGTCTTAATTCACCTAAATAATAAACAGCCCATGGTAAATTACTTTTAATACCATAACAGCATCCATTAAAAAAACATCCTATTCTTCCTATACCAATACCTAATGCTAAATATGGACTTAATTCACTAGCATATTTCCAAAGATCTAATTTATTTTTTTTGGTATAGTATAATACCCCTAGAAAACCACCAATTAAAGCACCATACCAACTTAATCCTCCATTCCAAAATTTATAAAAATCTAAAAATGCATTATTCTCTATAACATAAAATAATCTAGCACCAATTAAACTAAATAAAACAGCATAAAAAGCTAAATCATAAACTCTTTTATCTTTTTTAGCAGCCAAAATAATACTTATTAAGACTCCTAATGCTATAAACACTCCATATGTATATATTTTAATAGAACCAATACTTAACAATATAATATAAGGGTATGTAAAAGGGTACATAAAGTTTATATAGAAAACCTTTTAAATATAAATCTTTTGATAAATCTAAGCTTTTAGGGGGTTGTTGATGAATAAAAAAATAAAAAAGAATAATAAGATTATATTTGGCATTATTCTTTTTGTAATTATTATTGGTATTCTATATTATATTAAACCCTCTAATTCAAATACTCCTAATTCTTTAAAAGATAATTTAGCTCAGTGTTTAACAAAAAATGGTGCTAAAATGTATGGTACAGATTGGTGCTCACATTGCCAACAACAAAAAGAATTGTTTGGAGAATCATTTAAATATATAAATTATATTGAATGTGAACAAAATAAAGCAAAATGTGATGAAGCTAATATAGAAGGTTATCCAACATGGATTATTAACAATCAAAAATATCCAGGAGTTCAATCTCTTGATCAATTAAAAAAAATGGGAGGATGCTAGTAAGATGTTAACAGAAAAAAAACTAAGAATATGGCAGGTTGCAACCGTAATTTTAGCTATAATAATTATAATAGGTCTATTTAGACTTAATAGTGTGACAGGCGGAGTTGTTAAAGGCTCAATAAGTAAAGATGAAGCAGCTCAAAAAACAGTAGATTTCATTAATACTTATGTTATAACAGGCGAAACAGTAAGTTCTAGCTCTGTAGATGATGTTTCGGGTTTATATGTGGTTCAAACTCTATATAAAGGAAATAATATTCCAATCTATATGTCAAAAGATGGAAAATTTATAGACTTTGGTAGAGGTATGATAAACATTAATGATTTTGAAAAACAATCAAAAACAAGTGCACAACAACCAACACAACAATCAATACCAAAAACAGATAAGCCTAAAGTACAATTATTTGTAATGTCACAATGTCCTTATGGAGTTCAAGCTGAACAACCAATGGGTGATGTTCTAAAATTACTAAAAGATAAAATTGACTTTGAGCTACACTTTATAGCTACTGCAAATTCAGATGGTACATTTACTAGTTTGCATGGACAACCTGAAGTAAATGGTGATCTAATACAAGTATGTGCAATGAATCAAAATCCAGGTAAGTATTTTGATTTTATATTATGTCAAAATAAAGATAATAAGAACATAGATACCAACTGGGAACAATGTGCTACTGAGAATGGTTTAAATGTCAACAAATTAAAAGATTGCTGGCAAGGTGAAGAAGGTAAAAAATTACTAACAGAGAATATTAAAGCAAGTGAAGAAAACAGTGTAACTGGTTCACCAACAATTTTAATTAATGGTGTCAATTACCAAGGACAAAGAACAGCAGAAGCATTTAAACAAGGAATATGTTCAGGATTTAATACTCAACCAAGTGAATGTAGCCAAACATTAACAACACAAACAGCTACCGCAAGTGGAAATTGCGGTTAATTTTCTTTTTTTATTTTTTAATTTAGATTAAGAAACTATTTAAATCTATTAACAATTTTGAGATTATAAAATGAAAGCTGTAGCTTTATTTTCTGGAGGACTAGATAGTTTATTAGCAATAAAACTAATACAAAATCAGAATATCCAAGTTAAAGCAATTAATTTTACAACACCTTTTTTTACTAATAAAAAAGCAATTGAGCAAGCTAGATTAAATAATATAGATTTAATATCAATAGATATAACCAAAGATTATCTAAAAATGTTAAAGAAACCAAAACATGGTTATGGTAAAAATCTTAATCCTTGTATTGATTGTAAAATTTTTATGTTAAAACAAGCTAAAAAATATGCTAAAAAAATAAATGCTAATTTTATATTTACAGGTGAAGTTCTTGGTGAGAGACCAATGTCACAAAATAAACCAACTTTATTTGTAATAGAAAAAGAATCTGGATTAAAGAATACATTATTAAGACCTCTATCAGCTAAATTATTACCTAAAACTATTATTGAAAAAAATAGATTGGTTGATAGAAATAAATTATTAGATATACAAGGTAGATCAAGAAAACCACAATTAGAATTAGTTAAAAAATATAATATTAAAAATTTTGAAACACCAGCAGGAGGTTGTCTGCTAACAGATTCGCAATTTACAAAAAAACTAAAAGATTTAATAAAACATAAAAAAAGTATAAATAATAATGATTTAGAAATTTTAAAGATTGGAAGACATTTTAGATATAAAACATCTAAGATTATAGTTGGCAGAAATTACAATGAAAATCAAATATTATTACAATTAAAAAATAAAAATGATTTTATATTTGAAGTTTTAGATGAACCATCACCAATAACAATATTACAAGGTAAAATAAATAAGAATAGCATAAAAATTGCAGCATCATTAACAGCACGTTATAGTGATTCTAAAAAAGATTTCATACCAGTAAGATATAATAACAAAATAATTAATGTTAATAAAATTGATGAAAATTTATTAAATAATTTAAGGATATAAAATGTGTAAAGATTGTAATAAAAAATCAGTATATGTAACACAAAGTGGAACAAAGTTTTGTAAATCTTGTTTTATACATTATATAGAAAGAAAGGTGTTAAAAACAATTCGAATCTATAAGTTAATTCAAAAGAAAGATAATATTGTAATCGGAGTTTCTGGTGGTAAAGATTCATTAACATGCTTATATATTCTAAATAAAATTTTAAAAGAAAGAAGACAAAAATTAACAGCAATATTTATAGATGAAGGTATAAAAAACTATAGTAATAAAAATTTAAAATATGCTAAAGAATATTGTAAAAAAGAAAATGTAAAGTTAGAGATCTATTATTACAAAAATGAATTTAAAGATTCATTAATAAAATTGATTAAAAAACATAAAAACCCATGCACTGTTTGTGGTGTTACTCGAAGGTATTTATTAAATAAAAAAACTCGTGAATTAAATGCAACTAAACTAGCAACAGGTCATAATCTTGATGATGAAGCTCAATCCATTTTAATGAATCAATTTAAAGGTAATATAGAATTCTCAGCTAAACTAGGTCCTAAAACTGGTATTTTAATGCACCCTAAATTTATTCCTAGAATAAAACCATTATATTTTATAACAGAAAAAGAAGTAGCATTATATGCATCTCTTAAAAAATTTAAGGTAAGTTCTCTAAAATGTCCTTACAGACCTATTTCATTTAGATCTCAAGTAAGAGATTTATTAGACAAATTAGAAAATAAATATCCTGGAACAAAACAATCTATCGTAAAATCTTTTTTAACAATCTTACCTCTAATAAAACAAAAATTCCAAAAAGAGCAAATTAAAACATGTAAATCATGTGGTGAACCAGCAAATAAAGAAATTTGTAGATTTTGTGAATTAATGAAAAATTGATTATTTCTTCTTATTTTTATAATTCTTAATAACTTCATGCAATGCACTTAAACCAAGATTAGCACAATGATGTTTTACTTCTGGTAATCCACCAAGTTTAGCATTAACTTCACTATCAGTTAATTTCTCCGCTTCTTCTAGAGTTTTACCTTTAAGTAATTCAGTTATCATACTACCAACAGCAACAGAAGCAGCACATCCAAAAGTTTCAAAAGATATATCCTCTATAATTTCTTTATCATTAACTTTTTTAACTTTAATATAAAATTCCATTATATCACCACATATACTGCTTCCTACTCTACTTGTTGCATCAGCATTTTCAATTACTCTATGATTTCTTGGATGTTTATAGTGATCCAAAACAATTTCATTATACATAATCAATTTTAAAAGTTAAATATTTATATAGTTTATGATTTTTAATATAGATATGAAAGCTGAAAAAATATCAAAAAATATATTAAAATTCTCATTTAAAGAACATTTTGGTTCTAATGTTTATCAAATAGGCACTACTTTAATAGACTTAAGTTCTTATAAAAATACACTGGAATTAATAAAAAAAGTAAATGAAACAAAAATAAAAAAAGTCATTTTTACACATTTTCATAATGACCACATCGGAATGCCAAGTTTATTTAAAAAAGCCAAATTCTATGCATCTAAAGAAGAAATAGATACTCTAAAAAAATATCCTTTATTAGCAACCTATAGTAAAAGAGCTGATGATGAACTTAAAAAGATTAAGTTGATACCAATTCCAAATAAAATAGATAATCTAGAAATTATAAAAACACCAGGTCATACAATAGGATCAATATGTTTATTTCTAAGAAAAGAAGGTATTTTATTTTCAGGAGATACAATTTTTAATGAAGATTTATTTGGTCGTATAGATCTTGCTACTTCAGTTCCTAGTAAAATGGAAGATTCAATTAAAAAATTAAAAAAATTAAAAATAAAAATACTTTGCCCAGGACATGGTTACACAGTATTATAATAAAATTGCAAAAGGTTACAATGAATTACATGAGCAAGAGCAATTAAAAAAAGTTGATATTATCAAAAAAAATATCAAACCAAGAGGATTATTACTAGATATAGGTGCTGGTACAGGAATTTCAACAAAACCTTTTTCTAAAGATGCATTATGCATTGCTTTAGATCCTTCTATTGAAATGCTAAAACAATATGATGGCTTAAAGGTTTGTGCTATTGCAGAGTATTTACCATTTAAATCAAAAGTTTTTGATACAATAATTTCTGTAACAGCATTACATCACACCAACCTAAAATTAGCTTTAAAAGAAATTAATAGAGTTGCTAAGAAAAATGCCCAAATTTCATTAACATTTTTAAAAAAATCTAAAAACAAACCAAATTTAAAGGGTTATAAAATAGTAAAAGAAGATAAAGACATAATTTTATTTAAACATATTAAATAAACCCCCACTATTATCATCATTTCTATAAGTATCTCTTGATGGCTCTTTAAACCTATAATCAGTACTTGTTCTCTTAGGCGTAAATTTTAATGGTTTTTTTATTTTAATATTCTCATTTATCCTAATAGGCTTATCAGTAAATCCTTGTTGCCTCTTCATTTTATCAATTTTTTCATTAAACATAATTTTATTTCTTCTTTTTAATAATGGGATTAATAACAATAAAAGTATTATTAAAGCAATCATATATAACCAAGTATAATTTGGTTTGGGTTTTGCTGTTATTTCTACATTGTCAAATCTAAAATTATCTAACATTATATTATAGATCCCTGTTTCAACTTCTTTTGTTAAATCTATCTGCATAGTTTCATTTGGATCTAAACTAAGTCTTCTTTTAATTTGAGTTTCTTTTCCTGTTACATCCTGTAAAGAAATTGTTATTTGTTTATCATATTTGATATTACCAATATTTTTAATTAATAAAGCTTGATTGTCTATATTAACTACAATACTATTTATTTCATTAACATTAAAATTACTATATTCTTTTAATCCAGATGAAAAACTTTTAACAGTCCATTTTCCAGGAACTGAATATTGTGCTAATATAAACTCATAACTCTCATTACTTTTTACAACTTTACTACCAACTACATCATTATCTCTATTATAAATTTCAACTATTATATCATTATTTATTATATCACCTGCTTGATCTAATAAAATTGGTCTAACAGTAACACTATCTCCTGGTTTAAATGTAGTTTCACTAATATCATTAGCTAATGTTGTTGGTACTGCAATAATATCAAAACTAATATTATTACTACCTGAATTGCCTAATGAATCTTCAATAATAACTTCTATATTATGTAATCCGCTTTTAATATTTTTATCAGTTTTTATCTCATCATCAAATTTACCATTTTTTAAACTTGAGTAAAATATAGAATTATCCATTAAATTTTTAACACTTGCATTATCAACTTCTTCTTGTAAAATATTTAAAGCGCTACCTTCTATTAAAATAACTCCTCCAGGTTTTATTTCATTTTTATCTAAAGTAACATTAATATTTAATTGATTGCTTAACAAAAAACTAGCAATATTTGTGAATTTTTGTTCATTACCATGATCTTCTAAAACATCAATATCAATACTATAAGTTCCAGCTACATTATCTTTTAATCTTTTTATATAACCCAAGCTACCATTTTTAATTACAGTTGTATCCACACTGTAAATATTATTTCCTTGTTTAAAGTATAATGTCGCTAAGCCATTAACTAACCCACCATTTTTATTTTGTATAGTACCATTTAAAACTAAATATTTACCTAATTGTAATTTATTTCTTTCTAACTTAAAATCTCCATTTAGATCTTTGGTTATTATAAAATTTTTAGAGTTTACTTGTTCTATTATATTACCATTATTTCCAACACTAGCAATTACATTACAACTACCCAACATATTACCTATTATAGGCAAATCCTCAGAAAAATCATATTTTTGTCCTTTTAATATATTAATCACTTTAGTAGATAAAGTTTGTTTACTGCCACAATTTAATTCTAACTTAAAAAATCCGGTTATATCATTATCAGCTAGTACATATCCATCTAAATGTATTTTATCACCTAAATTTGCTATATCTTTAGAAGGTCCATTAATACTAATTAATGCTAATGTACTGGGCATTAATATCAATAAAACTATTATAAATACACCTCTTTTCATATTTAGTTTTAGATATGATTTATTTATAAAGTTTATCGTTACATTTATATATTATTTATTAAATTCATTACTCTATGGACATTTCAACATTAAGGCATAGTGCTTCTCATGTACTAGCTCAAGCAGTAAAAATGCTATTCCCAAAAGTTAAATTTGGAATTGGTCCTGCAATAGATGATGGTTTCTATTATGATTTTGATAACATAAAATTAACACCAGAAGATCTAAAAAAAATAGAAGAAAAAATGAATGAAATTATAAAAAAAGATTTACCATTTAAAAAACAAGTTGTTATAAAACAAAAAGCAAAAAAATTATTCAAAGATCAACCATATAAACTAGAATTATTAAAAGAAATGAAAGATCCTATTACAACATATCAACAAGGTGATTTTATAGATTTATGTGCAGGCCCACATATATCTTCAACTGGATTAATTAAAGCATTTAAATTATTAAGCATAGCTGGTGCTTACTGGAAAGGTTCTGAAAAAAATAAAATGCTTCAACGTATTTATGGAACAGCTTTCTCAACACAAAAAGAATTAGATGATTTCTTAAAATTAAAAGAAGAAGCAGAAAAACGTGATCATCTAAAGTTAGGTAAAGAGCTAGAAATATTTTCAATTCATCAAGATGTTGGTGCTGGCCTAGTTCATTGGCACCCAAATGGTGCTATTATTAGAAACATAATTGAAGATTTCTGGAAACAAGAACATAGAAAAAAAGGTTACTTGTATGTCTACACACCCCACATAGGTAATATTGGTTTATGGAAAAAATCAGGTCATTGGACATTTTATAGAGAAAGTATGTATTCTCCTATGAAGATTGACAAAACAGAATATTTGATCAAACCTATGAATTGCCCATTCCATATCCAAATCTATCAAACTAGATTAAGAAGTTATAAAGAATTACCTATAAGATATTGCGAACTTGGTACAGTTTATAGATATGAAAGAGCTGGTACCTTACATGGCCTAACTCGTGTTCGTGGATTTACACAAGATGACTCACATATTTTCTGTACACCTTATCAATTACAATCTGAAATTGAAAATGTATTAGATTTAGCACTTTATATGATGTCCACTTTTGGTTTTAAAGATATAAAAATATATTTATCAATTAGAGACCCAAAAAAGAAAGATAAATTTTTAGGTGATGATAAAAGTTGGAAAAATGCAGAGGATTCATTAGAAAAAGCCTTACAAAAGAAAAAGCTAAAATATGAAGTACAAGAAGGTGAAGCTGTTTTCTATGGCCCAAAAATAGATATTAAAGTAGTAGATTCTTTAAAAAGAGAATGGCAAGGTCCAACAATACAAGTTGATTTTAATTTCCCAGAAAAATTTGATATTACATACGAAGGTGAAGATAGTAAAAAACATCGTGTTATAATGATTCATAGAACTGTTCTTGGTTCAATGGAAAGATTTATTGGTTGTTTAATAGAAAATTATGGTGGTAAATTTCCAATATGGTTATCACCTATACAAATAATTTTAATGACTGTTACTAATAGAAATATCGATTTTGCTAAAAATTTAAAACAAGAATTTGAAAAACATAATTTAAGAGTACAATTAGATAATAGAGCTGAAACAATATCAAAAAAGGTTAGAGATGCTCAACTTTCAAAAGTTCCATATATGATAACAATAGGTGATAAAGAACAACAAACTAATAAATTAGCAATAAGAACTCGTGATGGTAAAGTTGAAGTAAAAGACAAAGACGATTTCTTAAGGCATATTATACAAGAAATAGAGAATAGAAAATGTTAGAACTTAAAGAATTATATAATAATATCAAAAATTCTAAAGAATTCAAAGAATGGCATAAAAAAAATTTAGATTTCTATTTATGTAGTTTTTTTACAATTCTAGATGAACAAGGATGGCAAGTTGATTATTATTCTCCATCCAAAGATCGTATAACATCATTTACATGTGAGAAAAAAGTAAAAATATTAAATATAGATTCAAAAATATTCAAAAAAGAAGGATTAAAAGTAGATAAACTAGATTTAGATGAGATTAAAATAAACCTACAAAAAGCTTTAGATATTGTGTTAAATTTAAAAAATAAAAAGTATCCTAACGAAAAATCAAATAAAATAATTGTAATACTTCAAAAAATCAAAAAACCATTATGGAACATAACTTATTTAACAGCCACATTCAACATTTTAAATGTAAAAATAGATGCTAAATCAGGAAAAATTATAGAAGAAAGAATAATGCCTGCTTTAAGCTTTAAATCCCAATAATTTCTTTTTACTTTTAAAACCGCTAATTATTTCAATAGGTCTATTAAAATGCTTAGTAAAAAATCTTATAATTTCTATATTTGCTTTATTATTCTCAGCTTTGCCTTTAACATTAATATAATATATATCATGTTCTTGTTTTATTATTTCAGTATTTTTTGAATTTAATTTTTTGACAACAACAATCATTTTCTATATAAATCTAGAACTTCCTGTTCTATAAAATGCAATTCTGAAGGAACAATCAAACATTGTGGATACTTCTTAAATTTATGTTTTAATAAATCATCAGCTTTAGCATAAACAATCTCTGGTTTTTTACTACCAAGAGCACTACAACCAACTAAAAATTTATTTTCATCTAAACCATTTTTAATTAAATAATCAACCCCATCATTAATTGTCATTAATTTATTTTTTTTAATATCTAATAAAAACAGTGTATGCAATTTATTTTTATCATTTATTTCATAAACTTCATAACAACTTTTCACATTTTCATTATCTAATGGTATTGTACTTGTTCTACCAAATTTATATAAAAATAAACCTGTTATACCAATAGCACTATAAATAGAAGCATTTTCAATTACTTCATACTTAATTTTATTTTTTTTACATTCTAAAATAAAATTAACATGTGTTGTTGCAGCTAATGGAGCTCCTATTACTAATAACCCTATATTATCTTTTTTAGCTTCATTAACTATTAAATTTGATTTATTTTCTAGAATTTCTCTATTAGTTAATATTACTTTCTTCTTATACAATTTTTCTAAAGTCTTAATAGAACAATTTATTTTAGATGTATAAATGTCTAAATATAATTTTTTACATTTTTTAATAGCATCTAAACCTTTTATAGTGATGTCTTTTTCATCATTCAATCCAATACCAATAATATACAATGTCATTTTAATTCAAATGTTAATCTTGTTATATCCTTACCTTTATTTTCAGTGCTTAATATATTGATATATCCAATTTCTTTTATATTTTTAACATGTGTTCCAGCACATGGAATTCTATCAAAATCTCCAATTTCAACAACTCTTACTTCTTCTATAGTTTTAGGTAATTTATTAAAAATCATACTGTTTCTTTTACTTATAACTTCCATCATTTCTTCTCTTTTCACATTTCTAGTTGTAACATCAAAATGTTTATCAATTATATTATTAAATTCTTTAGTTAAAAAATCTAAAATTTCCTTATCAGGTTTAAATGGAAATAAATCAATTCTTGATTTATCATAACCTAACTGATTACCAACACTAACAGCATTGTATTTATCAAAAATAATAGCACTTAAAATATGTTGTGCAGAATGCATTCTACAATGTTTGTATCTTTTATCCCAATCTATAATACCATGCACTATATCATTTTCTTTAAAATTGTTTTTTTCTAGAATATGTCTTATTTCATCTTTTTTAGTTACTTGTAAAACTTTAATATTATTTAAAAATCCAGTATCACTAGGTTGCCCACCACTTTCTGGATAAAATCCTGTTACATCTAGAATAACATAATTATCTTTAGTTTCAATTACTTTAGCATCAAACTCTTTAATATAAGAGTCTTCCATTGTTAATAGCCTAGTTCTCATAATATGTAGTTATAAATTAAATATATTAAAACCTATTCATTATTCCAACTACTTTCCATATATCATCTTCTGTATGAAAATATGATATTGGTAAACTTAAAGTTGTTCTATGTATTTCTTCTGATATAGGGCAACTTACATTATCTAAAATTTCTTTCATAGATTTCTGTTTATTTGGTGAAACAGGATAATGAATCTCTGTTTTAATTTCATTTTCTAATAAATATTGTTTAAGATTTTCTCTATTTGGATTTCTTACATTAAATATATGATAAACATCATAATAATCAGGATCTATAAAAGGTTTAATAAAATCATCTTTTAAGTTTTTTAAATAAATTTGTGCTAATTTTCTTTTGTGTTCATTAACTTCATCAAGTTTTTTTAATTTGACTAATAAAAATCCAGCTTGCATTTCATCTAATCTTGAATTAAATCCAACTAGGTCATTATAATATTTAACACTAGATCCATAATTTCTTAATTTTCTTATAATTTCCTCTAGATTTTTATTATTAGTTACAATTGCTCCTCCATCCCCAAAAGCTCCAAGATTTTTTGTTGGATAAAAACTAAAAGCCCCTAAATCTCCAAAACCACCAACTTTTTTGCCCTTATACATTGCTCCATGAGCCTGAGCACAATCTTCTACTAATTTTAAATTATATTTTTTTGCAATTTCTAATATAGGATCCATATCACATGGTTTTCCATATAAATGAACAACAGTAATAGCTTTTGTTCTAGATGTTATTGCTTGTTCTATTTTATTAGGATCAATATTATAAGTTCTAATATCTGGTTCAACTAAAACTGGTTTTAACTGATTTAGTAAAATAGAGTTTATAGTAGCAATAAAAGTATTAGAAGGAACTATAACTTCATCATTCTTTTCAAGTTTAAGAGACATTAAAGACAATGTTAAAGCATCTAAGCAAGAATTAACTCCAATACAATGTTTTGCCCTACAGTAACTTGCAAATTCTTTTTCAAAATTTAATACATTCGGTCCTAAAATATACAATCCACTTTCAAATGTTTTTATGAAACTCTTTATTATTTCATCTGAAAAAGTTTTATTAAATTTTACTAAATCTTCATATTCAATCATGTTTTTCATGCTAAAATCACTACAATATAAATCTTACCAATTTATCATTCTTTTAAGAATAAAGCTCCTGCTACAAAAGCCAAAAATGGTTCATAACTAATATTAAATAATAATAACAAAAATGGAATTAAAAATAATATAAAATTAATAGTTATCCATTTTCTATCTAAACTTCCATAAAATATTCCATAAATAAAGATTATACTTGCTATTAATAACATAACTTCTTTTGATATCAAAAATGATGAAGCTAGCAATAATCCCCAATAGAAATATCTGCTTCTAAATAAAAAACCAAATATAAAACCAAAAATAAACAATATTAAATTCAAAAAATTAAATTTTATAAAATATAAAGCTATAATAACTAAAATTAATAGTAATATTTTTTTTGTCCATACTAAATAATTTTTATATTGTTTTACTTCTCCTTTTGTATAGCTACTTATTATTTTACCAGCAATTACACCTAAAAATACTATTATAGGAATTAAAAATATTAAGTTAAACATTTTCTAATCTTTAAGAAAAACTCTTGTACTTTTTCGCTTTTAAAATCTGGAAAAGTTCTTTCATTTGCATTCCATTTTTTATTTCTATAAATTAATGTTAAATGACTAAATATACCCTTTCCTATATAAACTTTATAAGAACTTTCCTTAACACTTGCTAATATTATATTATCTTTAGTTAAATATCCTGGATCTAAATTAATTAATCTATTATTATTTTTACTATATTTATCCTCTATTTTATTAGTTTCTATTTTAATATCAGCTATTTCATCCCTATTAATTAAATCTTTAAAAACAATAAATTTTTTTATTAAATTTTTACCCATCTCATTTTCATAATAATTAGTAAAATTAAATTCATAACTTTCAGATTCTTTTTCAATCTCACCATATTGTTTGATTAAATCATTGGTAACATTTTTTAGAGTATTTTCATCAGAGTATAGAACACCAATAAACAATTTTGCTTTTGAAATTTCTTTAACTTTAGCCATTTATTATCTTATGAAATTATATTCTATTTCTTCTTTTAAGTTTCTAACAGAAAAATCTCTATTATTTTTAATTAACTCATGTGCTTTATCTAGAAAATCATTTATGTGTTGAAATGGTGTTCCTTCTCGTTCTTTTCGAGTAAATAAGATAAGCTTAGTAACTATACCTTCTTTTGCTGATATTATATTATCTTTTCTTGTTGCATCTTTTGTTAGAACTCTAACTCTAGCCAACTGATGATCATACCATAAAGCTGCAAACACATACCAATTTCCAATATCTAAACTTTCTTCTCTAACAAACATTGCAGGTTCATAGGTAACAGGTATTTTAGGTACATCAAATTCTTTTCCTGTTACAACATAAAATTCTCCAGGTTTTAGTTTTATCATTTTTATCTTAAAGAATAATATAAATATCTAATTTAAAAAATTATCTGTACTCATATGATTACTTCTAAGTATACTATTTAACCAAGATCTCGTGAGTTCAAAATATAAACGCCGTTCACCTAAAGCCTAAGATTTTTCTCAGCGCCTTATAGAGTGGGACTTTCACACACTTTTAGACTTTTGGTCTATTTTCATGAAAGTGCTTTTGAACCCACATATCCGTAAAGGAAACAGGATTTCTGCATAACCAATAGCAATCCTGCGCAATACCAGGTTATGCGATCTCGGCATGTATTTTATAGAGAATATATAACTTTTAAAACTTTCTAATTATGCCTAAAATGATGATCTCCAAATAATTTAGTCTTTTCTAATATTCCTTTAAATCTAATTTTTTCTTTATGTTTCATTTCTAAAAAGAATAATATAGCTACTCCAACTAAGGATAATAAACCTACTATATAGAATACCAATTGAAACCCAATTATTCCAGCCAATCTAGCTCCAATATAAGCACTAGCAGCCGTTCCTAATCCAACAGTAGTCGAATAACAACTCCATTGATATGCCTCTTTTTTCTTATCTAAATGCATACTAAATAAACTTAACCAAGTTGGAACAGCCATGGCTGATCCTATTCCATGCAAAAATTGAGCAAAATAGATATGGTTTATATGATTAGAATGAGCATAAATAAAAGGAACAAAACTAACAAAAATAGTTCCTAAAATCAAGAAAAAAACTCTATGTTCATGTTTATCAACATATTTTGATAATGGAATTTGTAAAATAGATTTAGTAAATAAGAATATACTACTAGCAACACCAGCAGCAATTAATGTTCCTCCTATCAAATTCTCTTTAATGTAAACAGCCATGATAGGATCTGATAAACCAAAACCAGTAACTAGAAATATATCTGATAAGATTAACAACTTAATAGTTCTATTCATTATTACCTCTTTTTTATAAATTTCTCAGCTCTGGTAATCATATCTTTTTTTAATCCAATAAAACAACCACCAGGCTTTCCAGCACAATATGTGCTTTTATTATTTATAATTTTACCTAAAATTGGATGTTCAATATCAATATGTGTAATTCTAGCTTGAGATTTACCTTTCTGATGAATATAAACTTTAGCACTTTTTAATAAATATTTACCTTCTCCAGGTCCTGACATAATATTTTAATTTTTTATTTGTTTATAAAGATTTTGAAAGAAAACATTTAAAAGGGTATTTTATATTGTAAATTTTAGCGGGATAGGACAGCCAGGAGTGTCCGTCACTAATAAAATTAGCGGAATGGGCTCATAAGACTGTTTGAGACACCCGAAAATTATAGACATTTAGTCTTAATCTGGATGGTCGGAAGTTCAAATCTTCCTCCCGCTATTTTTTTAAAACATAAACTTCTTAAATATTAAATTTTAAGATTTTAGAGTATACAAATCTTCTAAAAAGATTTATAAAGTGATAAATAATATAAATATCGACGATAAATGAACGAAAGACCATTAAAAAAAGAAATTGCTGAATGTATTGGTTTATGGTTAGCAGAAGGTGATAATAAATCGATTAATGAGATAACATTTACAAACAATTCTCTTTATTTAATTAAGTATTTCCATAATACTTTGTTTAGATTATTCAAACCAAATAATATAAGAGTGTACAGTTATTCTAATTCCAAAAATGTAGAAACTCCAGTAAGAAATGTATCTTTTAAAAGATATATAGATAAAAGAGCTACAAAACCTTATTATATATGGAGATTTGCTTCAGTCAAATTAAATAAAGAATGGAAGCAAATAGTAAAAAATTTTTTAAAAGATAGTTATTACCAAAAATATATTCTAAGAGGTTTTTTTGCAGGAGAAGGTTCTATAAAATACTCTAGTCATAATAACAGACAAATTTCAATATCTCAAAAACAAAGAGTAAGTTTTATAGAAAAAATTTTTAATAGATTAGAAATTAAGTATAAATTTGAACCTTATAAAAGAAAAGGGTATATAATATCCAACAGAGAAGACTGGGATAAGTTAGCTAAAATAAAAATAGCAGATTTACATCCTCAAAAGAAAGATAAGTTTTGGTCAATATATCAAAGTTATAAACAATACCATTATGATAAAGGATTCTTAAAAAAAGAAGTGATTAGTTTATTAAATACACAAAAAACATCAAAAGAATTAGCTCATATATTCAATAGAACTCAATATAGAATATATGATATTTTAAAACAATTAAAAGATGAAGGTTTAATAGAAAATTATAGAATAAGAAGTAAAGATTATTGGATTAAAAAAGAAGAAAATAAGATAATAATATCAAAAATAAAAGCAAAATACATAAAGTTGATTAATTTAGGTTATAAAAAGACCTCTGAGATTGCACAAAGATCAGATAAATCTCCAAGAAGTGTACACAAGAGATTATATGAATTAGAGAGACTTGGTATTTTATATAGAGATTCTAATAAAGAATGGCTAATTTCAAATCAAAATAAGGAGGTACTAATGATATGACTCTCATATTAGGGGTTGATGAGGCAGGCAGATAAATCTCAAAGATTTAGCCTAAAGGTCCAGTCATCGGCCCTCTTGTAATAGCAGCTATATTAATAGATGAGGATGATGAGGATAAATTAAAAGAATTAAAAGTCCGAGATTCTAAATTATTAACACCTAAAAAAAGAGCTGAATTATTCCCAAAAATAAAAAAAATAGCTAAAAAATTTAAAATATTAAAAGTACAACCCCAAGAAATAGATTCTTTTCTAGAAGCAGATCATTTAAATTTAAATTGGCTTGAAGCTAGAAAAACAGCTGATATTATTAATGAATTAAATCCTGACAAAGCATTTATAGATTGTCCTTCTCCAAATAAAATAGCTTACACTAATTATATTAAAAGATTCTTAACTGTTAATACAGAATTAGTTCTTGATCACAAAGCAGAATTAAAATATCCAGTAGTAGCCGCAGCTAGTATATTAGCCAAAGTAATTAGAGATAATGAAATACAAGAGCTTGAGAAAAAATATGGACAAATTGGCCCTGGTTATCAATCTAATCCAATAACTCAAAAGTTTATAAAAGAAAACTGGGAAAAACATCCAGAAATATTTCGTAAGTCTTGGTCAACCTGGAAAAATCAAAATAATATAAAAAAACAAAAAAAATTAGATGAATTTTGATAAAGTTTATATAATTTAAAGACAAAAAGAGTGTAAATGACAACAATACAAAAGTTAAAAATAAGAGGTTTTAAGTCTTTTGCAAAACCAACAGAAATAGTCTTTGGAAAAGATTTTTCAGTTGTTTTAGGACCAAATGGTTCTGGTAAATCTAATATAATGGATGCTTTATGCTTTGTTTTAGGTAAATCCTCAGCTAAATCAATGCGTGCAGAAAAATCCTCTCATTTAATATTTAATGGGGGTAAAAATTCAAGTCCTGCAAAAGAAGCAGAAGTTTCTATTTACTTTGATAACTCAAATAAAGAATTCCCATTACAAGACTCTACAATAAAAATATCAAGAATAATAAAAAATAATGGTAATTCTATATATAAAATAAATGATAAAACAATAACACGTCAACAAGTTATAGATTTATTATCACACGCTAAAATAGATCCAAATGGTCATAATATTATTTTACAAGGTGATATAACTCATTTTACAGAAATGCATCCTGAAGAACGTAGAAAAATAATCGAAGATATATGTGGTATTTCTTTGTATGAAGACAAAAAACAAAAAGCTCTGAATGAATTAGAAAATGTAGAAAAAAAATTATCAGAGGTTTCTATTATATTAACAGAACGTGAAACATATCTTAGAGAATTAAAAAAAGAACGTGATCAAGCTTTAAAGTATAAAGAATTAGAAAAAAATATTAAAAGCAATAAAGCAACTTTTTTACATATACAACTTAAAGAAAAAGAATCAAAAAAATTAGAAATTGATGCAAAAATTGAAGAAATACAAAATAATTTAGGCAAAATAAATAAAAAAATCTCAGAGTATAATTCTATTATTCTAAATAAAAAAAATGAAATAGAATCTATAAATAAAGAAATAGAACTTAAAAGTGAAGTTGAACAAATAGAATTACAAAAAGAGACTATAAATTTAAAAACAGATATAGTTAAATTAACATCTCGTCTAGAAACCTGTAGAAATGAAATAAATAAAATAAATCAAAGAAAAGAGCAATTAAAATTAAGTTTGCAAGATCTAAATAATACTATTAAAAATCTAGAAAAAAATAAAATAGAATTAAATGACCAATTAAAGAATACTCAAAAAGATGAACAATTAACCATAGATAAAATAAAAAATTTTAAAGAAAAATATAAATTATCAGATAAAGATTCTATATTAGAAATTGAAAAAATTGAAAAACAACTTGATAATTTAAATAATAATTTAACAAAATTACAAGAAAAAAAAGAAATACTCTTAAAAGAAAAATTCCAAAATGATGCAAAAATAGATTCATTAAAAGAAAAAATAGATAATTTACTAAAATTAGAAAAAGATTATGATGTAAAAAATCTTAAAACTAATTTTAAAAAAATATCAGAAGAATTAGAAAAAAGGATTGATGAAGATTCAATTTTAATAGCCCAACTGCAAAAAGCAAAAAAAGAATTAAATAATAACTCATCAGAATTACAAAAATTACAGCTTAAACAAAATTCTGTAAATGAAGTACTATATTTAGACAATGCTATTAAAAAAATATTATCTTTAAAAAAAGAAGGTGTTTATGGTACAGTAGCAAATTTAATTAAAGTTCCTTCTAAATATAAACTTGCCTTAGAAGTTGCTGCTGGATCTAGAATTAAAAGTATTATTGTAGAAGATGATAAAATTGCAGAAGAGTGTATCAAAATATTAAAATACAGTAAACTTGGTACAGCAACATTTTTGCCCTTAAATAAAATACAAGGTAAACCTTTACAAAATATAAAAACTAAAGGTGTTCATGGATCTTGTTTAGATTTAATTTCTTTTGATCCCAAATTCAAAAATGCATTATCTTATGTTTTTGGCTCAACTCTTGTTGTAGATGATATTCCAGCAGCCAGAAATATTGGTATAGGCAAAGCTCGTATGGTTACAATAGATGGTGATTTATTTGAACAATCAGGTGCTATAATTGGAGGTTATAGAAAACAATCTATTGTTTTATTTAAAGAAAAAGATATAGATGATAATATAAATAAAATACAAAAAGAAATAATAAGGTTTGAAGAAATAATATCAATACTTGAAAAAAGAAAACAAGAGAATGAAGACAAAATAACAAAGATCAGAAAAGAAAAATTTGATTTAGAGGGCAATATTATCAAATATGAAAAAAGTACATCATCTCTAGATATTGAAGACCTAAAAAAAGAATTAAAACTTTTAGAAAAAGAAAATGTTAATGAAAAATTAAGTGGAATAGAAAAAGAAATAGTTTCAATAAATAAAGAAACCTCAACATTAAAAACAAAAAAGCAGAATATAAAATCTAATACTCTTAATTTAAGTAACCCACAAATAGTATTAGAACTTGAAAAATTAGAACAGAAAAAACAAAATATTCGCGAGCAAATAATTCAAATAAACACAGAGCTTAAAAATATAGATTTACAAATTAATAATATTCATTTTCCAGAATTAGAAAAAACACAGCAAATAATTAAACAACATAATAAAGAAATAGAAGACTTTGAAAAAGAATCTTCTGAAATAAATAAAAATTTACAACAGCAAAAAGAACTTCTAAAAGAAAAAGAGAAAAAAGAAACACAATTCTACAAGGATTACAAAAATTTATTCAATAAAAGAACAAAATTAAGTGAAGAAATTCAAAAAGAAGAAAGTTTAGTATCTTCTGAATCATTAAAAACAAAAGAACATGAAAACAAAATTAATACAGTATCATTAACTAGAGCTAAAATTATTGCTGAATATGAATCTTTATCAAAAGCATTTGAAGAATTTAAAGGTGTTAAATTAAGAGAAAATATTTCTATAGAACAATGTAAACATGAAATAGATAAATTTGAGAAAATGATGATACAAATGGGTAATGTTAACTTAAAAGCTCTAGAAATATATGAAGATATAGAAAAAGAATATCAAGAATTATTAAATAAGTCCAAGAAACTAAAAACAGAAAAAGAAGATGTAATAAAAATGATGCAAGAAATTGAAGCAAAGAAAAAGGATATATTCATGAAAACTTTTGATATTATATCAAATAACTTTGAAAGAATATTCCTAGAATTATCATCTAGAGGTGAAGCTTTCTTAGAATTAGAAAATAAAGAAAATCCATTAGAAGATGGTCTTAATATAAAAGTTAAAATATCTACAAATAAATATTTAGATATTAAAAGTTTGTCAGGTGGTGAAAAAACACTAACAGCTTTATCTTTTATATTTGCAATTCAAGAATATCAACCCGCATCTTTCTATTTATTAGATGAAGTTGATGCAGCCCTAGACAAGAAAAATTCAGAAATGTTATCTAAGTTAATAAGTAAATATGCACAAAAAGCTCAATATGTATTAATATCACATAATGATGCTATTATTTCAGAAGCTAATCAAATTTATGGTATTAGTATGCAACAGAATGGAATCTCTAAAATAATAAGCTTAAAAATTTAAGGCAATATTCTATATTTTGTATTACTTAATGTCCATTCACCAAATAATAGAAATAATGCTATCAGCATTAATAAAAATGATATATTAAATGATAATTTAGTTTCTTTAGTTGTAGCTAAATTTTTAAAAACTTCTTTTAGCTCTTCATTATTTACAGCTTTATGATAACTACCTTGTGTAGCTTGAGCAATATATTTTAGTGTATCTTCATCTAAATTAGAAACAACATTTAATTCTTTTAAAAATTTACCACCTTGTTCACTACCAATTCCTATTGTATGAATAACAATTTTCTCTTTACTTATACTTTTTAATGCTTCTTGAGGACTTATACCAATATTGTTCTGACCATCTGTTAATAAAATTATTATTTTAGATCTAGTTCCAGCTAATAATAAATTAGAGCTAGTAATTATAGCTTCTCCAATTGCAGTTCCTCCAGCAGTTTCAACTTCTAAATTCTTAATAATATCTTTAGCATTGTTTAAATCATCATTCAATTCCTGTTTTACAATTGATATTCCTGAAAAAGATATAATTCCTATTCTAGAATTTCCTTTTAAAGAATCAATAAACAATAAAGCAGCATTTTTAGCAGCTTCTAGTCTATTTGGTTGATAATCATCAGCTAACATACTACCAGATGAATCTATAGCCAAAACAAAATCAAAATCACTTGCTTCTCCTACATAATATAAAACAGGACCACTAACAGCTAATATAACTAATACTACTACAATCAATCTTAATATTAATAAAATATAATTTCTTGGTAAAACTTTACCTCCCGTAACATGTTCTATAGCTTCATAATTAGCAAATCTTAATGCCCTCTTCTTAGTATTCTTTAATGCCCAAAAATGAGCTACTACCAACATAGGTAAACTTATTAAAAACCATAAATAAATTTTGTCTGTAAAAATTAACTCCATCTTCTTTCTCTAAATTTAAATAGTTTTATTAATTCTGGTATAAAATCTTGGTCAGTTTCCAAAGCTAAAAAATCAATGTCATTTTTAATAAAAATACTTTTAATATAATCCTCTTGTTGCCTAACATAAATTTCATATTGTTGTTTTATTTCTTTTGGATCTATTAATAGTTGTTTACCAGATAAACTATCTCCTACAATAATTTCTCCAATATCACCTGGTAAATATCTATCTCTAGGGTCTCTTACCATTATGCCAATTACATCAAATTTTTTAGATATAATTTTTAAATGATTTTCCCATTCTGGATCTAACTCAATAAAATCTGATATTATTATTACTAAAGATCTTTTTGTTAAATATTTCATTAAAAAATTAAGTGCAGAACTTAAATTATAACCATCACCATATAAGCTTAAATCTGATAATAATTTTAAAAATGCTTGAAATTGTTTTAATCCAGAATTTGGTGCTAAGCTTCCACATATTCTATCATTAAATAATGCTATTCCAATATTATCATTACAAGCTACTCCAACATAACCCAAGGCTGCTACTAATTCATTAACATACTGATATTTTAGTTTATCAATAGAACCAAATATCATTTTGGAGCTAACATCAACTAGAAAAAAAATATTTAAATTTCTTTCTTCAACAAATTCTTTAATCAATAACTTATTAGATCTTGCACTTGCCTTCCAATCAATTAATCTTACATCATCATTTTGTGTATATTCTCTATAACCATCAAATTCTAAACCCTTACCTTTAAATACACTTCTATAATTACCAATAAAAACAGAGTCTACTAATTTTCTTGTTATTATTCTCAATCTTTTAATTAGATTTACATCAACTTTTAATTCTTGCATTTTATGGCACTGGAATTTTGGATAAAATTTCAGAAATTACCATGTCTGTTGTTATACCTTCTACTTGTCCTTCATAATTCAATAATATTCTATGTCTCAAAACTTCATGTGCAATTTCTTTAATATCTTGCGGAGTAACATAAAATCTACCTTTTAAAATTGCATTCGCTTTACTACCTATATATAAACCAATAGATGCTCTTGGACTACCACCCCAGTTTATATATCTACCATATTTTAAATTATATTCACTCGGCCTTCTTGTAACATTAATTATTTTTACTATATATTCCTTAATATCATCATTAACATAAACTTTTTTAATAAAATTCTGCATTTCAATTATTTTTTTTTCAGAAATTATTTTTTTTAAATTATAATCTTTAAAATTTTTTATGGTGATATTTTTTTCTAAAATATCTTTTTCCTCTTTCTCTTTTGGATAATCTATTATTAATTTAAATAAAAATCTATCAATTTGTGCTTCTGGTAATGGATAAACACCTAATGTCTCAATTGGGTTTAATGTAGCCAGCACAAAAAATGGTTCAGGTAATTCTAAAGTTTTACCACCGATTGTAACTTGTCTTTCTTGCATTGATTCAATTAAAGCTGATTGCACTTTTTGAGGACTTCTATTGATTTCATCAGCTAATATAAAATTACTAAATATTGGTCCTTTAATAACAGAAAAACCTTTTTCTTTTGTGTAAATAGTCATCCCTACAATATCAGTTGGTAGTAAATCTACTGTAAATTGTATTCTTTTGAAATCACATCCACTAATAGTAGCCAATGCTCTAATTATTAATGTTTTAGCTAATCCAGGAATACCTTCAACCAAAACATGGCCATTAGCCAGTATAGCTCTTAACAAACCATTTATGATATTTTCTTGTCCAACAACAATTTTGGACATTTCTTTTCTAACATCATTAAAAATTTCTCTATATTCATCTATTTTAATCTTTGCCTCTTTTTCCCCATGCATATCTTAAATGTAAAATTAACCTATATATATATTTTACTACCCAATAAAAACAGAAAATTTTATATAGTAGCTATACTTAATACTACGTATGACTACCCATATGATAAAGAAAGGTAATATCAAATTAACTCTTTCTATAGAAAAGAAGATTCTTTCTGATTTCAAAAAATACTGTGAAGAAGAAGGTATCATAATATCTAAGCAAATTGAAAAGTTCATGAGGTCAAAACTAAAAGAAAAATATGAGAAATAATATTAAATCTAAAATAATTGTAATCATTTTTTTAATATTCATAACCATCTTGATGCCAAAATTAATTCACGCTCAAGAAGAACCTTCTGATACAATAAAAGTATCATTCCATTATTTAGGTGAAAATGTTTCCACAGAACTTGATTTAAAAAGATTTTTTGCAGCAACAAAAATAGAAAAAATATATTATGACTATGAACCTAATGAAAATATAATTGTATCTATTAATCAAGATAAAGGAATAGTAACTTTAGTCCCTAAGCCTGGTTTTAAAGGTACAGAAATAATTACTTTCAAAGCAAAAAATGCAGAATTAATAAAGACTAATAGAACAAGATCTACATTTGAAGAAGGTACTCTAAAATCAGGTTTTGAAGAATTTAAAAAAAATGTTTTAAAAAATTTAAAATTAGATCCTGTATTAAAAACTGTAGGTAACTTCTTAGATATTATTGATCAAAAAACATCTGGAATACTTTTACCAATACGTGCATCTTTAAGAAAAAATGGTCTAGAAGTAAATATAGCAAATCAAGTCTTCTTAAGATTTAATAAAAATGGTACAAATCCACAATTTTCTATAAAAATTAATACATTAATAATTCCCTTAAATGAAACTTTAACACCAACATGTTCAGATGGTGTTCAAAATCAAGATGAAGAGGGTATTGATTGTGGTGGTCCATGTGAATTAAAATGTATAAAAGAAGAGCCTAAAAAAATTGAAACTCCAAAAAGAGATTATTTACCAATAATATTTTTTACATTATTAGTAATATTAATAATTATTATTTTAATATTATTTTCTAAAAAAAGTGAAAAAATTAAGTATTTTATTAAAGAAAAATTAAGTTTTAAAAAATATAAAATCCCTAAACTGTCACATATAGGAAAAATTGCACAAGAAAAACCAGAAAAAGTAGATCTCAGAAAATTATTTGGCATTGAAATAATTGAAAGAATTGATTATTTAGATACAATAAAATCAAAAATGTCTAATAAAGAATTGATAAAGGAGTTATCTAAAATTATGAAATATTCTTTTGGCAAATTCTTTAATATAAGATACCAATTTACATTAGATGAACTTAAACAAGAGTTAGATAGAATTAAAATTAAAAACAAAAATGATGTTATATCTTTACTAGAAGATTTCTCAGAAATAGAATACAGCTCTAAAGAGCCAGAATCTAAGCTTGTGCTAGACTTAATACAAAAATCTAAAAATATAATAGGTGATTTAGTTAATCTAACACCTGTAAAAGTAAAAGAGATTAAACCAACTAAACCTACAAAAATTAAAGAACATTATATAACACCACATATAAAAGAACCTAATATAGTTAAACAAAAAGAATTTGAAGAAAATTTCCACAAACAAGTTTCTAATATATATAAACATATAAAAGAAAAAAACTATGATCAAGCATTAGCACATTATCATGAATTACACAAAAAGAAAATTTAAAATCTATATATATTTTGCAAAGCTTTTTTATGTAAACTTAATATTCTAGAATAAATTTTCTTTTTATCTTTATTATTTAATTTATCATATAATCTTATAATATCATTATATAATATTTCTGCATTTCTAAAGTCTCTTGTATCAATTAAATATTCTAATCTATATAATAGATTATTTATTTGTTGTAATTCATCATATCTTAATTCAACTTCTCTTGGTATAATCTTACCTTCTTTAATAATTGGTATTTCTTTCTTCCCTTTTTGAGTTAATTTATATATTCTATAAGTAATGAATATTATTAATATAAATAAAATTATAATTATTCCAATTAACCACCAATTTAATTCAAATTTCTTGGCTTTTTCTTTGCTTGCTAATAAATCTCTACAAGATTGTAAAGCTAAATCAATAGTACTTGAAGCTTCAGCATATTTTTTGCTATAGAAATATTCTTCAGCTTGTATAATCATATTATTAAATATATTACATTCTTTATTTTTATTAAAGAAATCCTTAGCAAAATCAATCTTGGATTTTATTACAGATTCCTGTATTAATAACTCCAAAACAACATCTAAATAGAAAGTTGTGTATTTACTCAATTGTGGATTATCAACTTTAGCCATTACTTTAACTGTATATCTACCTTGAGCTAATTCATAAGAACTTAATATTAAATCAACATTTTCATATTGACCAACTCTCAAGAAAGGAATTGTATCTTTATCTAGTTTCATACTTAAATTTTTAGCATTACTCTCACTATCTAAAGTAATGCCATTTAAATCTACATCACCATTATTTCTAAATGTAATTGGCACTATTGTAGTATCTGTTGGTAATATTGATATAATAGAAGGTACTATTATTTCCAAAGATGCTATTCTTTCTCTTACTTTTCTATATCCTCCACCACCTCCACCTCCAGCACTTGGAGTAGTAACAGTAGGTACTGTATAATTAACAGTTAAATTCCATGTTGTAGAATTACCTTCTATACTTACATTATCAGTACAATTAACACTCCAATTATAAACAGCATTTGGTAATGTTATTGTGAAAGTTTGATTAATGGTTTTTGTTATATTAGTATCTGTAACATTTATCTCATTATTTACAATTAAACTACAATTAGATATATTATTATTAATTTCACTAGTAACATTATATGTAAAGTTAACTAAATTAGAAATACCCCATATAGAACCATTTAATGGATGTATTAACTGAACAACTGGTTTATTTTTAAGACTAACATTAAATGTCCAATTTTCAGGATAAAAATTAAATACATTAATTGTGTCATATACTCTACAATTCCATTTTACATTAGTATTATCTATTATATTACTAACACTATATGTACTTTGATTATTACTACCACTAACATTAACACCATATTTTGGACCCCATACACCATCTAAATCATTATAAAAAGTTATATTTAGTAAATCTCCATCTACATCACTTGCACTACAATTAAATGTAACAGCTCCATTATAACTAGTACTTTTATTAGCTGGGCTATTTAATTGAACACTTGGTGTTATATCACTAATATTAAACAAAATTGTATAATTAGTTGCTCCATTATCTGCATCTTGTGCTTGTATTGTACAATTAGAATTAAATAGATTACTATAATAACCATTTGCCGGTGTAAAGTCTAAATGATCAGTATCAACATTAATTCCACAATTAACTTGACTAGTATTTTCATCTACAACAGTAAATATTAAGCTAGTATTAGATGTTTCTACATCTTTTGCATAATCACCTAGATTATATGTACTATTTAACCCTGAATCATGTTTTGCTGTTATATTAAATTGTATCCAGTAAGGTAAATCATTTATACTTAAAACATCTATTGTAACATTAGTTAACCCACCTGCTTCTGTATCATTTACTCTAATAGTACAATTAACACTTCCTGTGAAATTAGCATATGGTATTAAAGTTAGATTATCACTATTAATTCCACAATTTACTGCACTTAAGTTTTCCCATACAATTTCAAAATATAATGTATCTCTTTCTACATCACCAGCATAATTTCTTAAATCTAGTGAAATATTTAATGGTTCATCTTCCCATATTGTTCTATTAGGTATTGTTGCATTCCACCATGGTAAATCATTAACAGCAGTAACATTTACAGTTGTAACACCAGTTCCATTGTTATAACTTGTATCAGTTATATTAATTCTAACATTTGATATTCCACTCATGTTAACAGCTGGCATACTACAATTAACATATCTATCTCCAGCTATAGAACAGTTTATTAAACTAAAATTACTTTGATACCCTATTGAAAAGTTTAATTCAGAAGCATTATCTTTATCATCAACAACATAATCCCATAAATCAATCCAATTATCAGTAGGCATAGTATCTTCAGCAACACTCCTATTAGGTAAGGTTGTAAAATAAGGAGTTTTGTTTAAAATTGTTTTATTACCTATTATAGAATTAACATTTCCATATGTATCATTAACAGTTATCCTATAATATAATATATCATTTACATTTAAAGTTAATCCTGTATAATTATGTGAGTTTACAGCATTATTAACAATACTACTTAAATTAGCTCCTGGATTACTATAATCACTAACATTATTACCCAACTCATATTTTATTACATTAGGATTATCATCACTAGTATATGCTCCTATTCTAACAATACTATTAGCATCACTAACATTCTTACCTATTCCATCATCTAAAAAACCATTTGTTAATATTGGTATTTTATTATCAACTGTAAATGCAACAGAAGTTCCATATGCTCCTAAATTTACACTATCATTAGCTTTAAATTTAAATTTGATATTAGAATTTGCTACATCATTTAAATCTGTCTTAGAACTCCAAATTACACTAAAATTATAAGCATATTCTGTATCATTAGCATAAACATTACTTTTATTGCCATATATATTATTAGCAACATACCATGTACTACCACCATCAGTGGAATATTGAAAATTACTTAGATTACATATAGTATTATTTTGTGTATCTTTTACTGTATAATTTATTGTTATATTACCATTACCATTTGTACTTTGATTAACAGCAAATATAGTAACACTAGGTGCTTCACTTCCTATAAAATATGTTACCTCTAATTTTGGTCTTAAATGTACTGTTCCATAATCACTTGAATAGAAATATTTTCCATTAGTAACAGCCTCATTATTAGCTATTAAAATAACACCATAATTATCATATAATTTTGTATGATTACCAGCACCCAAATTTCTAACTAAAGTAGTTATATCCCATTCAACATATGTATTATCAGCAGTTGCATTTAATTGAGTTCTAGCTATTTCACTATTATCATAATCTCCTCCAGCTGTACTCCATATATTTAAACTAGGATTACTATTATAAGAATACTGATTCCATGTTGCTCCAGCACTAGTAGCATTTATACTTACATTACTATCACTACCTTCAGTCCATGAAGTAGTTAACCTATAAACACTTATATTGCTTAAAGTACTACCATCTTGCCCATAATAATATAATTTTAATAATGCTCCTGTAACACTAGCTGTATTTGGTAAACTAGATAGATCAAATTGTATTAAAGTTCTATATGCTATTTTACTATCATTACCAACATATAAAAATGTTGCACCACCAGAACTACCATTAACATAATCATTATTTGCTATTATTGTATCTTTTCCAGAAGCAGAACTCCAAGGATCATCTAACACATCAGTTGGATCTATTACTATTGGATATTTTTTATCTTTTAACCATTCTCCCGGTATCTTTAAAATTAAATATATTTTAGAATTATTTAATAAAATTGTATAATTTAATTTAATTATTTCATTATTTGCATCTCTTGCATAAGGTTCTTTTATATAAAACAAAGTTTCTTTATTTTTATTTAAAAAGTCTATTTCATTGCTTTCTATATATTTTATATTTTTATTATCTAAGTTAGAAAATTGTTTATTATTCAAATTTAATTCTTTATAATTTTTACCTAATCTTTCATGTCTTTTTTTGCTATTTTGTAAGGTAAATGTTTTTTCTTTAGATTTAGTAATTTCTACACTATCATCATCATATTTTATTGAAGCATCATAAACAACTATATTTTGCCAATCAGGCACTTCAATAATACCTTTTATAGTTAAAGAATCATTAACCTGTATTGGATTTTTAATTATAAAATTCTCTTTTAATTGTTTTAATTGAGCTTCATATTGCAAATCAATATTATCAAAAGCATTAGAATAAGTTACTTTTGTATTATCTACAACACCATTAACATCATTTACATCAAATTCTTGATTATCTAAAATCAAGTTTGTTAATCTATAATTCAAATAATTTTCATAAGCTTCAAATTTGATACTATTTTTTAAGCTATTAGAAAAAAAAGCTTTATATAAACCATTATCAATTGATTGCCCATTTAAATTTTCTACTTTAATTTTGTTTTCTATATCTTTAAAATTATCTTCTTTAGAAAACATAGGAACAGTATTTATAATTGCTGTTTGTGTTCCATCAGAATTGTTTATAAATCTTGTATTTTCGGTTCTTAAATTAATAATTTCATTATCTTTTTGTAAGGTAACAAATCCAGTAATGCTTTTATCCTCGATATAATACAAAGCAAAAATAGATAATATCATAAAAAAAATAAAAACTAATTGTTCATAATTAACTTTTTTAACTTTTTTTTCTTTTTTTACCTTACCAACATATATATTTTTTATCTCTCCATTCTTGTCTCTAATGCTTTTATAATAATAAGGACCGTACTTTTTCCCCCCTCTTTTTATGTATTTTACATAAACCAAACCCTCACCCCTTTGTAAGGTAACAAAAAATGTAAGATAATTACTTTTTACATAAAAAAATCATTGTAAGGTAATTTATATAGTTTTCTCTAGATATTAAGAAATTTTTATTAAGTCTTAATTACTATAAAATCATATAAATGAAAAATAAAAGCAAAAAATAATGATTGCTTACAAAAAGCACGTTAATATAGAAATATAACTAATCTTAAAATTCAAGCACAAACTTCTTGTTCAGCACCTTTAATTATATTCCAATCTAATTTTATTAATTGTTTTACTGCAGGATTATTTGTATTTAATTTGTATAAATTTGATTTTCCAACTCTTCTTGTTTTTATAACTATACAATTTCTTTCTAATTTATCCCAAAATGTCTGAAGTGTAGAATAACTTACTCCAGATTTTTTAGCTATTTCTGTTAATGGATAATCAAATAACTGAAATGTTATAAGAAAATTTAATACTTTTATTATTGGGTTATTCCCAAAAACTTCAATAAAAATTGTTTCGTTTTCCATTATATTCTATATTATATTATCATTTATAAATGTTTCTATTTATATTTTTATATTCTAATATTAGAAACATTTAAATATTTTGAAAATATATATTACTTATGGATTTTAATGATGAAGATAAAATAAAAGCAACTATATTATATCATTTAAGAAGAAAAAGAGTAATTGGTGGGGTTCATGTTCATTTTGATGCTTTAAAGAAAGGATTTCCTTCTCATTTAGGAAAAGACATTGATAAAATCGCTAAAGAGTTAATTAAACAAGATTTTTTAATAACAAAACCAACTTCTTATGGATTACAAGTTTCTTTAAATAAAGAAAAAATAAAAGAAATTGAAAATTTTATTAAAAGAATTTTGGAAATTGAATTTTAAGGAATTCAGTATATAATTTTATTTTTAGGTAATTTCATTTTATCTATTTATTATAATAAATGGATAACTCCAAATATCATCTTCTTTGTTATTCCATACACTTTCAAGTGATTCTTCACTAAATTTTAATATATCTTTAAATTCGTTTTTCTTAATATATTCTACACTATAGAAAACTATATAAATAATATATTATAGTATACTATAAGTGATATATAATGACTAATACAACAGTACAAATTGAAAAATCGATTGTTGATTCATTAAAACAATTGAAGGAATATCCAAGACAAACATATAATGAAATAATTAAAAACATGATTCAAATATTTATAAGTACCAAAAAAAGAAATCAATATGATGAGTTTCTTCATAAAATTCAACAAATAAAGATGAAAGAATTATGGGACAATAAACATGATGAAGAATGGGCAAATGCTTAAAGCAGGAGACGTAATTCTAACAAAAATACAATTTACAGACACCTTTGAAATTAAAATAAGACCTGCTCTAATTTTATTTAAAGAATTGGATAATGTAATAGTAGCAGGTATTACAAGTAATATTTCTATGAAAGGGATTCCTCTAACAAAAAAAGAAGGGGCAATAAAGGATAGCATTATAAAACTAAATTATATTTTTACAATTTCTGAAAATATGATCGAAAAAAAGTTGTTTTCTTTATCTAAAGAAAAAAAGAAAAAAGTCTTTGATGAACTAATAACAAAATTAAATGATCTAAACTCTTAATTTTTTTATTAATTTTTATTAAATATGCCCTATTTTTATTTATTATTCTATACTATAGAAAACTATATAAATACATATATAGTCCATAATTCATACGTAATTAGTCCATATTTAATCCAATGCCCGAAATCAGATTCACATTAACAGAAAAACTTGATAAATTAATATTAAAAATATCAGATGAGCTTGGAGTTCCAAAGTCTGATTACATCAAATCTCTAATTTTAACAGATTTAAAAAAAGGTATTAAGAAAAATGAAAAATAAAAACATTACAAAAAATAATGAAATCTTAGCCATAAAATTATTTATTTTAATAATATCATTAATAATTTATATTTTTAATGTGCTAGCAGCAGATCCAGGACATGGTGCTGAAAGAATTGCAGCAGGAACTTTTGAAGGTGGTGATTACTATTTTCCAGCTGGAATTTATACTAATTTAACATCATGTTCAGTTAGTACAAGTGCTGGTGGTTTGTTAATATGTGGCACAGGTTCAGGTGATGGTACTAATATAAGCTTAAACTATGTTTATAACGGCTCTGATTGGGTAGGTGCAAGATCAACAGCAGGAGGAATCTTACAATTATCTGTTTCTTCAGAATCAGCTGATTATGCTTCTGGAAGTTTTACAATTGCTAATAATTTAATAGTTGATACAAACACATTATATGTTGATGCTACTACTAATAGAGTTGGTATTGGTACTATTTCTCCATCTACTACCTTAGATGTTAATGGTACAATTAATGTTAATAACAATAAAATTACTAATGTTGCAACACCAACAGCTTCTTCAGATGTTGCAACAAAAGGATATGCAGATGCACTTGGTGCTAATTATGTTACAGTAAGTAAATCTCAAAAATTTACTGTAAATGGAACATTTACTGTTCCAAATAATGTAACTTTAGTATGGGTTACAGCTGTTGGTGGAGGAGGAGGAGGAGGAGGAGGTGGTAGTAATATAGCACCAAGTGGTGGTGGAGGAGGTGCAGGAGAATTAAAATATCATGTTCCTGTTACTGTTATTCCTAGTCAAATTATAAATATTACTATTGGTATTGGTGGAGCTGGTGCTATTGCTGCTTCTAATGCTAATGGTAGTAATGGCGGTAATACCATGTTTAGAAATGATACTAAAATTTATGTTATTGCTTTTGGTGGTAAAGGAGGTGGAGGCAGTACTTCTGGTACATCACGAGGAGGTGCGGGTGGTGGTGCTGGAGGAGTTTCTACTCCTATAAATACTTCTGGTACAGTAGGAACTATAAGCCCATTTTCTATTGTTGGCGGAGGAGGAGGTGGTGGTGGTACTACTAATACTTGCCCTAATGGATTAACTGGTGGTATTACTCCATGTTTTTTCAATTGTACTGCTGGTACATCTGGTTCCGCTGTAGGTGGTTATTGTGGAGGAGGTGGAGGAGCCGCAGGTAATGGTATTGATACTGAAAGTATTGGTGGTAATGGTGGTAGTGGATCTGATACTACTTGGGGTGGTAATGGTACTAATGGTTTTGAAGGAGGTGCGGGTGGTGGTGGAGGTGGAAGTAGTATAAATAGTGCTGCTGGTGGTGGAGGTGGTAGAGGTGGTAATGGCACATTTATGATAGAATGGATTGCAACTTAAAGCCTTTTTATAAAAAAGCCTTGGGAAAAAGCTTTCTTTAAAAGAGAACATCGCAAAGAAAAATAAAAAACAAAAAACATAATGAAAGAAAAACCTCGGAAAAAGAAATGCTAAGAAAAAATAAAAAACAAAAACCTTAGAAAAAATGATCATAAAAAAATATAAAAATTTAGAAAAACATTTAAAAATGAAAAAAAGTAAAATTAAACAAAAAAGTAAATTATTTAAAATAAATAAAAAAATTATAATATTTATTTTATTATTCTTTACATTAATTCCTTTTGCATATGCAACAAATGTAAGTTTAAATTATGTTTATAATGGTACTGATTGGATACCATGGCTTTCAACATCAAATGGAAAACCTCAAATTGATTTAAATCTTTTAAATATAACAGCAGGTTCTTTAGTTGTTTCTGGAAATGCAACTTTTGATACAAACACATTATATGTTGATGCTACTACTAATAGAGTTGGTATTGGAACTATTTCTCCATCTACTACTTTAGATGTTAATGGTATAATTAATGTTAATAACAATAAAATCACTAATGTTGCAACTCCTACAGATTCATCAGATGCAGCAACAAAAGGATATGCTGATGCAGCTGGTGCTAATTATGTTACAGTAAGCAAATCTCAAAAATTTACAGAAAATGGAACATTTACTGTTCCAAATAATGTAACTTTAGTATGGGTTACAGCTATGGGTGCTGGTGGAGGTGGTGGAGGTGGTTCAGGTGGAGCTGCTTCTAGTTATGGAGGTGGTGGAGGTGGTGGAGGAGGTAGTGGAGAAATGAAATATAGAATACCAATAAATGTTATTTCCAGCCAAGTTTTAAATGTTACAATTGGTGTTGGTGGTAAAGGTGGTGCCGGTGGTACTAATGGCAGTAGTAGTGGTGCTGGTTATGATGGTGGTAATGGTGCTAATACTATATTTGGAAATGACACTATAATTTATGTTCTTGCTTCTGGTGGTAATTTTGGTGTTGGTAGTGGTCAATATAGTGGTGGTAATGGTGGTAATAGTACTAAATCTAGAGGTGCTAATGGTGCTGGTGGTACTGGTGGTACTAATGGTGCTGGTGGTGATGGTAATATTAGTACTAACAATAATTTATTTTTTGTAGATGGTGGTGCTGGAGGTGGTGGAGGTGGAGGAGGTTCTGGTACTAGTGGTGCTGGTGGAAATGCTCCTAATAACTATAATTATTTTCACGGACTAGGTAGTACTGGTGGTGCTGGTGGTATTATTGCAGGTGGAGGAGGTGGAGGGGGTGCCGGTGCTA